>JGI24158J21664_10002517_pt1 | contig 22317 bp, 13 predicted proteins | sample Ectturendosymbi3_FD_21664 | JGI IMG/M metagenome (IMG submission 21664)
TAAAACGCTGTGTGAACATGTGAACGGTTTGTGCCCAGCCGGATGGCTCAATGAGCAGTCTATTACAAAGCACTGGTTCCAGTCCGCACGTACTTGTCCATATAGTTGGGCCACTGGCCGCAACACAACAAAGTTTACCCATTTGAAAGTTTCACAATTCCTCCTTTGATAAAATGCTTGGTAGTTGGTATCCTTAATTTGTTCATTCATGTCTTTGTGGGAATACATCATATCATAAACAACAACCAAGAAGATTTAAAGCACTAAAATTGTTTTATATTTCATCCTTTTAGCTGCAACGACATAGCATACAAAAGCATCCAACCTGAGACTTGTTTTAGAAAGATTTGAGGCTGGATGAGTCAAGACTGCCCTCATCTTGGATTGACACTAGCGGTTTGAAAAATGTGCAAAAGTTGGAAATAATTCATCATATACTTTATCGGAAACATTTCTAGCAAGTAGCCTACACATTTGATAAAATCTGTGCTAAGAAAAAACGGTTCAAGTTATACTGGCTAAGAGCTGGCAAAAAAATGGTAACATCACCTACCAAGTTTACCTCAAACCAACCACTTACCAGTCAAGCTTCAAATAACCTGTGACGTCATGCATGGGCTAAATTCAAACCACCTAAAATACCTGAAATGTCTGTAGGAAAAATGTACTCATAATACTCAAAAAATTCCATTTCTGCTACCTGATAAGAAGCATGAATGTGACCTTGCTTGTTAGCAGTCTTTGCAGCACAACAGCAATAATACAAAGTTACTCTGTAAACTAAAAAGAAAATGTTCTATAAATTAATAGATGTTGTATGGTCACTGCTATAACAATTCCATGTCTTATTTTCTGATGGAAATGTTTACTAAAAACTAAGGTACAACATCACAAGAAATGCGAATCTTGTCTAACCTTTTCATTTCAGAGACATCAAAAAGATATCCTTCGATAAAAATCAGCCTTATACTTTCTTGCTTTTCTTTTTGCTGCTCCACTTGGATACTTTCTGTTCAACTGTGGCATTTTCATAAAATTATCAATGAACCAAACACTCCAATCTCTAAAAATCATCATTTGATATAAAAAATTGTCATCTGGTATAAAAAGTTATCATTTAACATAAATATTTGCTTTTATTTGGTAGGACCCTTTCAAAACTTTTTGGTCGAAATTTTAACCCAAAATGTTTTAGGTATAGAAGTTGGTTTGAAGCTTTTCTTTATTTGCACACTGACGATGGTGGTGGGGCCCCTTTGAAAGTATAATACTTACACATTACAACTGCTGTTTCGGACCCTTTGAAAGTATAGTAGTACTTGCACATTACAGTTGCTGTTGTGGCCCCTTTGAAAGAAAGGTATTTACACAGTATAATTGCTGTTGGGGTCCCTTTTGAGAGCAAGGTACTTACACATTTCAACTGCTGTTGGGGGGCCCTTTGAAAGCATTGTACTTACACATTACAATAGCTGTTGACAGCCTCATTGAAAGCAAGGAGTTTTGCATTATAGTTGCTGTTGGGGCCCCTTTGAAAGCAAGGTACTTACACACTACAGTTGCTGTTGGGGGCCCCTTCAATGAAGTTTAAAAGCAGAGTACTTACACATTTCAGTGGCTGTTGGGAGCCCCTTTGAAAGTAGATTACCTTCAAATTTCAGTTGCTGTTGGGGGCCCTTTTGAAAGCAAACTACCTGCACATTACAGTTTCTGTAGGGGGCCCTTTGAAGGCAGAGTCCTTGCTTATGATATGCTTTGTAGCATATTATATGAGTTGATACGTTTTCCACCAAAAATAAGGAAAAATCATGCGCGTAGCACTTCAAGGGGGGCCTCAAAAAGGGGGGCCCGAGACAAGTGCCTCGCTCGCCTCCCCTTAAACACACCACTGGTGTTAGCTAACATTAGTGTTAACGGTGTGTCTGCAACCATATGGTTCTGTCTTCAACGCAGTTGCAAAAAGTGTCTGTAACTCTGTGATTACGCCGGCTTCAGTGCCTGGTAAAACGTTCTGTTTTGTCTGTTTTTATCGACCTGCGTTCTGCAGAGGGTGTGTGCTTATACTATGGACTTCGTGTCTGGTCATAAACAAATAAATGAAATTAATGAAAGACATTCAGGGACAAATGCGATATCAATATTGTGCAGCAAACAAGCTGAGAGCTTCTTTATCCCGGTGTTCAAACGCAGTAAAAAATTTACTTTTTCGTTCCTTCTGCACGCAGAATCGTCGCCAGAAAGTCTTCAGTAAGGGGGCTTTACGTTTGCGCAGGGGGGCTTGACAATCTAAAATTTAACAAAACTCCACTGATTTACAGTGCTTCATATTTCAATTTGGGGAGGCTTGGAGCTTTGTCTGTCTGTACGTCCATGTATCACAATTATGGTGTAATTTCAAGAAGACAAGCAGGCAGAGATTGCGCATGGCCTATAATTTTGGGTGCAGGGCACTGTACTCAGGTCTGTAACCAGATTGGGACACCACGTGGGGCGAAGAATTTTCTGAGAGGGACCTAAATTTTTTAAACTATATCCAATAGTTTTAAACTATGTCCAATAGTTTTAAACTATGTCCATCACATCATTTCAAGGGGATCGAAAAATTTTCGAGGGGGTTTCTCCCCACCTGCGGCCCCTAGTCTGTGGCATAACGAGGGGGGCATCTGTCCCCGGGCGCAGCACATTGGGGGCGCCAAATTGAGGTCGGAATGTTACGTAGTAATTACGAAACGTCATATGTCAGCGGATGCTCTTAACTACAATTTACAAATTGTCGAATGTCAGTGCGAAATCTCATCAAGGTCACCAAGGTTCGCAAAGCGAGCAATTATGAACCTAAGTGACGTTTCAAGGCGGCGTTTCTGTCTTCAGCAATAAACGTCCCCTTATGGTTTGACTCACGGCTGCGTCGCAACGCTTTCAGAAAGCCAGGGTTGCGAACTTTCCGACTTCCTTATCATTTTATAGTTGCGTCACAATGGGACGGGAATCCAGCGTTCACAGTGTATGCAGTGGGGGTATTGCGCATGCTTTCAGAGCAGCGATAAAACTTACACAATGTTGTTACCAGGGATGTGCAGAGGGGGCATGAACGGGGCGACGGCTCCGGACATCCAATGCAGTGGGTCATCCAAAGAGTGAAATCACAAAAATTGCATTTATCAAAATCTTGTAACTAGACCAGGGGTACAAAATTTTCTGTGAATGTTAGCAGCGTGCAGCAATTTTTAGTAGCGCACCAATATAAGCTTTGCCATACAGCATTCATATGCATGAGATATAACAGGTGAAAAGTGTTCGCTCACTCCAAACTTTTTTTAAAACGGTGTAAATATGATAAAGCAGGGGTTAATTTTAATTATTTTCACAGAAAAGAAAATACTCTTCTAAATTAGCCACATTTTAAATTACCGTATTAGAGAACGCTGATAATTTGATTTGAACAGATACCTTGTAAACGATATCAATAAACAAGTAAAGTTGAAAAATGTATGCATGCTACCTCAGGCTCGTTGTCAGGTATTAAGATTTGTGGGGGTTTTACGGGGAAAATATTTTTTTTTTAATCGTATGTTTGAAACAAATTTTTTTGAGCACAAAAAGTTTGGGGGGGACAAAAAAACTGTGGGGGGGCATTTCCCCCGAATGCACCGCAATGGCTACGGGCCTATCCTACCAGTGTGCATGTGCACAACACTGCACACATTGCCTGACGCGGTCGAAAAACGCGCTCGAGGTTTCATGATACCATCTCAAATGGCTTCATTGGCAGTGACACAACTTTTTTGCGCTGGAACGCTTGCAAGCTTCAGCTTTGCTAAATGTACATGTGTCGCTATCTTTTTCCTTAGATGGCCAACTGAACATGTTGCAAGTAAGCTTTTATACAGGTCAAAATCCATGAACTATCAAGAAAGAAAGTAAAACAAATAAGTTAGATTTTTAGCTTAACCACTTTGGAGAATTCACTTAACTTTTCGTTATCTATAACACTTCATACCACCCTGCTTTCAGTTAAATACAACAAACGTGCCAGGTTTTAAGAACAAGACAACATTGATTTTTAATACAAAAAAGTTGGGATAGAATGACAGAACTCAACAGAAATTACTGTTACGAAAAACACTGCAGTTCAACTTCAAAGCGATTGCTATTGGGATTGTACAGTACGACAAAAGAACCGAAACTCATTTGTACGTTTTTTAAGGCATAATATAACATCTGCAATGTCTTCCTTCATTGACGCTCTGAGGTCAGATTTTATTATTTTCAGAGCAGAGAAAAGTCCTTCTCACTGACCTGGGTAGGAGGAAGAGCTCTGACTGTACGAGATGCATCTCGAATGATTTCGGGATAAAGTGGGATAGGTTCTTCCAATGACAGTTTAGTTTAATTTTAATTTAATTTATTTGTTTATGACCAGACACGAAGTCCATAGTATGAACACACACACTGCAAAACGTAGGTCGGTGAGTTTGCATGAACGGTTGTACTTTTCTTTTATCTCTTCAAAAGCCTGATGGAAGTGCTGTTTAAACGTTTCCAACTTTACGTTCAAAGGCTCACTTACATCAAGGCGCCTTTTCTTCATTTGGTCTTTTCCCATCTTATCCAGACATGGGCGTCCGAAGGGGGGGAACGGTGGCCTTTGTCCCCCTGGATTTTGAAATTTTCAGCAAAAAAAGGTTGTTTTCTTAGTTTCGAGTGGGTNAATTCAATTTTCACCACTTTTGGCCCCCTCTGGAAAAATATAGGAAAAATCCCTTAGTGGTCCCNTTGGAAAAAATTCTTCCGACGCCCATGTATCCAGATACTTGNTAAAGTCGTGGTCCGCGCAGGATGAAGAAGAGTGATGATCAGCTTCAATATTCTGTTGGTCAATNAATTCCCTCTGCGAAGCCTTTGATTCCAGTCCCTTTATTTTCATTGCAAGACGGCAGAGAACTTGCTTTTATTTTCTGATCTTCGTTTAGCAGGACTCGGTTTGGAAAATTGCCAAGTGTGACGCTTACGCACGTTCATGGCACAAACAGTCACAATCGGTGAGCAAAAGGTCTGCCCGGAGTCGGAGTCGTTAAAATTTTGGCGACTCCTCAGGTTGAAAATCCTTCCGACTCCTCGACTCCGATCCACAGCCCTGCTACTGTTGCAACGTCTCGGCTGGCGTTGCGTTGAATGTGCGATTAACCACGAACGGGATGTGCGTGAAGAACAACACCCATATATACGTGGCGAGAACAAGCAAAAAAGAGAGTGATTGCGGCGCATGATCTCTATTGTTGCTTGCTGCCACAGTGCGAAGCTTTCCGCACATGCCGCTCGGGCTTTCCGATCGCAACAAAATGGTGCTGTGACCAGGATGTGAGGTCGTGCCAGGTGCAGCCTGCACGAAAAGAACGTGCGATCGGTGCGGTTCGTTGTAAAAAGGAGGGGATGTTGTTGCAACCTCTGCGGTGGTGTTGCGTTGATTGTGTGGTTCACCACGAACGGGATGTGCGCGAAGAACAACACCCATATGTGGCGTGAACCAGTGGCGTAGCTGGCGGGGGAACAGGGGTGCGCGCCGCCCCCCCCTGGCAAGCTAAATGCAAAAATGGGCCCTCCTCAGAGATTTCATGAACTGCTGACTATGAAAGTGCTTCTACAATTTTTGGAAATCCATTGATCTTGACATTTTAAATACTGAAATAGTGCAGTGCTTAGCAAACCAACAATCATCAAACAAATCGTAAATTCAGAGTTGTTGCAGTGCAGCGGCGGGCATTGCACAATACATCATCTTGAACGTGCATACTGTGTGTGATGTAATAATCGCCCGTAGGTGCGGAATGTTGCCGCAATTTGTGGCCATTACACTTCTGCTTGCTTTGGACTGTGTGATGCAGCTGTGAATAAATTTATATCTGAAAGCTGTCATGTGCTTTTCCTTGAGATTAGGCAGTGATCTTCAAATTGGAATACAGAGGAAGCTGTGTAGTGAAACTACAACTTTCTTTTTGGTTTTGCAAAGCTAATTAACAAAGCTGTCTGCAATTCACCGCTGGAAGTTGAACCAGCGGTGTTGATTTTAGCATCTCGGCTGAAGATGATAACTTTGTTTTCTGGCCATACAAGCGGGTATCGCAGCTTTCGTCTGCGCAGCGCACTTTACACCTTGAAGTAAAGTATGCGATTAAGTGATACAAATCTACAGATTGAAACAGGTTTAGCGTTTAAGCCAGTGGTTCCCATAGTATGGGTCGCGACCCAAACAAGGGTTGCGATTTCGCAAGGGTCAGAAATTAGGTTGCACCGAGGCGATCAAAAACCTAAACCTGAGTTGTAATTTTTCAAACTTGTATGTGTCTGTTTGCAGTGTAGCGTAGGCACTTGAGAAAAGACTAGAACGCTGACATTGAAAACGAACTTAGCAACCTACTGCAAAAATCATTCATACAATCACCATTTTTGTCACGTTACATACACTGTTTCCGACTTGGGTCGCAAGATGTTCACCAAACTCAGGTTTCAGTCACGCTCGAAAACGTTTTGGAACTGCTGGTCAATTAAAGCAATATGCCAGTATTATCCGGAGTCGTCTGATAAACACCCACATCCGGATTCATTATCACTTCTCAACTTTTTCTGAGTAGATCCACGCATGCAGTACCAATTCGTCAGCAAAAAAAGCAAACGGTTCATCCTGCAGTTCCCAACAGTGACCCTCTCGTTGACGCGTCTGTGACTTTCTACCACATTCATATAGACCAAGGCTCTCCACATGTTTGGGAGAGGGCCACATAAGCTATTGCACAACAGTTCGAGGGCCGGACGTCTTGTGTAATGTGATTTTTCCGGGATATGTTACATTTCACTGAATTAACAGAATTTTCGTAAATGTATAATTTTTTATTATTGGCAAAATGTGTTTTGCGGCCGGGTGAAATGGCTTCGCAGGTCGGATTTGGACCGCGGACCGTAGCTTGGAGAACCCTGATTTAAACTATGAAGAGGTGTGGTGACAACACACACCATTGTCGGAGTCCAACACCAACAAAGAACGGTTGTGATTTAACTCCGTCGACACCGACACAATCTTCTGAGCAGGAATACAGTTATTTGACGGTCAGCAAGAGGTACCCGTCAATACCTAATCCCACAACACCCCCAAAATTTTTCGCAAGGAACCCGGCCATATACTTTCCCGCGAGGTCGACAAAACATCTGTATACGTCTTTGGCAGACTGAGCAGACTCCCAGGATTTCTCGAAAATTTGCTGGAGAGTGGAAATTTGTCCTGTAGTGCTGCGGGCGCGACGAAAACTCCACTGGGTGTTCTCCAGCTTTGCTTCTATTATTTCGCCTTATCTTTTTTAACAAACTTGGCATACACTCTTCCAGCGAGGCTAAGCAAAGAGATACCCCGGTAGTTGGTGCATTCACGCGTGCCTCCCTTGTGTGTATGGGAACGATCAGTTTTCCAATCTTTCGGTGCCCTTCCAAATCGCCATGACACTTGACACACACGAGTCAGTGAAGCCATTCTGCTTTCTAAGTTCCACTAATTCGCTATCAAACTTTTCTCAGTCAGCTTTAAGCTCGGATTTAGCAGCGGCATCAGAGAGCTTATTGGTGTACAGTTCTACGGAAGCTTTCATCTGTACAAAGTTAAAACATCCCGCCAGAAAAACTTTGCTCAGTTCTGCCAGGTGAGGTGGCAATGTTGACAAAAGGAAAGCACCATTTGAAATTTTTTGTTTTCATAAGTCGCAATAAAACAATGCACATTGCATCATTTTCATTTTCTGACAGCTGCTTCAGTGCGGTCCAAATACTAAAAATCTGACTCCTAGCTACCACTGTTGCTTCACTCAACAACCACCTTCTTTTGCATGCGCACTGCAACTGCCGACCTTTTGTCTTCATTGTAGTCTGGTGCATCGTTAGGCAAGCTGATCGTAACGGTGAAACACTAAATCACTTCCATAATTGCATTCGCAGTTTCGTACACCATGCTGTACAATTCTGCGGCAGTATAGTAACAGGTCGAAGCGAGGCGGTGCGCATGACAATGCACAGATACCACACTTACAATTTTCGCTTTCAATTCTGTGCCAGAAAATTGTATCGACCTATAACATTGTAGCCGTCTGTTGCAATAGCCACGTGCAGGAAAACATGCTTTCCTCAAATCGTTTTACTTCAAGAAAAAAATTATTGGCTTTCAGAATTTGGGGTGTCATTGCAAAATTTTAGGGTGCCATTTTGACACCCAAAAACGGCTTAAAAAACAATGTATATGTAATGTATATGAATTTTTTAAGAACTAATTATTGCATTCGCAAACGGTGGCCTATGGGCCCCCTTTAGCAAAGTTTGCCCCCCCCCTGGCTCAAACCTCTAGTTACGCCACTGGCGCGAACAAGCAATAATAGAGTGATTGCGGCGCATGATCTCTTTTGCTGCTTGCTGCCACAGTGTGAAGCTTTGCGCACATGCCGCTCGGGCTTACGATCGCAACACCACAAACCACCCAAATCTTTGATTGGGCAAACTATGGATGATGATGGTAGTTTGGCTGCAGATTCATCTTGTTTTTTAGTTGATGCACACCACAGTCACAGCAACTCCAAAATTTTGACTACAAAAAACAAAGTTTGCTTCAAATATTTCTCAATTTAAGACACAAAAGAAAATTACCAAGCATTTCAGGACGTAGATAAATATTTGCAGACCACTTTTCTAGCAGCGTATGTGAAGATGTGTGAAAGCAATTAGTAGATTACAATAATGTGTTTAAGTTTGAAAAAGAAATAAAAATGCGTTTCCTGGCTTATGAAGGTTGGCTAAAGGTATGCTGTGTGTCCAGCCACTTGTGCATCCAACAACTTTTTTTATTGAGTAGAAGGGTTTATATTAAACCAACTTTGATTGAAACAACTCCTTCGCCTCTGTGGAGACTGGATACGTAAAAATTAATAGGTGTTTTTACCTATCACTTTAAAAGTTAAATTGTTTTTGTTTGATATTTGTAAGTGAACCGTGTAATCGTTTAGCGGGCTGAATGGAAAAAGAACAAAAGACCTCCGTTCGCGAGCGGTTAATGTGCTGCATGTTGCAGACTATGTGCGGTCCGGGCTCAAAAATACTTGGACCGTGCCATCTTCTAATGCAAACCATTCGCATTACGAACCGCCATTTCTGAACTTGATTATTCCACTTCACGTGCTAGCTTGCTTGCGCCAATCCGTCATTGCACTAACGGAGTTTTGAGTGTGTGCTGCGCTTGCGCAGATATCTGGTGCGCTAACGACTGACTTCGCTTTCGCAACTGTGTTTCGGGGGCCAATCGTCGACGTATTGCTGTTTTCGCGGCTGACCAAAGGTCTCTTGTAAATAAAGATTTGTACAACAGAAAATCTGTGAAACGAACGTTGGATAGTGTGAGAGCTATCGCCTTGTTTCGGGTAGGCAACATGAAATGTCAGGTAGTTTAAGTGGGTAAACAGAAAAGCGCTCATACAACTAGGCTGCCTCGTTCGTAGCGTTTAGGGATTCCACCAATTCTCCATGCAGCGTTCATCGCAGCAGTTTGCATGCAACAACGACTTCCCCACAAACAACGCCATATTGGTCTCAAGACCTTCTAGATTGGTTCCCAAGACCTCTGCTATGATTTTTTCACATATTTTTAATAAACAAGCAAATGAATTTACGACAAAATTCATAACAGCCTAAATGACGACATCGTTTATTCATGACAGCTGTGACTCGTGAGCCAGATTCAATTACAACCGCAAATAAGATTTTATTATTTTGGAGTGCTGAGAAGGCTCTCTCAACGCTGACTTGTGTTGGTGGCAGTTAGAGCTGTGCAAACACGACCCAAATTTGAGGGTCCACCTCCAGAATCTGAACGCCTGCGACTTCCAACGCCTTCGACTTGAAGAAAACTGATTTCAGAATCGGAAGTGATGAACTGAATTCTTCATTGAATTTAATGTTTGCTTCAATTAAAATCAACTCAACTCATCCTTGTAATCGCGTGCACCGGAGTGCGTGGCACGCAAGTAATTTTCACCGGTTATGCTGCACGCCTGCTTAAGCCAAGGAAGGAAGGGTAGGAACCTGCGGTCCGCGTGAGTATTTGAAATGGTCCGAACATGATTTTTGATTTGATTTATCGTTTCACATGACTGACTCATCGAATAAGCAGAAACATACAAAACGCTACCATGCAAAGAAGTGAGCGATTTATCAGTGGAAATAGAATAAATGAGAACGCAATGACAAAAGCACTGATCAACGAAAACAAGGATTGTTGCTGTGTCACATAGGATTGGTGGAAGGACATGGCGGTCAGAATATTTATTACCCAAGATAGAACACAACATTGTGATGAAACGAAACTCCATGATAAGCAGATAATCAGCCAGTTAGTCAAGAGAAGTCACTCGCGCTCTTCACAGTTTTCTATCCCCAGGTAGATGAAGTTCGAACTTTAGCATAAAATCAAATTATTTTGTGGCCGGCCAGCGATGTTCCACAACTCATGCTGCCTGTGATGGCAAATGCGTACCACAGTCCTGACTTAAGCTTGACGTTCATTTCGCAACCTCGGCTATTTCTCGCTTTTCATGCAATTTTCCCATAGCTTTGTTGCAGCGAAATAATTCCTGCTTTTTGATTGCAAAGAGACATACAAACATTGCAGAGAAACAGACTTAAGCCTGATGCACACGGCCTGTGCGTTTTCAGCGATCTGCGTCTAATTTGATGACGTCAAAGCGTTTACTTCAGCGCTTGGCCAGGTCTGCGTTCGACTAGAAACAGTTTCAAACTTTTACGCAATGAACGCGGTCGCGGGTTGTAGCTTCAAAAGAGCTTGCAGTCGAATGCTACTTTCGTGACGTCACGGCATTCACACACCTGGAAAAATGCGAACTCGATTCCTGTGTTTGTTGTGCCATTGTTACCCTTCCGGGACGTCATAATGCTGCTGAATGCAGAAGGCAATGCCCAACCTTATCACCTCTAAGATCCTGATTGACTCACTCACATGTGGTGATGCATTAATCCTTTGATGTAAAAAGTGATATGCGCTTCACCTAAGAAGCTTAAAACGCTAAAACCTTGGTTTCAAACAAACCTTCCAAAGAACATGGCATCCATGAAAGAGTGAAATAAAAAATCAAATTCGAAAATTTAGACCCGGACCTCGTCAGTCGGCCTCAATGTCCCCCTTAAAATCAAATCGCCCCGGTGGGGCGTAGGCCCTGCGTTACGAGCCACTGGTCTAACATGATGAAACTGCATCGCAAAACCTCGGAAAGGTTGGCGCGATTATGACTCAACTACCAGCAAACAATGCGATTATGACTCAATTACAATCGAACAAAGCGAATTTTTGCAAAGTGTTTTGTCAATTTTTTAAAGGATAACATAAAGCTTGTGAATAGAAAATAGAAGCGGATACGTTCATATTATTTTCAAAATCACGTTATTTAGGACTGCAGGTGAGATATTGACGACGCCCTTTCAAAATTTTGCGGGTATTAAGTGCGACATTGGGTTTATTTTTTTCGGTCATGCTGCTGATTTTCTTTCATTATGACCGAAAAAAATAAGTTAATTCGGTCATCATGCCCGAAANTATAAGCTGGCGAATAGTGTTACGGNGAGTTTTAGTGTCACGGGGAACATCACCAAAATGTCTCNGCGAAAAACACAGCTATAGAGACGCCAAAAATTGCGCTCTAGTATCCGTTGACCCAATCGAAGTTATACAACAATGGCTGTCCTTTGATATATCGTCCGAGATTTCGGCAGAATGCTTTTGAAGCGTCACCAGGCATAGTCACGCCTGAGACGTGTGGCGTGATTGTGACGTTCTCCATCGTCCACAGTGGACTGGTTGATGGCAACGGTTCGGTTTCAAATACATCGAGGAACGCCGAAGAAATCCAGCCTTGATTCAGAGCGTTGATCAAGCTTAGTTCATCAATGATGTCACCTCTGCCGACGTTTATAAATCCTGGTTTCTTGGCTGAACACGCTTGCAAACGATCACCTGGAAGAAAAAAAAGAAAAATGCCGATGTGGCGGAGGAATTGGCAATTGTCAGAACAGATTTTTGGAAGCATTCATGCTTCTGAAATCAGTCAGAAGACGGAGCTAAAAATTCACCTCTTCCATGAAAACGTGAATTGCACCCTTTATTCAGTTGCGGCGGGCGCTCGTCGATTATGTCGTTCAGCGCAAGCGCCTGGTCAGGTTTATTTCAATCGTTCAATTTTCCGCTAAAGTTTGAATGGAACAATCACAATGAATTCCAACGGTTTATTCTCCCTCGCGCACGTTAAATTAAGTTTAGCGATCTAGGTGCGCCTGGTTTTTGACCTTGTCCGCGCCTGTCAGACAGAAGCTTCGAGCAGCAATACACTGAAGTTCGAAACAAACAAACCATTTGCGTCTTGTCAAAAAAAAAACGCCCAATGCCTAAAAATAAGAATGAGAAATTGACCATGACGAACCGGAAAGAAGGCCTTTGGTTGCTGCGGTAGAAGGCAGGATGTTGCAAATGTAGTCGCAGGACGAAAGAAACGAATCCAGCTCGAGCACAGTAAAGCAACGATCGACTATGCCTCGTTGCTGGTCAGTCAGAGGCGTTCGTTTGACGGCGTACACCGTCATGCCAAGCTTCTTTAAGTACGAAGCGATGGTCAGTCCGATGTCGCCAGCACCCAGGACGCCAAAGGTTAATGTGTCCAAACGTCTGTATCTGCAAACCAGGCGAGCATTCAAGCATTCAGTCATGGGCGTCGGAAGGTGGGCAGGGAGAGGCCTTGTCCCCCCTGGATTTTGAAATTTGATATTTTCATGTCAATTGTTTCAGTAGAAAAATGTTTTTCTTCGTTTCAAGGTGGTCAAAAGGAAAACATCAATTCAAATTGGTAAAATGAATATTCACCAGTGTTGGCCCCCCTGTAAAAGTCCTTCCGACGCCCACGCATTCAGTAACGACAAACCAGCTCTATTCCGAAACCTATAGACTTGAACGATGATGCTATGCAGAACAATGAAAGGTTGCATCAAGATACCACAAACTGGATGAAATTTGAAAAAAAAACAAAGGAGGCTGGTGAAAATTCATACCAATTCGAACTTCATCTCGTGATTGTTTTAAACTTCGCATTTTCTATATCCTATACTTTAAGTTAGAAAATAACGGGTTTATATGTCAGCTGCTACATTTACGCAATTTCAGGCAAAGCGACAAGCTTTGATTTTGGAGAACGGAAAAAATATTCAACCTTGGAGTTTGGCCATGAGTCTTTTTAAGGTGGATTGGCAGTGTGCAGAAAATTCAACGAAGAACCTTTCAAACTTTTCAGCTCGTCACATTACCTGAAGCAATCAGGTGCTTCGCTTGGCAATGACCACTTGCTCTTCGTCTGATTGAGCAAAATCGTCTTGAAACGGCGCTCAAGGGCGACCACAGCACTGACAACGTACTCAGCAATGTAGTGGCCGAAACACCCCTTCAGGACAGTAACCTTGTAGTGTAAGCCGTCGTTCACGGCCTTCCGGCCCACCGCTTGGTAAATCGGCTCGATTCCAGCCCACAATGACTGAATCCACTTAACGTTTTCAGGAAAGGTTTTTAAGAACGGAGCGACGGCGGATGGCGTTGCCAACAGCACTTCAATTTCGTTTAGCAGTCGACGAATTTCATCAGGTCCATGTCCACCATTACTAAGTATACTGTAATCGACAGTTACGCCTTCGCTTCCAATAGCCTGGCTATCACGTTGAAGAGCACGAAGGAGCTCTAGCTCACGTGTTTGTTCCGGATCGCTCTTCACCGACTCCATCAAAATACCGACTTTGATTGTGCGAGCACCCATTGCAATAGAGTTTGACTTAGTCACGTTGCCGGTCTTAGCGCGCAAGACCGGTGCATTTAGTTCGTAGACACCCGCGTAGCTCTGCGCCAGACAACCGGCCCACGCGTTGCAATAATATTGAGTTGAGTATCTCGATTTTACGAACGAAAACAGAATGTAACGAGCCGCCAACATACGCTCAAAGTAAGTGTTCAGATGGTTAAGTACTTTGCGCAAGTCAAACCTGTAACATTAAGCTGTGCGTAAAGAACACGTGAAACGAGCAGGTCTGCGTACTTGCGATCTTCACAATTCTTTTTCTCGCAGTAAAGTTTTAAAGGTACTCCCAAAATACATCCTCCAACATATTTTGCTCAGGCAAAACCTTCAAACAAACTCGACAGTACAATTTCCTCATCCAATATCAGACATGTGAAAACGTTCAACACTGTGTGGTAAGTCACCTGAAAATGATAAAAGGGAAGATATAGCACCTTAAACCTGTCAAACCTACGTCTACTTAAAACTTAGCACAAATATGTTTGCTAATATTGTGCACTGCCAAGTACACGCTGCCTACACCATAAACGCAAAGTGCTGTCTTCCATTCAACCCTTATCCTTCAATGAGGTATGAAACAGTACACAAAGATATTTCAGCAGTTCAACAAACTAAATGTGAACACCTTTCCGATCAACATCCAGGACCCTAGCCTGCCAATACTTTATTTGATCAAGCACTGCACAAACTGTACTTTTTCAGGAAAAAAAAACAATTTCATGTTTAGCAGCATAAACATTGTAACCATCCAGTAAGCAGGCCACTCACACGGAGCTAAACACATGTATGTCACCAGCATGGGCGTCCGCAAGGGGGGTGAAAAACGGGCATTAGCCCCCCTGGAAATTGGGAATAAGACGCAAAAATTTCTTGAAAACGTGAAATCAGCAGTTTAATTCTGATTAGTTTGGTTAATTCTTGCAATGAGAGTTTGTTTGCCGATATGACACTCACACTGCACAAGAGTTAGATCGACTGTTTCGGTAACATACAATTATGAGCTTGCAGTTCACCAAATGCGCTTCTTTGCCTGCAGAAGCAGGTTGCGAAACTCGGAAGCGTTTGTTGCGTAATAATAACATGGCAACAAACTTTAAAGCACGTCGGTTTATAGCAGTGGTGGGCGAATTGCGCGTCGTCGACATATTTTGTGTGGCTCTTCTAGATGAATAGCATATCTCAAATTGATAGACTTGTTGCCTCATATTCAACGTTTTGTTTCATTTATCAAATGTGTTTACACAAGTTCATGAAGTTAGTCACCAGCAGTATTCCCTGCAAGAAAATTTTACATTTGAGAAAATGCTTGTTTCAATGCGCATGCAATTTCACAACCATGTAGACAGTAGACACACGACCAGTGAAACGTTCCGAAAGGGCAATGCGATGTGTATACGATATCAAATTCTGAATGCTGCCAGTGCGCAAGGATGAGATTTCACTGCGTAAATGCTCTGGTGGTTCAGCGCAGTTGCGCACCTTAGAGGGAACACTGCGGCAGGGAGTCTGCGCGATTTGATATCAACCATTGCGACAGTGAACCTGAATCGAAAGTTAGGCTACTTAAGTTCCCAGACGAAAATTCAAAATTTTCAAAGACACACATTGTCAAACGCATTATGTCCTTTTCCCAATGACAGAATGAGAGCGAGTGTCTTTCGCGAAGAGGCAATTTCAGACCACAAAGTGGAAGAATACTAAAATAAATTGTACGACTACTGGAGGAATTTCCAAGCCAGATTTGACCAATTTCCAAGAGTAAAAACCATGATTAGCATTCCTGTTGTTGTAAATACATTAAATGTTAATGTATCGGTGACGGTGATGGCTGTCGAGTTCGCCAACCGTTTGTTACAAACTTGTCTGCTGCAGAAATAAAATTGACAAAATGCAAGAAAATCTGGTTCAAAAAAACTTTAGTCAATGTCATTCTACACTTTATTTCTGGCAACAGGTTCCATAAAGTAAATACCCAGAATATAAAATACCACTGTATAACTCATTTCTGTGTATAGCACAACATATTGCTGTGTATTTTTTTCTCTGTAATGAACTTCGTAAAATCAAACCATCGTGCAACCCTGAAAAATGAACAATTGGGAGAATTAATTCGCACAGCTTTAACAACATACTGTCCAGGTTTTCGGGGACTAGAAAATCAAACAAAAACTGAATAATCACAATTACTCTACATCATTTAAGGTAAAACTTGCATTCTTTACCGCATTTGTATTGACACTACAAACTAGTTTTGCGGCTCGCTGGTGTTTTTGGTTTTCTGCGAATGACTCTTCCATTAAACAAGTTTGCCCACCCCTGGTTTATACTATGTGCAAAGAAGCATGACTGAAAAAGAAGCATTGCTGCCAACAAAGCGGATTTTTTGCAACCAATGCTCCTCTAAAAGTGCGCAAATGCGCAGAACCACCAGACCATTTGCGAAGTGAAATCTCATTCTCGCGCACTTGCAACATTCCAAAACATTGGAGAAGCACGAACACAAGGATAAGCTATTTGAATTAAATGTGTAGTTTGTTCGTATTTTCACACGATTTTACACTTATTCTAAAAATTCACAAAGTTTGTAACTCCTTTAGAGCTCTGCTAACTCAGTCTTAAAACATCCACGCTCACTAAAACAAACATTTGCTCAATGTAGAGTTTCTTACAAGGAAAACCATGTATACAGCTGTTGCCGTAACATTGGACATTTTTTGTATACGTCCATTTGCATTGCATCGACAACAGCCTGAAAAAGATAATCAAAATGTCGACTTTGCCCCCCCTGGAAAAATTTCTGCGGACGCCCATGGTCACCAGCAAACAGAAGGTTACTCATTTCGATTAAAAGCCCAGTTGAACTTTAGATGGAGAGTAAACAAAAAGATTTGAAACTACATTTTCCTTAACCAAGTTGGTTGCACCAAAAGGACAATGCCATACTACTTTCCAGCTTTGTTTTGTTCCCTTTCACTACCCATGTAGCCACCGAGGTTGATATATCCCTTCACAGAATTTAGCATTTAATTTTAAAGACGCTCCCTAGAGTACATCTGCTAAACTTACAAACGCAAGCTTGGTGGTAACGCATTCTACCAGATCTCAAGACACAGCAGCATAGTTCCGGCGATGTGGGTCCGTTACGTTGCTCAATGGTTATTAGCATCAGATAGTTCTCCGGTTTCAGTGAAATCAACTGTTTGGGAACGACGTATTTTTCATTTTTAACTTGCCGCAAATTGTGTTCTGGTACATTTATTTTAGCCTTGAGTTTGTTTGCATTCTCTGCTCTTACTTCAGCCTTTCCAACTTTTCACCCATGAGCATTGCTTGCAGATTTTAGAACTGTGGATCATGGAATCGATTTCCTATTTTTAAAAATTTGCTGATCGATGCAACCGCGTTGGTTTTGTGGAGACTACAGCAAAACCTCGGTTAATCCGGATCTTCGCCAAAACTGGATAAAACTGGTGGCACGAAGCATTTTAAAAGTTTTTCTGAATAAAAAATATTTGGTTTATCCGGATTTTGTAATCCGGATCTTCGCCAATTCCGCATAAAATCTGCTCTTTTCACATCTCGTAATCCGGGTTTTTCTACACTTCCACGCTGTTGCGTTCTTAAGTGCACGGGCTGGTCTCCAGGAAAGACTCGGCAGCTTTCAGTCGCAACATAAGCGTGCTCACAATCAGTGTCCCACGACGAAAATTTGCACTGCGTAAGGCTTATTTTAGTCCGCATTAAATTGCGCAACCATGCAAACACACAAACCAGTAGAGCGTTTCAAGCGCTAAAAGGGCTATGCGATATACTGTAGAAACGATATTGAGTTTGGAATGCTGCAAGTGCGCGAGAATGAGATTTCTCTGCGCAAATTGCCTGGCGGTACTGCGCAGTTGCGCACCTTAAGAGGGAACACTGCTCACGATCACCAATGTTGCAGCCACAATGTTGCGTCGCCTTGAGCCACTTGAAGAGAGAGTCGAACCCAGTCCCGTCGCCACGGGGACGCTTTGGTGGGCTAAGACCCCCCAAATTTAAATATGAAACACTATAAATCAGTGGAGTTTTGTCAATTTTTACAATGTCAAGCCCCCTGTTGAAGACTTTCTGGCGACGGTTCTGGTCGAACTGACGTAACAGGAATACTAGAGTTTTCCACTCGACTACTTAGACTTCAGTATTGCTGCTGCGAACTCAACGTCGTATGTGGCGAATCACCACGCCACACCAACGACCGTTTAGAACAGGGTCTCCAAACTACGGACCGCGGGCCATATCCGGCCCGCGAAACCATTCCATCCGGTCCCCGAAGCTATTTTGTCAATAATGAAAAAATAATGCTAACGAAAACTCGTTGCTTTGGTAGAATGCAACATACCCAAACAACCAAATTACTTAAGATGTCCGGCCTTCAAACTGCTGCGTAATAGCTTATGTGGCCCTCGGACAAAAAAACTTTGGAGACCCTGGTTTAGAATTATGATAACAACGGCCGGAACTGCACGCAACATTCGGCTAATCCTAGAGGCGACTATTACGTCACACGCGGGCATAGCATATCACGTTGAATATAACGCTCAAGGCACGCCGCCGCACCATGGTTTCAGTCTATTGAATTGCGTTCAGGGTGCGTGTGCAAAGCGTTATCTCTGAGTGTATCGTACTCGGTAAGATGTCTGGAGGGCAATGCTTTCCAATATGGAAGAACTGCTTATGGACCAGTCGCAGAAACATCTGCATCAGTCCAAAATCCCAGATTTCTTCGCAGCCAAGTACGGTAATCTAAAATTAAGAACTTAAGATTGTTCATTACTGCCTATGCATGGTGGTTGCTAGTCTGATGTACCATTGTAAATGCATCAATAAATTCGTTTTGCTTCAACGAAAATTTGGGATGTGCAGTACACCGACACCGCAGTACTTAGATGACGTCAGGCTAGAAACAACCATCTTCAGACTTCAGTTCATCCAGATCTTCGCCTAAACCGGATAAAATCGTCAGTCAAATCGTATCCAGATTAACTGAGGTTTCCTGTAGTTACTCGAATACATTGAGTGTAAATAGGTTTTGAACAATGTGTTGAGGTGAGTTCTGCCAAATGCCTCAGATGTGCCCAAAAATCACTGACAATGCACCCTTAANTGCCAGACTAGGTACAATTGTAACTTTTTTGTTTTAAACAGTGAGTATTTACGTNAGAACTCATTAAGAGACCTGATGCTCCTTGAAATCTCCAAGCTTTTATTTTAGATTTTCCAGGCCAAATTTCATAAAAACATATTCACCCTATTAGGTGATGTACAGTAAAAACAAACTTGACCCCCTAATAGACGGTACAGGTGCAAATGTACCTTCACACATATACAGTGTGAAATTGATTCATAAAAACAACATAACGATTTTGAATGGTAGTTTTGTCTTATTTAGAAAGAAATGCTACAATTGGAAAAAAGTGTGGCAATGAATAACAAAACACTTTCAGATAGTTTCTACTTATTTACAAGTGATGCATGTTGTCTTTGGTACTGAGTGTTTGTTACAAACATGATTCATAACAGTAATCAAAATGTAACAAAATATGTTGAACTCCACTTCACCAAACAGATCTAATAATTTTTGGTGGCCACTGAGACACATTTAAGATACTTCTATGCAAGAAGACTGTTGAAAACATGATTTCTTTCTGTACTTCATGTTTGTTTTTCACAAAATGATGTCACTCATATTTCTGTTTGGATGTATGGTCAATTTGAATGAATACCACTCTTGTTGGAAACACTGCTGAATTCTGTTGGTCTCAAGTGCACAGCCTGATTGTAATGCTCAATCTGAGTAATACAGTAGTGTATTCACAAGGAGACCTAAAAGAACACAAACATGTTGCAAAAACATTTGTCAACCTAAATTTACCAATTCTCAAGAAAAGAATTTGTCCCCTCAAAACTACTTGTGGGCTACACTCCTGTTGAACACGAGCAAATGCCATGATTTTATAAAGCCTAAACTACATTGAATGTACATACTAATTACTATCCATGAATAGCTCAGCTATATCTGAAGCTCAGATTTTTTATAAAATGCATAATGGTAAAATTGTACATATACCGTCTGTTAGTGTTGTAAGATTATACTGTAACTTAAGGGTTAAAGGACTTCTTCGTTGATATAAATTAAGAGTCTTTAAGAAAAAGTACACACATAGACAATGGGATCTGTAACATGTTGGGGACCAAATTGCTACGTTGGTTATGAGTGGTAGAAATAACTGGTGAATTGCAGGATAAAATGTAATGGTCAAATAGTTTTAAGATTACAGTCACAAAAAAAAACAAGCTTAGAATTACCAGCATTACTTGTGTTATTATTCTAGTTTCTGCAAATGAGGACAAATGGCATTATTATTTCATTCTTTCAAAGTGTGCCAGGAATCACACTTACATTAAAAACAATGCTAACACAGAAGCAAACATTGGAATTATAAGCAAATACAACATGCTTACTAACATGCTAATATTATCTTTCCCAAAAATACAATTCAATTTCATACATTATTCAAAATTACCTCTTCATTGTATTGCACTGTGTGTTTTTTACTTATTTTTAGGCATGTGTGCCACAACTTATTCCAAAAAACTCATTTTTGATACATCACTTGATTTCTAAGTGAACCACAAGCAGCAATATCTTATTTGTTGCTTCAAATAAACATTAAAAAAAACTTTTTATAAGCATGATTTGCATAGCCACCTTGAAGTAGTCAGCAGGAAGTTTTGAAATCTGCTTTTATAAGAATGGGGAAAATTTTTCTGGCAATCGGAAAAACTTGAGCGGCATGTGTGCAAAGCTTTGCACTGTGGCAGGAAGCAACAATGTGAACAAACGCAATCACTCTTCATGTACACTTAAAGTTATTATGCTCAATCGTTCTCATGTTAGTATCGGCAGAGCTTACATGCCATGGTTACTTTATTATTGCTTGTTCTTGTCACATATACGTGGTGTTATTCTACACACTCATCCCATTCGTGGTAAATCACACATTTAACGCAATGCCATCGGAGAGGTTGCAGCAGTATTGTCTTTCAAAAATGTAAGATTCCATGCCTTGCACAATCTTAGATACACACTTTTTGTAATCATGCACATCCACACAAGGAAACATCATCTTGCATGGAAACTTATAAATATTGAAATCTGTATATGTGACAAAACTGCTTGCTTATAATAATAATTAAAATGTTTTCAATTTTTACATTTTATGTACCAGTTGGATGCATTTCCAATAACACAATGACAAATGTTTAGTCTATCACATTACTACTTAATCTCACTTTTCCTTGCATTTTTATAGCATGTCATTGGAAGCGTCTTTGGAAGCAGTAATTAAAAGTTCAAATTCCTACTGTAACAAAGAACATTTGCTTTGCCAAAAGAACAATAGATAAACTTCAGCGTCACATCACTTGTAGCAAATGTGGCACAAACATTAACAGCAAATGGGTTGCCTGTAAAAGGCGGAGCTCCGTAAACAGCGGAGCATGGTTGCGGAGGTTTGATGACGTATCCGGAGTGGAAAAAAGTTGCGTTGCAAAAGGAGTAAACAGAAAAAAAGCTAAGGAAAAATATTTAATTATTGAAAATAAATATGCGCTTCCCCCAAACATTTAATACATGGATGTTTGCAATGTTCAAAAATTTTATACATTCACTTTTGAAACCTATTTTTTGTCCCCGAACCGTTGTGAAACTCAGATAAGCAAAAATTATCAAACTTCAGAATAGGCTTCTTTTACCGTAGTGTAACATCACCATTTGCAATAAAATTGTTTTTACTACCGTTTACTGCTCATTGCTCAGCGAAAAATATCGGTTTTAGCGACTCCGGTTACGTCATCAAACCTCCGTAACCAAGCTCCGCTGTTCACGGAGCTCCGCATTATACAGGGTACCCAACAAATGCCTTATCAACTATGTCCAACCTACGGCACACTTGAAAGTTTTTGTTGTTGGATGTGTACAACGTTCAATGCAAGTAGAAATAGTCTTCATTTTTCGTATTCTTAAATTTTAAAACTTTTTGATGCAGTGGACTCGTGCCAATTTATCATGTCAACTCACTGCATCAGGGAGATTATCTGGATAACACTTAACGGAGGGCCGGCAGGCTGGGCGGGCTGGAGGGCCGTGTTGCCAAATGAAAAACATGAATTTTCCGCGGCTGCCTGCTGCACAGAAGGGTGGATCTGCAGGCTGCACTGCAGGACGGGCCTGTGGGCTGCACATTAAAGCGGGTTGGCGGGCTGTACATTAAGCTTGACTACGGAAAAGGGCGGGCCGGAGGGCTGCTCTTTTCTGCAGCCCGCGGGACCGCCCTTTTGTTCAGCCGGC
>JGI24158J21664_10002518_pt1 | contig 22313 bp, 21 predicted proteins | sample Ectturendosymbi3_FD_21664 | JGI IMG/M metagenome (IMG submission 21664)
GATTACTGAAACAGAACACCAAGTTTTTCTTCAGACAGGATACCATGCTTTCCTTCGACACGCTTCAGCGCTATCTCTGCATGCAGAGATAGCTATCTCTGTACAGAGATAATTAAATCTGTGCAGAGATAGCTATATATGCGCAGAGATAGCACTTTTTGTGCTAAATCTGTCAGATATAATAGTTTTACAAACGGCGCCCCATAGATAAAGCAAACGCAGGGTGGTAGATTTAAATAATTTAATTTAAAGAAAGTATTAAATAGCTGAACCAAGCCATTAAAAAGCTGAACCACGCCATTGTATTACGACGCTAATATTACGTTCAGAATTCTTGTGAAAATAATCCAGGCCTACGGATTCGGAGCGCCGGAGCTGGGCATTTTGCCTGGAGCCGGAGCTCAAATTAAAAATCAGGAGCCGGAGTTCAGTTAAAAATTTAGGACCGGAGCTGGAGTTATGGCCATTTGAGAAGTAGCTCCGGCTCCGGTCCCTTCCCAGATACTAAAGGTTTTGCCAAATAAACTTACGTGTGCTCTTTATAGCGCACTAAACGCGATTGCTACGAATTACGACACCAGACTGCAATAATGGATCTGCAAGACTTTGATGTTTCTTTGGTTTAATAATCACTAAGGCTGTGACATCGTAGCTGGCATGGTGTTATTTGTTGAATAACAATGGTTCTCAAACACTGTTCTAAGTGCCGCATGCAGCTCCCAAGCATCCTTTGTGCGGATTTTTGCAATCCTTCTGTAACAGATTCTATCTGAATAAGAGCTGAAGATGCCTACTTCTTAGGCAAAATATGTACTCTGTAAGAGCTTAGTGTCTGAATCTTTGCTGGAAAAGGATCCCTTTCGATGGGCAATGTCTTTCAGTAACACCTCTAAAATTTTCTGCAACAGACTTCGTTAATGCAATAAAACAAAGCGTGTCAATTGTCTTGTGGTAAAACTTTTTGGTGCGGCTCTCTGAAAATTCGTAGGTTTGGATTTGGCTTCCTCCCTTCAGCGAAATGGTTGAGAACCACTGTTGTAGAAGTAAGAAAAACGTCAACTAGCACAACATCCTTTCTAGTCAGATTATCAAACCGGGTCTGTAGTAGTGTAACGATCTAAAAAGATTTGAGCTATAACGAGTTGGTATATAATAAAATATCCATAGTTTTTGTAGCTGTGTAACCATGCCGTTAGCAGGGAGTATGATTAAGATATCATACCATTGCAGTCGGTGCAGATTTAAGAGTGGAATGCACAACACGCCATTGTAAAGTAGGAATTTTTATTAGAAACCACAAAGCTTACTGTCACGTTTTACTAGATCACTGGCATAGTTCACTAGGAAACATCACGTTTACAAGCATAGCATAGCAACGTTTACAAGCATAGCATTGGTAGCGAACTGGCATTGCTTTGCATAGCAGTACCTTATCAGGAGGGTATAAAAATCAATGTAAACAAATGTGGACTTTTTTAAAGTTTTCATTTGTGGAAAAAATCTATGTTTTCAGCACGGTAACCAGTCTTATTTTTTCCTAAGCATAGCGTGTTGAATTGTGCTTTACTTTGCGTTTCATCACTGCTTATTACGAGTGCAAAAGATAAGAAATCAGAAGTTTTCAGCAGAAATCAAATGTGAATTTCTTGCTAGAAGTCATACTATTTCTTTAAGCAAAGGGTTTTTGAACACATCTTTGCATTTGGGTTAATGCAAATGTGTGCGTGTTTGAAAGAAAACATGTGAGTCGACTACGTGTTTTGCGCTCTTTGTATGGTTTGCCCGGGCAGCGCTGCAAGCTGGAATCGTCAATGCTGCAACAGGCAAAGCATACTAGTGCAAAACACTTAGTAAATTGGGACTGGTCTGTGCTTAAATGTTCGGACACGAATGTAGTTTTCCACATAGCCATTTTCTTGATTCTGTCGTAAGAAATAACAAAAGGTCCTCAGGCATTGAAGGCAAAACTAGCGACTGTCTTTGCAGAAATTGTTTGTATGTCGTTTTTTCGCTGATTTCCTCATGGTAACAGCGCTGCTTGTAACAAACTACCAGATTAAATTACTCAAAATGTTTGGTATATTGTCCTGGTTTTGTGTACTTGATTTCATTAATTTTCCATTCAACTTGAGGCACACCAAGACAATTAAAACATTAATGTGTGAAAACGAATAGAAGCCGGAGCTGGAGCCTATGTCATGAAAAAAGAGAAATCCGGAGGCGGAGCTGTGACATTTTTACGACGGCTCCGCAGCCCTGAATTAATCCACACTGTAGACGGGCACATAGACGATCCAGGGTAAAAATTCAACAGATAAATTGCTTTAGCACAACAACCTCCAACGATTATCATAGCAAATTAAAATTTGGAAGGAACTAACAAGTCATAATAGCAGGATACTGAAGTTAACTCCATCATCAATTAGTGGTTGAGCATTTTCGCCCCCCCTATCGCCCCCTTGCCCATCAAAATCGCCCCCAAGGGGACGATTCCGCCCTCTTTGAGAAACACTGATCTAACCAAACCTATTTTACTGAGAATTTTTCAAGGTTGGCAAGCCAGCACTGAGTTAAACCAACAGAAACACAAAAGGCTTGCGACAGAACAACGCCACCACGTCATCACATCCGTATTCACTACCTCCTCAGCATCGATTAATCGATTGTTATGGGCACGTGGTCGCTTCCGCAGAGTTTCGGTAAATCAAAGACANCGCTCCATACCAGGTAGTCAGCTTTCTGTTGCAACTTTAAGATGCAGTGCAGTCAATGCAATTGCCAAATGCACCTTTCTTAAGAAAAATAAAATGCATGCCAACAACGCTTACCGCTTTTAGGGTCGCGAAAAAATCTGCCACGCCGGAACTTTTTGCTGTAGCGATTTCAACGATTGACTTGGTAACCGTTTGAACGATATCGCGCATAGACACGTTGTACGCATATTTCGACGAGTTGATCTGAAATTAAGACAACTCCATAATAACAATAATAATATTGTTGTTGTCCTTTACAAACGTTGCAACTCAGCTTCTGGGTTGTTCGTTTGACATTAAATTCGACAAAAGAGAGCACGAGTCATATAATCCAAGACACAAACGCCTCCTCAACCTCTGTTCACACAACATGCCAGCAACGGTAGTTTGATACTGAAGTTGACACAGGCCTGGCAGAACATAAAGCTACTGAGCTGCTGCTGCTGAGGACCAAATTTTTTCAACTCTCCTTTCAAGTGGTTTCACTTCACGCGCGAATGCACTCGAGCATCGTAAATCCAGGCCGTACCTCCAAAACAAGATTGTCGCAAGGAACTTTTTCTTCGTGTCCCCCTAGCAAACTTTCTTTGACTTCTCTCTGGAATCCTACACATAGAAGACATGATTAACAGAGCGTTACATTCTTACCTTGCTCCTGTTAAATTAACGTTCAAGCAGATGAGTGCAATTTAAATGAGCAAAACTAGTGTTTGGAATGACGGCATCTTGCAGCATCAGAAACAGCAGCTTAACCTATCAAAACACGGTAGCATACGGTCACACGCGATCATATGTGTTTTGCGCAAAATGCAGTGTTGATTTTCTAGTTTTTTCGACGGTTGGTATTTTACTTACGTAGTATTTAACTTCATAAAAACGAAGCATGGGAAGCTATCATCTGTTGCGGTTTTCACGCGATATACTTGTAGCCACCGCTTTCGCTATAATATGTACTTGGGTCGAGAGAAAGCAATAAACAAAAGCAAGCATACTATTATGAAAAACAAAGCGATAACTAATACCATACGAAAACTAAATTTAGTTGTTTGGCGCATGACTGCAGAAATTGCAACCAAAAAAAAACAGCATAATCTCACTAAAAACAAAATCATTCAATAAATTGCAGGACAGCCTTTGATTTCCAGAAAACCCGTGGAGTCAAACAAAGTTCTCGCGACAGCATGTTTAACACTAAATATAAAAACAACAAACCAACAGGCGCTAATATCAGGAATTACTGGTGTCGTAAAACGAGGGGGCGTTTCATGGCGTACTTGTCAAATCGTCGTCGATCTCCTCCATTTCGTCACTGTAGCCTTCTTCGGCACTCGCTTCTTCATCGGAGCTTTCCGACTCGTCATCTGCAAGTTCTCCATTCTGGCTAGCAATGTTTTTGTGATCTTTCAGCGACATGCCTTCAAATAAAGAAAAGTTACATGGTCACGAGTGCACACTTTCCTTCGTGCATGCACATACAAAAATTTAAAGATCATTCGCTCTGTCATTTATCACTGCACTGAAACTTAGCCAGTTGCCATTGAATTCTGCACCAAGCGTCCAGGTCTCTTACTTGATAAGATCGCGCTACGCCCGAGTTTTCGATTACGATTTATACTGTAAAATGTGAGCGGCATGTACATTTGTGCCACCACCCACTTCACTGATTAAGGTTGCAAACTCGGGCTCTCTTCATCGGGCCTTGTTACTATTCATATATTTTCGTTCCATGTCTGGCCTTTCGTGTTCATGTTGCAGGTGACCTGAATCAAAAAGTACCGTTCGTACAAGCGTTCTCTCGACTTCACTCGAGCTTTAGAGCTGCCCTCTGAAATCAGGTATTCAAAAAGATATTTCATATCAAATTGAATATTTTTTTTAAGCAACGGATTTGCATAGAAGATTGAATTCCAATCCAACGGACAGTTCCCATTCGAGAATAAGTTCAAACGAACGATAAGTTGTCCACTAACTCGGGCTAATATCATGAGCCTAGTACCCAGAAGCTTACTCGGGTTCATCCACTAGACCCCGAGCTGCCCTCTGCAATTAAGTATTTTTAAAAATATAATTCATATCAGGTTGAATGTTTTTTTGAAGCAATGGATTTGCATAGAGCATTGAATTTGAATTCCAATCCAACGGACAGTTCCCATTCGAAGATGATATCAAACGAACGATAAATTGTCCGGTAACTCGGGCTAATATGAATGAGCCTTGTAGGCAGCGGACTCGCGCTATCATTGCTCTGTGACGTACGTTACGTAACAATGGACGAATTCTCATGAGAACTTCTCACTTACTGTTACGAAAATGACGTCACAGAGCAACGGCAGTGCCAGCTGGAATGGGCGCAAATGGAAATTTTAGTGACACAAGCCACAAACGGTTGCATTCAGTCAGTGGCCTCGGTATAAATTGCGTGATGAGCCCGCGTGACGCTGTCGACTTGGAGTCGCCTCTGATACAGCTGCTGCGAAGTTAAACGCGGTTTCTGATGTGATTTTCTGATCCGGACAAGATAGCTCCTCGGTGCATTGCTATTCAGATCAGTGTTGATGATAACCCGTCTCAAGCATGGCGTTCAATGGCGAAGGTGTTCTCTGTTGGATGACAATCGCAAAATCGTTGCCGTCGCACACTGGGCCATAAAAAGCGTTCTGACTAGAGCTGATTATAATTTTTATGTCTTGCAACCAACAAGCGCTGGTTTTGTTTTTTCGGGCATAGACCGATTTTTTTTTATTTAATAATCCAACAAAATTAAGTCAAGTTGGTCATAATGTCTAAAAGGTAGGCCAGTGAATACTGATACAGCGAGTTTTAGTCACGGGACAAACCACCGAAATGTCTCAGGAAAAAACAAAGAACAAGAATAAAATATGCGCGGGCATACTTGAGCATACCCAATCGGAACCGACTAAAAACAAGAAAACCTTGATACAGAAAAAAAAAGTTTGATACTGAACATGTATATCGCTGAGTTATTTCTCTAACAACAAACAAGTGAACAAGTAACGAACGCCTACAGAGACGGCGCTCACAGTATTAGAAAGACCTATAACCACCACACCACTACGTCTCTTAAGCAGAAATATATGAGGAACTGTTTCCGAAAACCGGATGAAAGCCATTTTATAAATATTGACACTTCGCATGGTGCTTGTTTGCCGCGACTTAAAGTGGTTGCGTATAAGGAAACTTTGACCGCTTAACTACAAGCTGTCATCAAGCTTCTCAACATGTGGTGTTTGGTGAAACGGCTCAGAATACCAGAGCAATGTCCTTTTGTGACGAGGTGGAATGCGTTGCTGGAAATCAATAATTTTCCGTAACCACGGAAGACTCAAAGTAAAAAAGGTTTTCTGGGAAAGAGCGCATTACCCAGCACACTGACTCAGATACCCTGTATGAGAGCACAAATTCTCTCCCACCAGACTCGTAGCAACGGGGAAATTCAGGGGTAGTTCCCCCCAAATTTTCTTGTGCTCAGAAAGATTTGTTTTCAACATACAATAAAAACAAAAATCTTTCCCCCCTAAAATTATTTTCCCCCTAACCTTAAATCTGGCTGGGCCTGTGTCCCACTAAACCGGCACAACTGCAAGGGGTGCATTTACGGCCAAGCACCTAAAGTAGCAAATCCGAAAGACCTGCACATTATTTCCGCGACTTACCCCACAACTGATTGGCGAGTGTGCACACACTGCTGTCATCGCCGTTTTCGGGACGGTCGTAAACAAAGCCCCTTCCTTTGCCTCCAACGTCGTTCACGTCATACGGTGTTTTCTTCTGTTGCAAAGAAAAAGCGGCTCTAACCCGCATAACAGCAAACAACGTGAAAGGTTGCACTAGCCACTCATATCTTAACTTGCGAGGCTAAATTCAGAAGTTGCCGTGTGCCATAATTGCGTTCACGGGAAGTGCTACCCTGCATTCAAATGCAGCAAGCACGTGCTTCTGTACAGACAAGCACAAAAAATCCAACATCGCAGCCGTTAATCTTGCACCATACGCTAGTTGTTTCGGCAAAAATGAGCTCTGATGCCAACGTGTTATCGACGGAAGAGATACGTTAAATATCTCAAAAAAAAACAATTGCAAAATACAGAAGAGTTATCTAAAACATTACACTACCATTTCTTGCTCGTCGTCGAACGGGTCCACCCGCTTTTCTCCATGGAGATACACCGCTTTTCCTTCCGACAGTACTAAGTCCGGCCCCAGCATTACCTGAATAGTATGTCTTATCAATCGTTTCTCAAAACAAAATATCTGAAGCGGCGCGACGGCACCAGAACGAACAAGAAGCAAAACAGATGTTTATGATTTTTAACAGCGAACGTATTTTTGCATTTCTGCTTAAATTGATTATGCAAATAAAAAAATGCTTTTTTTGCGAAATCGATCCAGTGCCGTCTGCCGCAATTATAACAAAGCATTGCTAAATGGTCCCTGGGCAACCATTTTCACCGATTCTAGTGTTTTTTAAATCATAACAGACGGAAACAAGTCAGCTTTACAGTTTCATCTGGTGATACTAAATTATGGTGACAGAGAATGAATGGCTCAATGAATAATTTTCGGAAATGACTACGAAATGTTCCAAGAAAGCGTTGTCGGTACGAAGAGCTTTGATGCTGCTGTTTGTCATCGCAAGTCACAAAACTTGTAAAACTTCAAACTACGACCGTTTGATTTCAACAGAGAAACCTTTCAATACTGGCTAAGGTTCTGCGCGTTTTTCTATCAAGTTACTTGCAGTGTTACTGTTTAAAATTCCGACGAAGCTTTGTAGGACGCTATTCCCAGTCGTATGCTCCGTTGTCTTGAATACAAGACAAGGAGCAGACATTCTCGCTAAACGCTGGATACACAAAACAATAAGGAAAGCAGCCATGCTTGTTCCAAATATCAGAAGTTACCTCGCCACATAAAACGCAACCGGTAGACAGTGTGACGTTTTCAAATACAGTGACATCATTGCAGACGAGAGAATTTCGCAGACAGCAGCCCGATTTCACGGTGACATTGTTCCACAAGGAACAACCTAAAATTCACATGTCGTCAAAATCCTTGTACCAACGAAGGCGTCGAACAGCGTATCTGTTTCTAAGCAAAGTAAACGTGTCATTGCGCAGACAGTGACATTCCCTGAAATACGCACATTTGCACTTGAAATTCAAAAACTTCCAAAGCCAAAGCTGTTACGCTTACAATTACGTCAAAAGCGCGAAAATGGCAACGGTCGGTTAACTTAGCGACACAACGCTTCTAATTAACAGCTGTCAGAACTGGATACGTTGGCGTGGACGTTACAGTGAACATGGCCGACTGCAGAACAGTGGAATTGTTTTTAATGGTGACCAGCGGATGGGGTATACCAAAGCTACTACCTTCCGTTCGTAGTTTCTATGATGGACATCCGAAACTGGTCCTGCGAACAGCGCGGCCGCAGCATTCAGCTTTATTCGTACGATTACGTTTTAATTCTATTTAAGTTCCTTTCGCCAGGAAACAAACACAGTGGCGACAGGTTTGGCGCGCGTGGATACATCAACGAAGTGGAGGATGACAGAAGACATTTTTATCAAGATCACCAAAGAAGGTCGAGTGTGCTTTTGACACCACATGGCGAAAATAAATCGTCCCTAAACAAACGTACAGAATCGCTTTGCTCACCTCGCAATTTAGTACTAGTACGGGGAAAATGCAGCGCAAGAGTGTCAAACTTAATCGGTTTCGTAGCAGCGAAGACAACGCCAATTCAAGTCGCACCTTCAATAATGCAGTCGTCTTCAATCGTGCAGTCAGCTCCAATCACAGAATCCGTGACTCGGCACCTGTTCCCGAAGCTCGTCCTCGCGCCGACGACGGCATTGTCCTGAATGACCGTGTTGTGCTGCAGTGAGCAAGTAGGATGGACGTACACGTTGTGCCTGGCCAATCCGAGTCCTCTTTCAATCCCTGGCGAGACAACAAAAGCAAGCCTTGAATTCTGTGTTCCCTCGAAGATGCGCAACTGCGCAGTGCCACCTGACCATTCGCGCGGTGAAATCCCATTCTCGCGCCCTTGCAATATTCCAACTACCAATTACGATTCAGCAATGCAGCTAGACGAAGTGTATAAACATTAGAAAAGCACGAAAGCAAGGGAAGCTATTTGAATTAAATGTGTACTTCGTTCGTATTTCAGTAAGATTTTATACTTGTTCTAATAATTCACAAAGCTTGTAATTCATGTAGAACTCTGCCTTAAAATGTTAATGCTCTCTAAAAAAAACATTTGCTCAATGCAAAAATTTCTTACAGGGAACACAACTTGTAGTGGAGCCGTGTGGATTTAACAGTGCTCCGCAACCGGTGTGCCACAGTGTAACTGCAACCTCAATATACTTTTTCAATAAAAGCCTTTTTGAAGGCGTTTTCGCCAGACAATTAAAGGCCAGAAAATTAGCGCATCTATCCAGTTGCAGCCTGTCTGCTATGAACTGTCTACTCCCGTCTGCTTTAGCCTTATTTGTGACTTTTTACACGTCCTAGTTGAAGTTTGCATCTTCCGGAGAATGGCGTGGCCATTTCAATTAATTATTGTCATTTAGCACCCAAAAATCAGTGTGTGTAGTCTGTCAGTGATTCTTTATTCAAGGTGTTAGTATTTTGTTTGTTTGTTTTTAACTTGCTTTTAGTGAGGTAATTTAATTATTTGTACTAGATGTGAAGTACATTTTTATTTTCCTAAAATTACCAATGTCCTCACAGAATACTGTATACACCTATAATGGATAAATTCTTGAAGAGACCAATCAGAACAAATAATAACAAATTTGATAATTTACCCAGCACAAGTGGCATTGTAAAGAACATAAAATTATTTAAAGGCAATGCAGTGAAGATTATACTCGGCATGGATTGTCTTATTTCGGCAATGAAAAGGCTGCAAAACCGCTGTGTGAAGCAACGGTTCCAAGTGAACTTGTTGGCCACACAACAAACCATATGTCAATCATGCCAACAAGCTTAAAAGCTACTTCCAGCGGGTTTCTAAGTCAAAAGAAGAAGCAAAACCGCTGCATGAAACCGGTTTCCATTTCACAGACTCAGAAAAAGCATTAAAAGCCAGTTACGACGTTGCAGAACTGATTGCACGTCAGACAAAACCTCATGCTACTGGCTAAACACTATTAAAAAACAGTGTGTCTGGAAATCGTTCCTGTGATGCTTGGACCATAAGAAATTCAGGTCAGTGGAGTCTCGTTGTCTCCAGATACCATTACAAGCAGGATTGACGAGATGTCCAGTGATATTCTTTAAAGTAAATTTTAATTAAAAAATTGAAATGTGCGAAACAACAACAAGACGTTTACTGGCTCTTACATTAACAAAGGAGCATAGCTGTAGTGTGGTACGTTTTTTTTCCATCGGGACTCCATTAAAGAAGAGTATTCATTGTGCAAAGAGCATCGAGAGCAATGGGCAAGTAAATTTTTCGAGTAACTGACTAGTTTCTTTTTACAACTCGTGACATCCAATGGAGCAACTGCGTTAGCTTTTCCGTTGACGGTGCTTCAGCAGTGCTGGGCGAAGACGGAGAGTTTGTTGCACTGGTGAAACGTTAAAATCAAGCAATACAGATTATGCATTGTTGCATACATATAGGGAGGACTGACGATCAAAATTTTACCATATCAACTGTCAGACATGATGTACGATTATATCCGCATCGTGAAGTTGATTATAGCAATTGCCTTAAATTGGCGAATGTTTACATTATTCTGCGAAGAAATGGGATCAGAAGATCAATCACAGGTAATCTGTACCACCGTGCGCTGACTTCCTCGAGGAAAAGTTGTCTCAAAACCAGTGGCGTAGCCAGCCCAAAAATTTGGGAGGCCAAAATGTTTGATATTAGGCGAATAACATCATTTTATTTGGAAAAACGCCTCTCAAAGCACAGAATGACTATGTTTTCTAAACATTTGGTGGGGGGACATGGCCCCTCGGCTCCCCTGGCTACGCCTATGCTCATGACCATTTGAGCTCCGCCACGAAATAAGGCAGTTCCTATTCAATCAGAACTAACACGAACTGTATAAAAATCCTGAAGACGATTTTGGACTGCTAAACTTACATATATGGCTGATATCTATGAATGAAGTCAAGATAAAAATTATGGCAAAAGTAGAGATAGAACGGTATTTCGTAACGTCTTTACTCCCACACACAACGCAGTAGAGTCAGGTATACATGGCAGCGACATGGGGCATACAAGTACTTGAAAGAACAAAGAAAGATATATGGCGGTAATAGAAAAGCATACGCTTGAAAGATCTTAACAAGATTACTTTGATGAAACACAAACAAAGATATGCGACACTAGGAATGAGCATACGCATGAATGGCGCCACCTTGGTTACTATGTTTGGCACCGTTGTATATTGTTGCGTTGAGTTACACGCAGACCGACTTATAAAATGCCCGGAGGAGTGGGAGACTGCGAAGCACTAGGGATCCTTTGGGCTTCAGATCTCCCATGGCAAAGCTTCTTGTAGTGTAAAGGGAATAGTTAACAGAAGTAAAAGTCTGTTGCTCTGAGTATAAGGTTTAATATTTGCAGTGCGTTTACATGATTAATGGAAGCAAAATGCGTTGTAGGCACGTTCAAACCGCCAGAAAAACTTTAACTTCGCTACAAAAAACTTGTGTAGTTTTCGCATGTAATGAAAATGCGTCACGACAATCATGGGCTGGTGCATGGGTTTTCAACCTTTTTCTACTCATGGCTCGTTTAACTACGAAAGATATTGTTGGTGGTCCACTGCAAGTACAGTAAGAAAGATGATAGTGGTAGCCCAAAGCTGAATATAATCTCATAGATTTCATACTTCAATAACTTTAGCTTAGCTGCTATGTTACAATTGCAATTCTCGCAAATAACGCTTCAGCTATCATCGTTACGTAGGAGTTATACCACAAAAGCAAAATCAAGGTCGAATCTTTTTCCTATTTGTTATATTCGCTCACGATGACATTATACCAGGGTCATAATGCTTTCATTCTGATTTATGCCAAGCTCTACGGCCCACTGGAAAAGGCGCCAGGCCTACCACTGGGCCATGGCCCATCGGTTGTAAACCAATTGACTAGTACAACGCTGCAATGGTGTCATAAAATTTAAGCAGGCTGAGAACAAGGCGTCCACACATGTGTTTGGGAAATACTTTTTCGGTCGATGTATGATTCATGCATGGGAACGGAAATTTTTTTACTACTGGTAGACAAATGATTCGCAATGCGGGTGGAGAATAAAAGCGTCCCTATATTTTATGTGAGTTGTGACCAATTTTTGTCAACGCAATAAAAACCAAACTTGGTAAAACAAAAAAAGCCGCAATACCTCAAACTATTTTCACAGTCACAGCGTTAAACAATCTATGCACTAGCTTAATGCACAACAAAAATAAATTCCAACAATGCTTCTAGTACCGGATAGCACCTTTTTCTATATTCCGCTGTAAAAAGAATCAAACACGGTTTTTCTTTTATATCTAAAGGAATTTCTGACCAGATTTTTATTGCGCTGTACCTCAGCATTTTCACACCTGAGTTTGAACATGATTCTGGTAATGCAAATTGCTGAGTTTTAGTTTTACGAATGAACGTCTGAAACGAGTTCAAAATAACGGAAAACATCCTTTATTTGCAAGCTTTTCTGCACTTTGAAATTGCTAGGAGTCACAGTTCATGGCGCGATTTAAAACAATTGATATGGACTGTGGATAACATGAAGCTGCTCTTCCCCAGGCAACATTCCGTATTGTACTCGTGAATTTATCAGGCTGTGATACAACATTCGTAGTGCTTGGACTTTATAGAGCAAAATATAGCTATATCGGAGTAGCACCTAAGTTTGCTGTAGCTTCTGCCCACCATAACAAGCATTTAGCAGATAAGCTACTTTTGCAGCTACACCGTTGGGAGTAAATTTTTTGGCATGTACGTGTACGTGTCGGGGAGTTCGCGACCTCTACCAAAGAACACTCTTTTGCTACAAGAGGCAGACTGAATAGCAGGGGCTGAATGAGGGGGCCAAGTGGGCACTATTCCCCGGGTGCCGAATCACTATAGAGGCGCCGAAAAGTCCCAACAATGTCACAAGCACTTTATTCAATACATTTGCTTCCGAAGGACGTCAGGTTGGAACATGGGAGCACCAAACTTGATTTTGCCCCGGGCGCTATCTAACCTCGTTACGCCCTGCTGAATGGACATTTCGAGCTGAGACGCTTGGTTCCACATGCAATACATTAAACGTGTTGCTTGACTGCGTTCCAAAGGTCGTATTGTTGCAGCTGGAGCTTTCAAACTGTTAACGAATTTTTTTTTGGAGACAATGTTTAAAGCACAATAGTGATCAGGTAAAAATTGACAACTACAATGGCATGATACAACGTTTTACGTTTCGTGATGAACAACGGGTTAATTTTGCAACAGAAGTCGTATCTGCGAAACGTACCAAGTGAAATTATACCAACAACCTTTTCATACTGGCATTCAAGTGCATCGGCCAGGCATAGAGAAGACAATGCCATTTTCTACCAAACATATAAAAGCCTTGTTCCGTTTAAAAGACTTATAGTAACATACCGACCGAAAAGTTTTGGTTTGCGAGGCTATCTATCGCTGATCTATGAATGCTACCAGGATCGTGATCCTTATTGTAACTAACGTTCTCTTTTGCAAAATTTTTAGCCGCAGCCAATGGAAGCCGAAAAGTGCGCTAGCTTAGGAATTTGCCTCGAAATCTGTTTCTTGCAACAAAACACATTTCATGACCACCTGGTGACTGCAAGTTGTCGTCTTCGTCACAGTACGCTTCTGGAACAAATGGGTAAGTCCATCTTGAGACAACGTCGCGATTCACAACATCATACGAATGAAAATTGTGCACTCTTGCGCAATAACAAGAATCAACAACATGCATATGGATCTGATTCCCCAGGAACTTGAAAAACAAATAGTGATTAGAACATTCTGTAAAGAAGTCTTAAACAGTAAAAATACACACTTTTGCACGTTTCACGACAATCCCTTTCAAAAACTTGGCATTGAGGAGTTTCGATTCGTTTCAGAAGAAAGACGTGTCTGAAAGCTTCCTTTGCATAAATTTATGAATACCAACTTTATGTGCGAAGTTACTCACGCTTAATATTCAATTCGTGATTTCAACAAGTGACCTCAAACAACACCTCTTCAAGAAACCTGACCCTCAACATCTACGTACACGTCAAGATGCTCCACCAGATTTGTAGCCACAGGTGGGCTGAACACTTCCGGCTTCAGCGACGTTTATTTTCCGTTACAATTTTTCGCTACGCAGCAAGCTTCATTTCGTTCCCAGCTTCGCAGACGATTGTAAAAGGTTTGTTTGGAAATAAAGGCCAAGTAACTTGCCGGCTTTTTAATGTTTATTTCAACCACAAAACCGACTTTTGTGGAGTCCGTGTATTTCCTCACCCAGGAGTGGGCAATTCAATTTGTTTCGGGGGCCACTTTGAGAAGGTCGCATTTTGCGGGGGGCCGAACCTTCTAATGAAAATAAAAGCAAGTCTCGGTTCAAGTTTGTCTCAGCACTAACATTTACTGTGATAAGGAGGCAATTTCAGATTTAAGGGTTCTACAAAATGCTTCCACGTGTGGCTCACAGGGCGCAAATTGCCCAAACCTGGCCATGCCGACATGTGGAAGAAACCAGAAGCGTGGATCATTGCGTTATTCAGACAGCAGTTCGAAAGAAACATTAAAAACCATCGCTAACACTTTACTGTGTATTTATTTCTTAACTTCGTCATCAGCAAATGAAAAGTACCTCCTCATTGATTAAGATTCCTTTTATGAAGTCGGCCTGAGTTTGATAATCGAAGTTGTCAGTAAACAAAGGAGGAACTTGCGGCGCACATATCCAAATACCAGCGTCTATCAGATCATAATGTATATCCACCTTCCTATCAGTTCCTTGAAATATACTCTGCATAAAGGAATGAAATGAATGATGTTTAAAATAACCGCCATATCAAAAAACAACTTGACACTCCAACCGAATGATTTCCATCGCTACTAGCGCGTCATGCTGCTAGCATAAAAACTTTGGTCACAGTCACAAGAAATATGACAAGCTGACGCGTCAGTTGGCACAACCACACGACTGAACGCGCACTTGAAACGCACCATGGGAAGGTGTACTTTTCTTTCATTGCTGATTCGCTGGTAATGAAGCACTCTGTTCGTTGCAGGATCTGCCGCAATCACAATGTCGTCCTCTGGTGAACGCAAACGATGGTTGGGAGACGACTTGCGCAAAACTAAGGTCATCAAAGGAGCATTCTTGTCTTTTTCTCGGCGGACTCTGACAAAATACCCAATCACGTCAAAACATGAAACCGCAATGCCATTTATGATTGCACGGAAACGATCACATGTACAGCAGCTTTTGAGATGTTTTTCGCATACAATTGGCTGGCGGTGCGGCAAGTGAGGTATATTTGCAGCGGACGGAGCTTGCTTGCTAACGTTTCCACTTCAATATACTGTTTACAAACCAAAGGTAAGTTCTGAAGTTTTCCATGGGGTAGATTTTGCAATTCACGTCAGTGGCGTAGCCAGCCCATAAATTTGGGGGGCCAAAATGTTTGATTTTAGGCGAATAACACTATTTTGTTTGGAAAAAAAATTCTCAAAGCACAAAATGACTGTATGTTCTAAAAATTTGGGGTATCCTTGGCCCTTTTGACCCCCCTGGCTACGCCTATGATTCACGTGCCAAGCATCTCACGCCTCACCACAAAAATTATTCTGTGTTTAATAACTTTATATTTAAAAATGACCATGTAAATGGCATGCATCGTGTTGCAGCAAAACACAACATTGACCACAAGTGCATCCGCACAACATGAATTCTTTGTCGGAAGTTGTTAAGCCTCCTGTCATTGTCATACGGTTACTGTTGCTTTTGTCAGTCAAACGGTGTGAACTTTTGTGATCCGGTAAAAACCTTCTAAACACTCGTTTTCGGACTTTAAATTGCAACACCGTGCATAGCTTCTTTTCAGCGCTGTACTGAGTTGTAGGTAAATTGATGGAACTTGCATGTGGCGTACACAGAGCTTTAAACTATAAGTGACAACGCCAACACTAGACATTTCTTTGCAATTACTTCTCAATTCGTAGAAAATTGCCACGCTCTCCTCGAGAATTCTATTTTGGGAATTGCAACTGTAAAAATTATACTTTTAGCAAACCAACTCACTGAGTAGCTTAGACAGCAGCACCGTATAATTACACAGCATGCAAGCTAGTTCAGGACGAATTTGACAGTAAAGAGCAAAAAATCTGAAATTTTTATTCAAACTAACGGTTTTTCAAAACAATGAAATATCCGAGAGAAGTCACAAACTCCAATACTTCGTTTTCCAAATAATTGTGCAAGCGGGGTGAACACCCTTTTTCGTCAATAAATGAAAGGATTTCAGATACAAGTGTAGATACCGAGCCTAGGAAACGTATATTTTTTATTTAAACACTGTTTGTTAAACAAGCGACGATGTATTGAAGAACCGCTTTGGTTCAAGCTTAAAATTTACTACTTGGCTATAAACAACCACAAGGCAACGTCTCAACAGGGAGTCAACCTTGAAACTTAATCAACTATATCGTACTTGTGTTCTTCAAGCGCTTTCTTTAGTTGTAAATTTGAAACAACATCGCCAAGAACGAGCAAGAAGTTTGTCTCGAATAAAGATTTCTGATCGACATCGCGAAGAACATCACCAACCGACGTGAAGTCACCGGACACAATAGGAGTAACTTTGCACGGTGAAGATCTGTGCATCAAATGTTTAACCATATTGTTATTCAAAAATAGTTGATATGCATCGCATAATAATGCGCAAAAATAAATTAAAGCAAACCTCTGCCTGTAACACATCGTTCAACATCGGTGAAATAGTTAAAGGTGATATCAATGTTCTGCAGGGAGATTTGACTATTTCAAAATTGACAGCTTATTCATGCCAGATATTCGTACTCTTAACCAATGTTCTTCATGTCGCCAGAGGACAATCTGTTATCCAGAACTCACTAAATGCTTAGAAGAAATAATTCGAGAACGTTTTGATACTACACATTACGCTTTTCCAGGAAAAAAGGGTTGAAAACCTTGATCGACACTAAGCTTTACATTTTTAGTTGATGCAATACTTGGCGCAAAGTAATTTCACTAAAATCGATTTTTCAGATTAAGAAATCGTTTACTTGGTTTGATCACATTTTAAACTTCACGTTATCTTATTTTCATCGGACAAGAAGATTTAAATTTTCATGTAATACAGATCACAAATACAGCAGCTAACAAAATAAAGCTGTGATACGAACACTTTGATAATTAAATTCTAGCATCCTAATGAACTTACTTTCACTTGGGGTTTGAAAAAAAAGGCTGACGGTTGTGTCTTGTTTTTGATATTAGTAGTTTACAGACTATGCAAAGTCAGTGTTCATTTCATTAATGTCAGCAAAAGATTTTATGTTACGACATTACAGAAACATGCACCCCAAACTTTATTCTTTTGGGTTGTTGTTGGTATATACAGTGACATCACGAAATCAAAAGACATGACAAAATCTGGTTGATGTTTTTTCTTGAAATGTAGGCAGTTTGTGTCTCTAAACCAGCTATGTCCAACCCGTGGACCGCATGCGGCGCAGTTTAGGCGCCCACTGTAGTAACAGTATCCTACATACTTACAACCTGTCCTTATTTTGATAATCTTGGATTCGACATTTTTGATGCAGGTGGTCCTCAGTGCCACTTCATCACATCTGTTATGATTGCAGCTAGGAATTGAACGCTTTCAGTACATTAGCTTAAGGTTAATTTAGTTTACTAAAATCAAAGTAGGCCATTTAATATGCGCCCCTCATTAATGTCACTCAATGTGCGGCCCAGGTTAAAACAGTGACATAATTTTCGGCTCAGCAAGCTATTTGGGTTGGACATGGCTGCTCTAAACCTTCGAATTTTCGAAAACCTACTAAGGGGAGCTCTGTCTTGAATTGCTGTTGATTTTCAAGCAGCTTCTACCAAACAACTGCATTGCGAATCTTAAGGAGTTGCCCCCAAAACACAAACAATGTTGTATATGTTACAAATTAATACTGTACTACAATTGACTTCGCAAACCATGCGAGCGCACCTGTCTAATATATACGATATAGCACTGGACGGCGCTTGATTTTGAGTAACACAGTATTGCTTCTTCAAGGATATTTTAGAGGGAACAAAAACACACCAAGGGTTCTAATGTTAAGTACAGAAACTGCATAATAATGTTTTTAAGTAGCAACATAGCAAGCACCAATACTAAGAAAAATAAGCTTATGATCTGGACTATTGTAATAATACGACTGATCGAACTCCACAGAATGACACACACCACTACTGTAATTCATGAAAAGACATTAGTAAATCTGATCCACAGAAGTACTACATAAAAATCTACACATTACAGCAAAAGGTAACTCACGGCTTATTCCATTTGCTGCTGGATAAGTACTCTTTGATTTGGTCAGCACAGTGGCAGCAGTAAATGTAAACATGCCTTACTTCACATGATGCAAGAAACTCCAGAGTATACGAAAGAAGTGGTCGATTTGCAAGGGGAAACAAGCACTAAAAAGGACAAACACCTTTTCACACAAATTTCTTCACAAATTCATCAAAAACTCAGTTCCAGTACATGTCAGTCAATACCCAATGCAATGAAGTAAAATTTTAGAACAAGTACGAGTCTGCTGATTATAACTCAGAATCTCATTCAAAAATAAGATTAGTATATGCTTATTATGAACGTTCTTGTTCACCCACCTTCACACATTTCGATGAAAATAAGTTCTTGTGAAAGATCATCAAAAATAATGCCAAACAAAAAAAATTCAAGTGAAATTGGTCAAGTGAATGAAAAATGGCAAACGCTTTAATTTTTATTAAATTTAAATCATTCAGTTACATTCAAATGACTTTCACTCAGTGCAGCCTACCCCTCAAGACAAGATTAGAGATGCACTGGAATTCGGATTTCTTTCTGGTTCTTGCCAGAAATAATTTGATTCAGGAAGACTCTGAAATTCTTCTTAGTTTGCTCCTTTTTTCAAGTTTTTCTCAACTTCCAATTTACTTGTGCTAATGTAACATAATGGTTACCAGGATATCTTTATTGTAACATAGTAAGTTTTTTAAAACAGGCATGGGTCAACTTTGACCCAGTAAGCTTTCAATCCATCCAGCTGAACTTGTCACTTTTAGCAATAAAACCAATCCATTTTTCATACTCCTTGCAATGTACATGTTTCCCCAGTACAAGACCCATTGTATTACTCGCCTTCACTTGTTACTTTGTTAAATGTCGCTGTTCAGTTTCCCAATTATGTTCTTAATGGGTCTCAACCTGACAAAAGCAATTACTGCAAAACCACAGCAGAACCAAGCTTTTGTACATGCGTAGTGATTGATTTGTACCAAAGCAACCATTCTCTTTTAAAATCTCTATGTCTTTATCTTGACTAGTGCAAACAGCATCAACTTCAACAGCATTAGCCAAAATTTGGGTAAAAATCTTTTTGGGTAAGTTTTACCCCAAATTTGATTTTTTTGTCATAATTTTTAACCAGAAATGCTAGAAAGCCAATCAAAGGCTTAAAAGACTCGGATTTCAGCCTAGTTTCCCCTGAAAACTTGAGTCAAAAAATTCCCTCTAGCAGTTGGAGCCCAGAGCCCCATGACCTCAGTCAAAAATGCCTAAACCTACCCCACTTACACCATCATCCACAAAAAAATGAAACTTTCCCATTTTTTTGATGCAAACTAGAAGACTCACCGCATCTTTTGAGGGTTTCAACAGCTCTCTAGCTGTACCTTAATATGCTTTCATTATCACAAATATTGGATTCACAATGCTAGGTAGGCCTAATTACACAGGGTATACAAAAAGATGTGCTGATAAACATTAAATATTTTATTTAACCAGGCTGGTTACTACGTTGTTAGCCTTTGATCAGCCATCAACTAATACTGCCACCAGTTTGTAGTACATGATAACAAAGTTTTCACACTTCATGCATTTCAAATATATACTTAAAGCCACATAAAATTTAACTAACCCTAGGCTTTTTAGCAGACGCAGGATAAAATCTTTTGTTGAAACTATCAGCAATAATAACAGCCTCCAGAATGTCTTCTTGCTCCAGAGTCAATGTTTGGTTGGTCTGCTTCTCTTTTTTCTTGGATGGCATTGCTGAAGGATTCACTTGCTCTCTCAATGAGTGGTGTTTTAAATCTATTCACTAATGGATTCTAATGAAAAGCAACAATATTATGAAATAGCAAAACTTGACCAATAACTTGTGAAACAACAATAAAAAAGTGCTTGTTTCAAACATAAACAATCAAACTGCCAAGGAGCTCATTGATTTACATTATGACAAAAAACGTGAAATATGCAAATTAAAGTGTTTCACTACCACAGGGATAAACACTTTTTATGCAGATTTGTACTGGTACTACAAATGTTGAGTTTACACCAGTAAAATTTACAGCACTACAAGCATTGCAATCAATCATACAGCTCAACTTTACTGCAAATAGACAAACATAACCAGTGAAACTGAAAATATGCTTGTGTAGCTGCTTTGCCAGTCTACCCATAGTATTTATATTCGCAGCAATATAAGCACACTGAAAAATTTACGAACAGCTGTACTTGGTAGATAAGTTCAGGAAATAACAGCTAGCTAATGGTGACACAAAGCTGATTTTCATGCCAAAATGCTTTGGTTGTACAAAAATTGTTTTCAACTTTAGTAAGGCAAATAAAAGACATTACTACAGCTTCAGTGGAAATAATCGCAACTATGGAAATGTCATCTGAGGATAAAACAATTTTGTACGTTGACCACAGTGCAATTCACATTATCACTTCAAAGGTAATGCATCAGTTAGATAAGCAGATGACCTTTCAAAGATGACACTGGCATGTAAAATTAAATCTGGCAGCAGATGCCTTAGCTTGTCTTTGTGTTTCATAACTTAAAAATTAAAATTTACATTGTATAAATCATCCTTAGCACCAAATATACTTCAAGTTGTTTCCAACTTACAACAATGAACTACTGATCACCTGACAAATTGTATTTTGTAAAATAGACAAGTTATTTTATTCATTATTAGCGAATCCACTAAACTTATTTAAACAAGCTTTCAGTGGTACAAGCAAAAAACTGTTGAAAGATTTTGCGAATGATCAAGATCTTTACTAATATCTGATACATTGAAAATTCACAACGAAGTAAACCAAGGCTTTCATATGCAGCAACTACAGAAGTAACAACAAGTTTAATGTGGTGTTTAGTATAACTGAGCAGACGTATGCTAGAATTAAATCAGCTAATCACTGATAGCAAGTCACACATTTGCCAACTGCCCATGTTTGGTGGCACATAACTAGTAGTGATATAGAAGCCAAGAGCTTTTGAGTGCTGCTTAAAAATCATGCCAAAATTTATTGGGTTGTAGCAAACTGACTGGTAAAACCACTTATGAAAGCCTAAACACAATACCTTTTTTCTTTGCAACAGACTATTCATTGCAATCGAAACAACAAGACTGAACTGACAAAGACGAATATGAAATTATTTATCCTTAACATGCTAAATTAAAAATTGCAGCATTATTCGAATGAAAAAGGTACCTTTCACACACTATTTGTAACAAAATTGCTTGATCATAGTCCTGTATGTCGAGTTTATCAGCATATGTTATTTGAGTATGATCGAGTAAATTCAATAATTTGCTCATGTGCAGCATCACACCAGGCTCAGAGTTTAAGATGACTATAAAAGTAGCACGACACGACAAGAACATTGCTACATGAGCAGCAACTAAATCAGGTAGATTGGTTTCCTAGAATTAACAATGACTCCCTCACTCCGCATTCAAATTTAGGTGCAATTAAAAAAAAACTACACAATTTAGCTGAGGGGTGGCATTAATGTCAACTTCACAGCCTAAATATATCAAGGCCACCAAACATCAACATGAACCACAGCATTGTAAATTTTAAAAAGTCTGAAAAGAATTTACCACCAAGTGAGTGCTTCTGCTGTTTGATCGACAGCAGAGCATAAACTGACATGAAGTCATCTTCAGATAAATAGAAGACATTAGAGATAAATAAAATTTTTCAGGGACAATTTCATGAAAGGCAGTTTTCCAGGACAAGTTAAATACCAAATCAAGACCTTGCAAAAAACAAACGTGATAGAGAGAGATAGTCTAAGACAGTGGTTCCCAACCGGGGAGGAATTCCCCCCCAGGGAGGAATATCATGAGTTCAGGGGAGGAATTTCCACTTTGCGGTAAAGTTACCTATTCAGTGTACAGTAAGTGTTGTGCATCTTTTTATTGACACTGACTCTTTCAATAGTTATATCACTTTATATTTGTGAGTTATT
>JGI24158J21664_10002519_pt1 | contig 22309 bp, 10 predicted proteins | sample Ectturendosymbi3_FD_21664 | JGI IMG/M metagenome (IMG submission 21664)
TCCCTGTTTGAAGCCTTTCAATTTTACGCGCTAACCTCGCATCCACTGTAAAAAGTGCGGCTGGAAAAGTCGGGCTCACTTTACCTAGGTTTCGAGGTTGAGGTTCTTGAAAAATGTGTTGGGTTAATTATGGGGTCACAGGTGTTGCAAAACCAACCAGGGAGTGAGTCAGCCTGATGTTTTGACATTTTTATGCAGGAAAGATGAAAGGACCAATTACATTTTGAGCATTGGATCGTTAACTTCCTCCCTGAGTCTGCTCGGCTATGGCAATGGTGACCTTGAATTATAGTTTGTGAGCTTGACTGTTGCCTGCCAGTGGACGAGCATTGGCTACAGTAGAAAGGGGTTGTTACTGACACTACAACCTCGTTGCCTGCCGATATGCCAGCACAGCAATACATGAGAACCACTGCTTGCAGGAGCTGCATTCAATTTTTGCTTTTTCTTTCATCCTTGGGTCTCTGACAATGGCTGCATTTTCTACTAGACCTAGGCATTGCAGAGAGTTACAGAGTAGATCCAATTATTCATATTGTTCCTCAACAAATAAATCCATATGGGGATAGTGCTTAGTGCATGAGTATACTTCCATAGGATTAGGAGGGATAATCCACGACTGGTGTTGATGGGTCCATAGTGGGTACACCAGTGTTTAGGACAAAAGCTTATTCAGCAATTAAGAAAGAAAATTCTAAACTTAGCTTAAACGTAGCCTTAACACTAACTCGTAAACGTAACACCTAAGCCTTATTCAAATAAAAACAAAAAAATTATACGAGGAAAAAATGTGAATGGTGAATTTATTACAGAATGCTAAAGGACTGGAATTACTATAATAGAGAAGTGCAGTGTCGAGTGTGTTAAGGTGAAGTAAAGTAGTTAGGNCTATTGCATTCAAGATATTTAGAAACAGCAATATTAGTTATGAGTTTAAGTTTAANTGAAGGATATCCAAATAGTAGAAGTTGCAACAGTCTTGAATGATCATTTAACACACTTGATAATAAATCTTGCAAACCTACTTTCAGTGAAATTGATTTCATAGATTGCACAAGGTCAATGCGTAGCGCAGAGTGAAGAGTACACTTTTCTTTGTCACATTCATTGCTGTATGTTTCATTAACTATTCACCAACTTTCAGGAAACAAGTAGCGTTGTGCTGTTGAGTTTTTATCATTTTATGATTTTGTTTGCCTCTTATAGACAATTTCTTTTTGTTTGCTGTAAAGCTTGTGGGTTGCACTTTTCTAGTGAAACAAAAGTATGAAAGTAGTAGCCACAATAGAATGAATGTTTAAAAGAATTGGTAAACTAATTCAAAATAAGTTCTTAAAAAAGAAGCAAAAGAGTTGAGCGATAGAGCAAAAAATATTTAAAAACAAAAAGAAACGAGTTAATATGGTAAACTACTAACGCGTTTCATTAGTATTTTGGTGCAGAGAATGTGTTTTTGTTCTTTACTTGATTTTGGGAACAGTTGCTGTGTGTCATAGGCAGCATCACAGAAAGTTGGAAAATAATCTGCAGTAGGTGAATCAGCACCCTCTACAAATGAGTTTATGTGTATGTGTAAATGCATTATTTAAGCGCATGAAAAATGGTGGAACTACTATACATTTATAGACTTAGACTTTTGCACATGCACTTTTACTACTAACTCCACAATTGACATTAGTTATTTTTCCTGATCTTTTTAGGCCTAGCTGTTGCCAATCCAACTAAAAGTTTGTCTTTGCTTTTTATTTTTTTTAGTTGGCCTCTTAAGAATATACTAAAACTGTTTTGTTACCGTTTCTTGAGATGAATTGATATGATGAGGATCTAAGTGAGCACATGTGCATTGGATTCATGCCATGGGTGCTTTGGACAAATTTACTCTTTTGCTATGGAAAAACTACCTTCTACAAAAACGTCGCCCAATTGCAACAGTGTTTGAACTGTTGCTACCTGTCTTGTTTTCTGTATTGCTTGTGTACATAAGAAGCATAGTTACTGTCACTCATTACAATAATATAACATCATGGAGGTAAGGTCAAAAATAAATGTTGAAACATTCTATTATTATGGCTTACTTTAAAAAATCTGCATTATTTAGCTTTTTATAATATAGTTAATTTTTTAAAAATTGTATATCTTGTTTGTGTGCTCCAAAAGAAAGCTTCAAAAAAATCTTTTTTGAAATGTGGTTTGGGCAAGCATATCTAATTCTTTTTAACAATAGCAAAAGTTCAAAGCTGTCAATAATATTAAAGTTTGATTATATATATTTGCTGCTGTGGCATTTATTCAATGCTGTATTAATGCAGCTTAATTAAATGACAGTCATTCAAGGCCTTACATGTTAAGAATGTTGCTGAGTTGGTGTAAGGACCAGACTGCAAGTAAAGTGCAGTACACATCTTTTTAATTATTTCAGTGTGGGCAACAGTGTTAGGTAAGGGTTCTAAGTCCATATTTATTTGCAGTTTGCCTTGATTGACTTTCAATTCAACTGGTTTCAACCGGAGCAAAATGAATGATTGGAAATTAATTTGTAAATAAAGGGGCACCTGTAAATACCACAAGATCACTATAATTGCTCTCACTAAGATCGTCAAGAATGCAAAGATCAGAAATTAATCTTAGTAAACTTAGCAATCTTAGCAATCTTAGTGGTCTTAGCAATGTTAGCAATCTTGGTGATCTTGTCTTGTCAATCTTAGTGATCTTAGCAATTTTAGTGATCTTGTGGTATGTACAGGTGTCCTAAATAAAGCGCTGTTTGCTTGTGATGTATATATGTGTGATTACCCCAACCTTAGTAGTTTTAATACCTTCTGAATTTGGAGACTACTGTATAAAAGAAAACTGCAGTGAGCTGTGAAAAGACAGTTGGTGTAATTTTTTTCCAAACAAGTGTAAACAGACTTAAGCAGCACCAAATGTTTCTGTGAGTAGTATGCATGGGGAGTTTTCTGAACAAGTCAACTATCATGTCATACTTTACTATAGATGATGATGACATTCAGAGACAAGTAAAGTCTATTTAATGTGCAGTTAACAGGTTCAGAAGAATCTTTGTTTATTGCACAACTTAGTAAAATACTTCCTTGCGCCTGATGGATGCCAGTGTATGGTTGCTACTAGTGGTGTAGTACACACAGTTGGTATTAAATGATGGTGTATAGCAGGGGGTGGGGAACCTGTGGTCAGCGGGCCAAATGTGGCCTGCGTAAACGTTTGATATGGCCCGCAACTGAATTTTAGGATAAAATCAATTGATTTTTCGGTCCTCCAGCAATAATGCACAATTCATGCGACTCGTGATAGTAAATAGCTTGCCCACCCCTGGTGTATAGCGTGTAACAACATTATTGAATATTGTATTACATTACCACCAGTGTAAATGTTCATCAGCATCATGTTACCTTTTTCATAAAAATTTATATGCTTTTGTTAGAAATAATTAGTATGCAAATCTGTATTTTCACTGAGACACTTCTGTGGCTTGTCCCATAACAGTATTAAAACATGCCGAAACAGTACTCACTGGTCTCTATTTTCGGACATTATGACTGAATTGACTTAATGTTTTTTGGTCATTTAAAAACATTTTGGTCTATGATTGAAAAATGACAAGAAAAACTTAGATCCAAATTGTTTGCAGTATGCATCTTCCTCAACTTTATATACCCACTTCAAATGTCTGATGAATTCACAAGTCTTCATTTTCTCTCACTATGTATCACTTGTACAGTCTTGACGAGTATGGCTTTGACAACTATCTATTACTGGCTGTCAAAGCATTGTACTTCTGCAGAGATGTTTTTGTGCTTTTTAAAAGTTTTAAATTAAAACTGTCCACTATGCATGTTAGACTCTGGCAACAGCAAGGGTGTGTACTGTAAACTAGCCCTTTTTATTGTCTATATGGATTAGATAGGCCTTCAGAGCTGAGCCAGCAAGTGTCACTGTTGGAAACTAAAGGATCAACCATTTTCACTTTGTAGATAATTTGGTGCTGCTTGCATCTTCACCACAAAATTAAGAACTATGATATATACAAAATATCAAATCGAACTATGTTTTTATAGAATTGGCTGTCCCAAAATCTTGGCATAGTATTTTGTCAAAGCTTTTTTTTTGACAATAATGGTAGAGCTACTGTGTGCTAACATATTTCAAGTTTGTTTTGTATAATCTCATGTTTGGAGACTTGAGTTAACCAATTTATGGTCATGGCTAGCTCTTTGTTTAGGCAAACTAAATGCAATGAATGAAATGTATTTTTGCCATTTGATTATATAATAAGTTAGGTTATGCTTGTTGGAAGCAAGTATGTCAATAAAAAAGCTTGAAAACAATGAGCATTCTGTCAGGTATGACCATTGAAACTTGTTTGGTATGTTTGTTTAGAAATAAAAGGATACTTACTTTTTAGTACTGAATCAAGAATAGGACAGAGTAAGAAACATTTCGTATATCAGCACCCTAGAGCAAATGCTGTTGAGAATTTTCAGACTTTGGCACTTGGGTGTAAAATGAAATGCTGCGATTTTTAAAGTGAAAAGTTCAGTTTCTCTATGTGGTTTATTTTTTTTATTGTCCTCTGTGCTTTTGTGATGGTAAGAACAACTGATAGGTGATTTTGCAATATCAGTTACATAGAGACCTTCTCCCTTTAACTTATTCTTGTTGTTAATAAGTCAGGTTAGGAACTGCTTATTTGACTTATATAGTAATCAAGAGAATTTCAGGAAGAGCCATTTTTGTCACATGTACAAATATTATGAATCATTTAGAACAGCTATGTCTAACCCGTGGGCCGCATGTGGCCAAGTTTAGGTTTTGGCTGTAGTAAAAGTATCCTATATTCTGACAACTTGTCCTGATTTTGACAATCTTGAATAACCTTGCATTAGACATTTTGATATAGGTGGTCTTTAGTGCCACTTTATGATGTCTGTTATACCATTTCAGTTAGATTTCAAATGCTTTCAGTACACTAGCTTAAGCTAAATTTATTTTTGCTAAGATCAAACGAAGCCATTCAACGTGCGGCCCTCATTAATATGTCACTCAGTGTGCGGCCCTGGTAAAGGTGGTGGCATAATTTTTGGCTCAGTAAGCCATTTGGGTTGGACATAGCTGATTTAGAAATCTTGTTGTTCAAGCTATGACCATAAAGTTGCTTTTTATCTTTGCTTCTTAGCTAAGGGTATTTGCATATGGTTTACATCAGTGGTTCCCAAACTGGGGATAAATTGGGGGTAACATGCGATTCTTTGATGGGTAATGCGGAACCAAAACCACAATGTTGCTCGGTACTATGAGTGATCACTGCAGAAGAGATTTTCGACCTGAAATACGAAAAATTTTTATTGAGGGTAATAAGACAGAATCGCAACCTTGATTTGGGTAACGGTTTGAACAAGTTTGGGAACCACTGGTGTAAATGCTTCTATCCTTCAAATTCTGCAATTGCATTGTGCTACAATTGTGGTCAAAGTGCTGCAGCAGTGTGTAATGTCACCATGTGGTGTTTCAGTGTGTGACTCAGCTTTACTAATCAACAGCCTGTCTGAAATGATGATCAAGTGTTACAAAAATCATGAAATTTAATTGATGGGTTGTACTCTAAAGCGTTGTCAGTGTCATAGTTACAGTAGCTATTGCATTTGCAACAACAATAGCTTGCAGTGAAGTCCAATTGTGACGTTTGCTCCAACATGAATAAACACAAAAACAGAGAAATCAATGTGCAGACAAAAAGATATGAGACACCACGGATTTGTTAAACTGAGTGCAATCACAGAGAAAAAAATAAAGCTTAAGTAGTGGTGAATAGCAATAAATCAGTGATTATTTAGCATTCTGTAAAAACTGAGAATTTTCATAGTGCAGTGTACAACATTAGTTTTGTTTACCCCAAACTTACCATGTTTGCAATTTTAGTTACGTGGAATCCACAGGGTGGAAAAATCTGTTCCAGAAAGAGTGAATGACTAATATGATATATCATTTTGTTTCAATCATTTATGATATGCCACATTGTTTTATAATATAGGATTACATCAGGTTTTGACCTTGAGTTACATTTCTGCATAAAATTGATTTCTGGTGCATTTCTAATTCTTTATTTGCACTTTGCAGTGAATATACCGTAAACAACCTGCCAAGGTTTCCACTTGGCATACCTCCTGGTGGAGTTTGGAATGTTGCATATATACCTGACAACTCAACAGCTGTAAACAAAATCATGCAGAATGCTAAGGCTAGATTGAATCATATGCAGCATGGACTGGACTGTGGAGAGGGTGAGTAATATGACATGAATATATATGGGATGATGTGTTAACCTGTAGTTTGTTGTATAAATTTAATTTTGACTTAAAAGATTTTTGACCCAGTACCAATATTTTTCATTGCTGAAACCAATATTTTTGCATTAATTAAACCACAGTTGGAAAACATTACGATTCATATAAAATCATTGTCACAAGAGAATGGGAATAGGCATAGCTAACAACTAAAGAAATACATGAAAATATTATTGGCTTTGCAAAATAATGATTTAATCAAAATTTCACATTTTAGTTCAATTTTGCCAAGCACAGATTTTCAGCAAAATAAAGTCTCTTTGCAATGAACATCTGTCATTTAAACGAGGATGTGCAACGTAGTTGGCCCGCAGGCCAAAAGTGTCGCGGGAGCTGAAGTTTTGTGGCCAGTGGAAAGGTCCAGATTTTAAAGAAAAGCATTATGGTTTTCAAGGGTATTGCCAATCTTCCATGCGTGGCCAACAACTTGTCTAACCCGCAGACTGTGACACATACAGCTGTTGACCATGGACCAATCTTGTTGTGTGCATCTGGCCTGGCAGTGCTGAATAGTTGCACACCCCTGATATAAACAATTCTAGCAGTGCAGAAAACACATTCACTCAGTCACTAGGTATTGAGATAAGAGATTCTTTAAGCGTTGCTAATGTATGATGGCAGAATTGTGCCAATGTAGTACATCAGCATCATTGTTATATCAGCTGATTTATGTTGTCATGCTCATGTATCAGTTGAGCCCTTATACAAATAGTACATTTGAAAAATCAGTTTATAATTTAGAGCACAGACTTATAAATTCATGTTCTGCAAAATGATTTTTGCCATGTGAAAACTACATACAATTTCAATTCTTTGCTAAAACTGATGTGGTGGTGTGTTTCTTGTAATTGTTTGTTTGATTTTTTTGCTGGCATTTAAAAATATAGCTTCTGTTGTGGTTTATGGAAATTATTTCAATAAAGATTTTATTTGGTATGCTGTTTGTATACGTCAGTGACTATCAGTGAGAAGTGTGGATGCTATGCACTTAAGCTGAAGTACAAACCTTTGAAGTAGCATGGTTGATTAGAGAAATAACGTGTTTTATTGTCTGTTAGTATGTCTTGAGGACTCTCCCCTGAAATTTACCAAAAACTTGACAGTTGACTAAAGTATGAAGATCCATAGATTTTGGTTATCGCATTGTTATTTTTTATCTTATAATTGTTTTCACGATAGGGATTTGTATGTTAGTTGATAATTAATTTTATTAATTAAAATTCATTAACTATAGATTGTGATTTTTTTTTGCAGTTTGGTTTGGTTTCATTATACTTGCTTTTGCACTTCCCTTGCGAGGAGCAGTATGAGTGGTCTGTCACACCCATCTGCACTTGATTGCACTGCTAGAAATCATATGGCTACTTGCACAGTGAATGCTGCATTTGTGGTCAATGGCAGCACCACGTGTGAAATTTTTCCATCCACCCACCTACTGTTGCTGAGCACAAGAACAGACAGGTCATAAGCACCCTTTTTGAGCCAATGGTATGGTATGACCTGATTGGGAATTACACCTGGTCTACCATCTTTAGTGATGTGCTCTTAACCCACTGTACCACTTTGCTATCTTTTTTCATTCACAGACTGATCTCTACAAAACTGAAACTAAGCAAACAGAGCAAATTATGACATTTTGTTATTGTAATAATGATGTTTAGCTGCAGTGATCACCACTTCTCCAATGTGGTTGACTTTTTCAAAGAATAATTGATGGAAACTCTTGTTGTTGATCTCTGATTAATATTGTTGACACATTAACAGTCATCTGATCATGACATCCATTCAATCAAATTGAATATTTCAGATATAATGAAAAGAATTAACTTTTTTTTTCATTTTAAGCCTCAAAAGCTTCAAATGAAGTGAAACATCACTGTGCTGTAGCATCATCATATGCTATGCCAGGGGTGGGCAATTAATTTGGCTTGGAGACCACTTTGAGAATGTCGAGTTTAGCAGAGGGCCGTACCTTGTAATGGAAATAGAAGCAAGTCTTCGTTCAAGTTAGCCTCAGCAGTCAGCACTGATGTTTAGTGTGATTTGGAAGAAATTTGACATTTGAAGATTTTCCTGAATACTTTCACAGGCCCCTGAATACACATGGTAGGCCACTAACTGCTCATCCCTGGGATATGTGATAGTCAAGCTGGTTACCTATGAACAAAGTAATGTTGCGCACAACAAAACTTACAGAAAGCACAGACATTTGTGACACAATGGTTATACATTCAAACAAAGGCAAGTGGCAGGTAGTAATACTGGTTAATACTCTGAAAACGACTAAAATTAGATCGAACTTACACACAAGCCAATCTGCTGGTGGCGTACCATCTGACAACAGCCAGGGACAGGCACTGGGGGAACCACTGTCATATCCTGGGCTTGCCAAAGCATGTCAACAAGTTTCTTGCGAGGCTGCTTAAAAAGGGGCAGTGGACTTGCCATACACACTGGTGGTTTCAATTGTGACTTGTTGAAAAAAGTAATTATTGATAGGTCATCGTGCTTTTGGCGTTTTGCAACCTCTGCCTCTGTTGTTATGAAGCCTGCGTGGCTGGCACTGTCTCTGTAGTGGCACTGCGCAAGGGTGTCTACAACTGAATTAAACTGTATTAAATACTATGACATTTAAAAGTGTTGCTTGATATCAGCTAAATATTTTTTCATGTGTGGTTCTCTAGTTCTTTAATAGACAGGCAAAAGACCCCAGAAAGTGAGGTTTAAAATTATTAAAGCAAATGATGACATGGGTAATTATATTTGGTTAATTGTATGCAAGCACTGTCTACTCCAGCTATGTCCAACCTGTGGGCCGCAGCCCAGTCAAAGGTTTTGTGCTGCCCAGTTTAGGTTATCACTGTAGTAAAAGTATCTTACATGCTGACAACCTGATACTTTTCGATTTAACTTTTTTGTTGCAGGTGGTCTTCAGTGCCACTTTTTCACGTCTGTTACCATTGCAGTTGGGATTCGAATGCTTTTACTAAATTAGCTTTGTGCGGCCCTGGTTGGGATAATGATATAATTTTTGGCTCTTTGGGTTGGACATTTGGATTGGACATGGCTGGTCTACTCGCATTCAGTTGATGGCAAAGCTTTTTTGTGTTTAAAATCTTCACCAACCTAGTTTGTATAACTTCTATGAAGTATGTACATCATTGACAGTTTGATTTGTGCATATTTAACACTTAAGTAAATGGCAATTTAGTCAAAGCATTTAATGTTGATATTACATTGAAATCTTATCATTATTTGTATTTGTGGATGGCATGATTAACAATATTTGCTACAGACAAGGAGAGAAAAAAGCTGGCAGCAAACTATAATGTTCCGGTATAGTTCGTTAAGTATGATTATCAAAAAGTAGCTTTGTTCTAAAGCATCTTTGTAAGGGTGAACTTTTTGCTATAAGTTGGCTGATGCATTTACCGTCAAGTATGAATAATACTGTTGAATGAAGTTTTGGTGCTGGTCAAGGTTATAGGCCTTATGATCTGAACACACAGTGGTATGAAATGATGAATGAAATGTTTGAAATATTTTGACCTGTTAAAAATCACTGTATGTGTTATTTGGTTGTAACAGTTTTGGGAGCAGATCTAACCCTATGTCCGTTTTAATGTGACAGTCATGATTAGCCCTTTTTTCTGAAATATGCCACTGCAAGTCAAGTCAATGGCCTTAGTCTGGTCTCACGTCAATGTAGATAGAAAGGACAAGTACCTGAGTCACTGAGCTATACCAACCAACACGTATTTTTGTTTATACAGAGATATTTTGTTTTCATTTGAATTTTACAGTTTTGTTCATTTTTTATTATTAAACCTTTGCTGATTTTTCATCAAAAATGAGATTTTATCAGCTTTGAGTGTGTGTATTTTTTACTTGTTTTTTTATCGTGTTGTCCGATACAAAACTTGTTGGCTAATATATGTTTTGTTTCAGATTCTCTAACGCTCCTGAGTGATGCTTTTAACTTCAGTGGCAACAGTGGACAACGTAAGCACTCTATGTCAGATTTTAAACTTTCTATGTGTCTCTTTGAAGTAAGTTGTAGCTGAGCACAGCCTGTTGTTACATTTGTCTATATATATGATGGATCAAACTCTTAACATATAGCTAAGCATATGTTGGTTTGTGACATTCAAACTNTNAATGCTTTTTTACTTTTGGTTTTCAAAGAAATGCCATCAACTGGCATGCCCAACAATGGCAGGTCTGTTGGATTCCAGGGCTTTAGCCNGTCGCCACCCAATGCAAGCAGAACATCAGTTTTTCAAGCACAAGGTAAGTCACATGCAATGTTTTGTTTTGCTTTGTGACAACTGACAACGTTTCTTGTATCAAGCTCCTTAATCAATGGTATGGCACATGGGATAGTCTGAATTTTAAGCGCTTATTGTGTGTGATGTTTTGTGGTGAGAGTTGTTGCTCTTTTCTCTAATATTTTCACTTTTGTTGCCAGCTTGCTTTACTTACAAATTAGTAAAAAACATGCCAAAGAAACATTTTTTTGCTTGAAAAAATCTCTTATTAGTCATTAGGAATTTGTGTTTGATTAAATTTGTTTTGAGTAAAAGTACAAAATACATAGAGTGTATTTTGTTGCCAACTTATAGGTAAACATCGTAGTGTCTGAATTATTCGTAGGTAAACATCATGGTGTCTGAATTATTGCTGTGGAAGCATCCTTCTTGATAGATGGCGTTAAATAAAGATCCTTAGAAAATGAACGTACTCTTGCATGTTTTTAAAGTTGCTTGGTATACCTTCCCTGTTGTTTCAAGAGCGAAATGTTGGTTTTGGTTGCGAAGAATGTGCTGTATCTTGCTTTCGAAATAACCTCAGAGTTGAAATAATGACGCAGGCAGTATCGCTTTCTTTCTTGCTTTTCAAAATTTTAGTTTAATTTCAAATGCAACGTTTCAACTCTGCTGTACTTAACGAGTAGGCCCGTTCAACCTCAAAATTCTTGATGCGTAGGTTCGGAAAATATCTGCGCGATCGGCTGGAGCTTGGCATGAAGGTCACGCGTGCCCCAGTCAAGCTCAGCGGTGCTTTGCCATGACGTAGGCAATGTTTCTTTGCTAAATTCTGCCGATACACAGCGGCAGTGCGTTTTTCGTCATTGGCACATTTTGTTTTCAAGCTAGGGCAGGTTTGCTACTCGTAAAGAACCTTTTGTTGCCGCCCTCCCTTGGAAAGTTGCGCGCGCAAAGGCCTATTGAGTTTTCTTTACTGGAGGGACATTATCGAGCCGTTGTCACGAATATGCATTCACCAATGACAATTTCGACAGCACCTTTCGCCACGTTCAATTTCTTCAATGCTCTAGTGGTGTCAAAACTTCTTTCTGACCCCTACGGCCTGGCCATGGTACGTCACACAGCGCAGGTAATAATTAATTGGAAATGATGCCGCATCACGTGACAGCGTCGTATTCGCGTCGTGTTTCGAAATAATATCAAAAATCGCTTGGCAATTTCAGTATCACTCATCTTGCAACTGATCCCTTTGCCGTACCTGTCTGTCCTGGATGACTTGGCTGTAGAAGCTAACCAGACCGTAGTCGGATTGATCGAAGACGCTGTCCGAAACAGTTCTCTGATGGAGTTCGGATTGACTGTGCAAACGCGTTATGCGCGCCAGGTTCAAGGTACGTGGATGTGTCTCTGGCCTCTTCAAAGCGCTTTTTCTTCGTGAGGAACAGAACGCGGCAATGAATGCGTGTGTGATGGGAAGGAAAGCTTTTTAGGGTCTTGCGTCGATCGAACTTAAACTCGTCAGGCATCTCGAATGTAAATTTCCAGCTTAAGAAACGGGTACTCGCACGATTTACCCGCTGTAACCACATAGGGAATTATCATGCCAGCATTAATTGTTGCTGTCTTCTCAGTTCTTATAGGCTTTCGGATCTCTTTGCTGAAATGAAAATATGGGAACGAGAAGCTTGGGTGCTGACGTAGCTCAATAGTGTTCAACTGGCGTACGTGGCCTGGCCCTTAATTACGTTGTGAGTTGCATCGGTCAACCCTACTGGTCGTTGAGAATAAACTAAGGAAAGAATCTGTTCTTCAGCTCTTACGTAAACGTAGCAAAAACTTTCCAAGTTTGCATTTCAAACCTCATTCGGTGCACGTAACTTTGAAACGTGAAACGCGTCTATTTCGTGCATGATCTGCACGCGCTCACGCTGCGTGCCTCATATGCAGGCTCCATGTTGTACTGAAAATTTTGTTTGTCAGCGTTAAGTGGTTTGATTTATCAGTTGTGTATTTTAGCAGCCAGGCGAGATTATCGCGTCTGACAGGAAGAGGTGAGGGCAGCAGCAAAGTGAGCTCTCTGTTGTTAGCCTAGTAATGTGCAGTTAAATGGCCATAAAACTTCGCTTTCGGTTGCGAAATCAAAACCAACGACTTGACCGGCTTCTGTGCAACTGATGCTGAATTACCTTCAGTGTCCAACTGTTGACCTGGCTTCTGGAGCAGATCAAGAATCAGCTGAGTCTGAACGGATTGCGTCATCAGAAAGTCCCGTGCTAGCTAGTCGATATGATCACTTTTCATCAAGTTAAACAATAGAATCAGAAAATCAGTGCAATGGTTTCGAAGTAAAAAAAAGCTCTTTCCAAAAATGGTTTGGTGGCACAGGCGAAATCATTTCTACAAGCTGCATTGCAGTAGATATGAAGTTTGAAAACAAGTTTTCCTTCATATCGATGGTCGATGGTATGCCTGCGTAAGGTTCACAACGCACCGTGGTACTTTCCCTTGCAATATGTGTTGTCATTAGGAAGCAAGAACTTGCGCCACACCAAGTGGTTAGAATGAAATATTCGTGATTGCTGAACATGCAATTTGAGTGGCGACTGTCGTTTTTTATTCTTTATTTCTTGAAAGCTTGTTCGAAAGCGTTTTCCGGTCAAAGTCGAACTGGTGGCTGAAAGTCTCACACTGAAATTTTTTTTGTAAGCTTATCGCCGATCGATCTAATCAATTTTTAAATTTTGTTTATAGAGTGTCTACTTTCTCAAGCTTCGGCGTATCCTACAGAAAGTTCGGGTTTTTCCATGAATAACAGCAGCAGCAGCAACAACAACAACAATTCCTATCAAAACATGTCTATGATGTCAAAGTTGGGAGACGTACCTAAACTTCAATGTGAGATTGCGAGAAAAGTGTTTGTCACTTGATGGTTTTAATTTTTTCTTTCTTTAAGTTGCGGTGTTCGATGCTATCCCTTGAACAGTACCGGACTTGTCTAATCTGCTTGCGAGTACGGACGTTCTGAGAGAAAAAACGGTGCTAAAAGATTTTGATTGCGCTTTTTTGAATGATGGATGAATGCGGGCGTTTTTGTACGTGGACTGATGCTGAGCATTGTTTTATACAAAACAAGTCTACTGCAAACCGACGATACAAGAAGATTTACTGATCTGAGTGAATTTATTGTATTGTGCTCATTATCATCAGTCTTCGGTCAGAGATTTTTATACTGTATTCAACGATGCACCAATTGCAGAGACGAAAGGTCTACTGTTCAAAGCAATTTGTTCAGGATGCTGTGAATCCTTGTGTGCGTGTGGAGCCTATCACCTTTTTCCTAATTTTACTTCTTGCTTTTTTTCGAAGTAGAGTTTCCGCAAGTTTTGTTAGTTGTAGGCGAAATTGAGGTCTGGCAGAGCGGATGCGTGTGAAAATAGCGGCATTACGCTGGACGTTGAGAAAAAAACTGCTGAATGTTAGAAATGAGGTCAACGTGTGGTTTGTATTATATCAGCGTGGTCCGACTACATCTGACCTAGGGGCCATTTTGCAAAAACGCGACAGCTCGCTGGCCACTTCCAGTAAAATGATGTCGCCTATAAAACAACAGATTCACAACAGTTGAAACTGAAAAAGGGAAGACAAGTGAGTGGCTTCATTGAAAGTGAGTGGGTCATTGAAACAATAGCTATTTATTACAAATCTCTATCAGTGGGATGCCTGTGGCCGAGGCTTCTCTGACACTATCATGCAGTGTTTCGCCTCCCATTCGATGTTTTTAGATTTGATTGCTTCATCATAGAAAATGCACTCTCACATATTTTGCTGACTAACTTCCAAAAGCTCTCTGCAGTCTCTAACACCGTTATTATTGCACATTTTTATAAAAAGATGTTATGCTTGCTCCAACTAAAATTACCTGTTGCAGTGATGAGCAATTAATTTGGCTCACCAGCCACTTTGAGATGGCCACGCTTAGCAGATAGATAGACAGATTTGTTTGTTGGTACTGAGTTTATTGCGCCAGATGTACTCTTCAAGACAACGAACGCCTGGGCCCCGAAAACACACCGAGGTTATCTAGTCAGGTGCCCCAGCGGAAGGTTAGCGGCGGGCCGTACCTTCTAATTTGATCGTAAAATAAATAAACAAAAGAAAATGGTACACAAAAAAGGTAGTATTCATTGTTCTTGTGCAAATGCACTTTACCCAGCGTAAGCAAGTCAGTGAGACAAATGTAACCTAACACGCTTTTCAACAAATTTCAGATTTGAAGATTTGTCTTGAATGCTTCCGCGGGCCACTGAAAACGCTGTGGCGGGCCACATGCGGCCCGCAGGCCTGTAGTTGGACCACACTGTTTTATATGGATGGCGCTTGTTTAATCCTGCTGCGTTTTTACTATCATTTTTTTGTTTCCTTTTTCTGTCCAAACCAACGACGCGTTTGAGTAGAAGCAAAAGTGCGAACGGCAGTGATGGTTGAACACGCAAATACGAGGGCTTTTGTAGGTCAAAATGAATTACTGGCGTGGGTGCATGTGGCAAATGCACAAGAACTGTAGGATTTTCCGAAGGTCAGCGGCTAACCTTACGTTTCGTAACTGCCCGCGCAACTCCTTTGCTCTGCCTGAAACATGCTGCCTTGGTTTGTGCGCTTCAGAAAGAAAATGATTTATTTCCCCAGTGGTTTCGTTTCGCAACGAAGAAGATTTTTTGCAATACATCAACAATGACACCAACTTGCAACGTCTACTGGCTGGCGTTGTCTTCAAGGGCGATTTTAGGGGTGGATCCTTTCCGGATGACGTCAATGTGACGCTGAGATTCCATTCAGACCCAGTGAACGTGCCGCCTGGCGACGAGTCGGCTTTCACGGGAATGTAAGACGGATTTGCATTTCTTCTTTGATTTTTTATGCGTTGGACGCTAATTTTGGTGCATAGTTGTTTACCATGGTGATTGTGCGTGTGTTGGTTCTACATCTCTGTTCGATGTGAGTGGCATCACGTAGAAAGCTGGCGCGGGTGGGGGGAAGGAATTATTGAACGTATGCATTATACACGCGCATGGTGTTTGTAGACCTTCCAACCGTAGCTGCTACTGTTTAGCGCCAGTAACGCGAGTTTTTGAAAGGTATATTAGCAGGACAGCGATCATTGTATGGCATTGAACCTTTACGAAATTGTGAAAAATGTCTTGTTCAAACAATTGGTCGGTAAAACCGCTTAGGATGGGCCGCGAGAGTCATGCTCATGGTACAAAAATGTACTTTGACAGTTCTCGTGCAAGTGACTTGATTGTGAACCGTATGTGGCAGTTTCTGTATTTTAAAGATGCGCTTGGATGAACGCAGTGGTCTTTAAAGCGGCAACTGTTATTTGCAAACGGTCTTTTGTTACGAAGCATTGGTATTATGACGTGAAAATAGTAGGTAAGTCTTCACCGAAAAACTGAAATGCCACCGCCATTAAACAATGTTGCACCCGCTACTGCTCTTTTGTCTGCCACGATTCTAATTATTAAAGCATTTATTTCATCCAGTGGTTTTCAACCTGGTGGTTGAGGGGTCGTGAACCATTTTTGGAGCGGTTGCGAGTATATATATTATGTACACAGCTGTATTTTTTCGAGTTTTTGATGGGGTTCGTTGGGTTATAGTGGGTTGCTATACTGCAGTGGTGGCCAACCAGTCAGAAAATAAGAGCCACATTTCTTACTGTGTTACGAAAAGAGCCACATCGTACACACGGGCGCAATTCTGTTGTAAAATGTGGGAGGAACAGCTTGGTGTGAAACTGATGTAGTTATCGGGTCGATGCAGAAGTCAAGCTTTTTGAACACTGACTCCCAATCTTGTGATTTAGAGTTTTTTTGAAAGCAGCACCAATCACGTTTGCTTTATCGTTTTAACATCAAATTTTAATAGGTTTAACATCAAATTGTAAGAGATGAAATTAATGTCAAAAGTTTCATTCTACGAGTTATACTTGCATAAGGAAGGACACGAAAATGCATTTGAGATTAAACAGAAACCAAAATGCACAACAGTGAATTGGCAAAAGTGTACCAAGTTTCATGTACATTAACACGAAAAGAATGTCCAGAAAAACTAGGCGTCAAATACCTGTAAAGCGAATGTCTTGCACTTGAATGAAAACATTGCTGCATTGCGGGTATGGTGAACTCATGTAAACCAGATGACTTACGAACCAATGTATTCAGCATGCAGGCACAAAGTCGCAAAGTGTATGAGTCACGGAATAAATAGCTTTTGGATTGTTTGGACACCATTGTTGCGACATTGCAAGGAATGAGGCTAAATGTATAAGCTATCTTTAACTGCGAGACAAGACGACAAGATAGGCCAATATATGGCTAAGTCATTACTTCCCAACATTTTGATCAAAATCCTGTTTACAGATGGTTGAAGACAGTCTTATGCAAAACTACTCATCCTGAAACTAAGTCTCCACAATATTGCTGGTTTTTAACTTCGGCAAATAGCCTCCTTCGCAGAGATTTGCCTGAAAATGTAACTTTTTAACATTATAAACGTGCATCTTAAAATTTTTGCGCTGTTTGTTTCTGAATACGTGACAACCACCGTTACAGCAAAACAACTACTTTTCTGCGGAAACAAATCATGGCTGTATTGTGGTCTCTCGCAGGTGCAGCTGTTAAATTCTTATTGTGTCAAGACAATGACCTTTCTTACAGTATACCACACAAGGTAAAATGTCATACAGAAGAAGTTAACCATCTTTCGCGGTCTCTAGAAACTTGCAAAATGCTAAAAATCATTCTACCGAAGTTAAATTTTATGAAAATATCAGAATCAGTGATACCACATCAAACTCTGTTTAAACTCAACTTTGCTGTGTTTAACATCTAACATAAAACGCTCTTCTCGCAAAATGTGACAGAAGTATGGTGGCCCATGCGTGCCACCATAAAATTTTCATTTCTGGCATTTTTTTGAAAAAAAAAGGTACGAAAAAGTACATTTTGAAAAATATGCATATATTAACAACCTTTTTTAAACGAAATAAAAAATAATAGGCAAAGTTGCCTGCGTTTTGTTTTTTTTCAAATGTGATCAGAAACGAATCGCTTTCAAAATATTAATGACATTTTTTCGGATTGTGAGCATTTTTGAAAGCAAGGCGCTTGCAAATTAAAATCTTTTCCTTTCCAAAACACTGTAGCTTCACTAATGGTTTGTAAATAAAACCAAAAAAGTTTGATTGAAAACCATTGACTTAAGCGATCGTTCGCTACTCACAGCTGTACTTGCCAAAACCCATGGAGCTAACCTGTACTGTTCTAATCGACGTTAACACCTGTGTCCTGGTCCCGTTTTCGTTCGCGCTGTTAATCACCGACACGCCGCATCTCCACAGCGTCAACTCATGGAGGACCCACACCCGGTTTCCGACCTTCCAAGTTCCTGGACCGCGCAACAACAAGTCGATACATGGCGATCAACCGAACTACTACAAAGAAGGTCGGTACGCTTTAGGCCGCCTCGGTTATGATTTCCGACTGGAGTTTACCTTGTTGTTGCATGATATAGATAGACTATTAGACAGAGGTTAGTTCATCGCTGAAAAGTACCTGTAGGCCATCATTTTAACCAGAAGGTGTTTAATTCATCTCCATTTCTGAAAGAGCAGAAAGAAAAGAAAACAACAGGCAGATATCGCCCGAAGACAAGAAATGGTGTCATGCAGAACAGAAAACTATGTTCAAAGACAATCGAACGTAAACTGTTCACATGATACTTAACGATTGTTAATGAAACAACTGATGGCATTGCAATTTTGCTGTTGCCAAAACAGGATCATTTATCAGCGGATGTTGGAAATTTGAACGTTTAGAAGCTTTTCGCCACGTTTGTCTTGGCACATTGTATAGAAACTGAAATGACAGGTAAAGTTATCCAATCTCAGTTAGACCTCACCTAAAGCCCTTAGTTTTTAGCTCCATCCCAAAAAATGGAGATAGTTTATACATACGGAATTTGCATCTCACATCCCCATTTGTGTTGTTCTGTACGCCGCGTGACAGACTTCGCATTTAAAATCCGCAGTTGGTGGGATCCAACCCACAAGTACATTTTTATGCAGTTTTTCAAGGTATGACTTTCNGCGTAATGGCTGGCATTTAAACAATAACCAAACATTGCTAAAGGTCTATGCTTTTTGCGCTGTTCCTTGATCAGTCGTACAACGAGTCAAGGAGGTCTCGAAAGGGGTCCTCACTATTCTCTCTCGGTCCTGGCGAGTTTGGGTGCTGTGATTTAATCAAACAATTAAGACATAACATTCTGGGATAGCTATGAACATGATAATATCCGATGAAAAAGAAAGTTCCATATGTGGTGATTTGATGTTGGGTGGGCAGTTGAACGTTTTGATGAATTCGAACCCCTGTTGAACAAAAAGCTCACGTTACATGCGCGCCAAGGAGACTTGCAGTTTGGGCGAGAAAGGAACCGAAACCCCAGTGCAATTGGATAGCGTCTAAATGAAGGTTGGGCTGGAAAATCGTTTGTAATCAAAATAAAAAAGCTTCATTGTAGTCGCTTTTTACTTCCAGCTCGGGTGTCGCGAATGACCTGTCGTCTCTCCTGCCTTGATTGAGCCACAGGCCATTGCGGTAATTTTTCGAACCATTTCTCCCGTTGGCGTCGTGACCAGAAAGTTGAATTTCCTTCTCGCCGGCAGCAGCTGGGTTTATTTTTTCTGTCGTAGACCGAATTTTTCTTAAAATGGCCGAACAAAATTTAAAGTCAATTCGGTCATAATATCTGAAAAGGTAGACTAGTGAATACTGTTGCATCGATTTTGATGCTATTATTACGGAACAAATGACCGGAATGTCTCAGCGAGAAAAAGAATCCCAGCCCAGCAGTGTCAGGAGCGCGGCTGTTATTTACCGAATGCAACAACTTCAGCTGTTACTGTGGTATACTTTTGGCGTTTGGCAAGTTTTGTACCTTTCTGCTTGCGCGTTTCTTCGGCCGTGAAGTCCGAACCAACTTGTCTTTGCGACGCTGAAACGCGCCCTCGCGTTCTTCCCCGTGTGCTTTTTTGTCGTCAATGGCAACGCGTATGGATTTCTTTGTGGGTCGTCAGGATTCCTGTCGCTCCAGCACGCGATCTACATGGGAATCGGTTCGTTTCTGACCGGCGCGAATCGAACGAACGACACGTTTGCGCTGAGACGTTACCCGTTTCCGCCGTACATCGACGATGACTTCATAAGTGAGTGCCAGGGCCGCAGTAGCTTAAGAGTAACGCGTCGCGGCCTTTTTCGCCGACTTCTTCTTGTCGGCCGATCGTGAAGTCTCACCGGTGGCGTTACTAACGGTTTGAGTCAGGAGGGGCAAAACGTAGCTGAAGGGGATCCACTGGCTACCGTAGGGGGACCACCAGCCCACAATCAGAAAATAAATTAAGAAACGACAGTGAATCCGGATCTTGTGGATGTCTATACTAGCTGATAAAACCGAAAACACCCCAAAAAATTCAAAACCGACAACCTGCTGAAAACCAAAAGAATACTAAATGTCGAAGTGTCAGCTAAAGGGGGGACCAGTTCTTACATTTAGCTTGGCAGGGGGCGGCTCGCTCCCTGCCTCCCCGTCAGTTACGCCACTCAGTCTGATCCTGGTATTATGCAGACTACCACCTTCTGTCGGTTGAAGGGGTAATTATCATAAAAATGCAGGCCGCTTGCTGGTGCAATTTGACCGAAAACTGGTGATTTTTCGAAGTGCCTGCAGACATTTTGTTATTGTTTAACCTGGAGCCGATGCGAATATTACCAAAAATGTCCGGACAACGGAACATCAGAGAGACACTTCGCCTTGCCCTCGCACAGTGAGCGTTATTTGCTTACTTGCACCAGTCTTCAGCGTGTTTAGCTTTATTCAAATGCATGCTTTGTCGTTTGTCTGTCGTTCCCTTGGTAACTTGATTGCGCGCCGTTGTGGTTGAACGCATCCGGATCGAACCGTCACGCGGTCGTGCGTTTCTTCTTCAGTCGCTATCCGCCGAACTCTCCCACTCCTCATNATGCTCAGCTTCTTCTACACCTCACTGGTCATTGTCAGGAGCATCGTTCACGAAAAAGAATCGAGAATGAAGGTAACCATTTTAATGAAAAATGTTCTTGCATCTGCCTGTTCCCTTCATTGTTTCCCCAATACATAAACTAAGGAATTTCTTATTAGCATGTCAACCAGTCCCGTCGTCACGGGGGGGCTTTGGCGGGCTTAGCCCCCTCCAAACAAAGCTCTAAGCCCCCCCAAATTGAAACATGAAACACTATAGATCAGCGTAGTTTTTGTCAATGTTTAGAATGTCAAGCCCCCCCCCCATAAATGCAAAGCCCCTCCGAAGAAACGCAAAGCCCCCATATTGAAAACTTTCTGGCGACGGTTCTGATGTCGTCAACAATGCTCAGCCGTCAACAATCGCCCGGTAACACGCATTGCTCTCCACCGACATGTCGTAAAATTTTAACCTGTGGCTCGCGTGTGTGTTGGTCAGTTGATCCAGACATCTGATATGTTGTCAAAAAACTCGAGTTAGTTGCTGATCTTCCCGTTTCCACCATCAGCACCTGTTTGTTCTGTTTCTTGTTATTCTTTGTTTTACCGGTGACCAAATTATGGTCGTGCCCTTCTCAACCTCACGGTCACATCGCTCTATCGAGATTGTGTGAACATTTTCCAGCTTGCTCGCCACCCAAAATTTTCTTGCATTTTTTGTTGAATTGCAACCAGGAAAAGATGCCCTTTCATGATGTTTTTCGAGCTCGACCAGAGCGAAGATCTTGGTCGCTTCAAATAGCTGTGTCCAAATTGAAGCGTATAGTTAGTCATTAATTTCGATGCCGATTGCAAAACCGAGAAACTTTACGAAAGTCATTGTCATCGACCGAAGCCGTTAGCAACGTGTGTTGCCAGCGTGACTTTGTGTGTGGGCAGCGATGGAGGGCTTGCACCTTTTGTTTGATTGTTTTTTTTACCGCAGGAATACATGATGATGATGGGATTGCCGAACTGGCTTCACTGGACTGCATGGTTTATAAAATACATGATTTTCTTGTGCATTTCTTGTATTTTTATGGCGATTTTTTACGCAATCAAGGTGGGTGACATGTTTGACAAAATGCGACGAATGTTGTTGCACTTTTTTAAACGTCGCGTGCTTAAGGTTCTGCATTTCACAATATTTAGTTTCCATTGCCGCTTGCCTTGTACTTGTGTAAAAATTCTATAGGTTTGTTGATATGCAGGGCAAGAGAGTTGGTCCAACGTTTTTCTTTAAATTTTTGGCGTAGAAAATGTAAGTACAGTAGTACAACAACGCATGGTTATGCATTGATACTGACCAGGCTATGCAGGCTTCAGTTATTAGTATGAACTAGTCTGTAACGCACAAGTCGGGTGGTGGTGAATCGAATTACTGTATTTATGTTTTCAAAACCAGCGAGTCATATGCTATATTTACGGCTAAGACAATTGTTTATAATTGCAGTTATGAAAATACGATAGGGGATTAAATTTTAGCTGGTGCACTTGTGTCAATCCCTTACGGTTGAAACGTCGTCATTGTTTCACTTAGGACTACCAGGAAAGTTCTCGCAAATATGATTTAATAAAAAA
>JGI24158J21664_10002520_pt1 | contig 22307 bp, 11 predicted proteins | sample Ectturendosymbi3_FD_21664 | JGI IMG/M metagenome (IMG submission 21664)
TTCAGTCTGCAACTTCGCAAAACAAGTCAACTTCAAAGTCAAGCAATTCAGTGTTTCGCCATGGTGACGTACCCATTACTTACAAACTATGAAAAAGCGGTGGTTTACCATAATAAAGCTGCTGCAGCACTAATTGATTATCTTTTTTAGCAGCGCGCTAATCAGGTACTTGCGCACTTGTGACCGGAGCAAACGCTTATCACAATGCCTCCTTCATTCCTCAAGAGCTTCAAGCACAAAGGAAAGTGCCGCTCTATGAGAGCCACCTGTTAAAACGAGAGGGTCATTTAAAAATTTAGGCATCTTCAAAGCCTGTGCGCACAGTTTGCTTACGAAGCAGGCAAAGGTATGTTTTTCTTTGCGCTGCCTTGTGTTTGCCTTGATCATGTGCAACAGGTGAAAGCAATCCGGTTTTGTTTTCCTAATATCCGCACCATTCTTCGAAGAACCTGACCAAATCAAAAACAAGTTTTTTTACTACCTTTGGAGTGTCGCGAGTGGTCTGCGGGTGGGCGATCTGTGCTTACTCTGTGCCATGAGCCACGCGGCTACTTTTGCAACGAAAGCTGCACTAACGATAATAATTCACCTCAGAAGGTACGCCGTTTCGACAGTGAACAGAGTAGAAAGATTGCTTTAACAGAGATTTGCTTTTGTTGGATACGTTAGGTTATAAGAGAACAGCAAGATGAATTATGCGGTCTTTTTCCAGTAAGACCGTGCATCAATGTTTTGACGCAGGAAACATTCTAAAACAACTCAGTGATCCGTTGCAGGAGTTAATACTATTGCAGAGAAACTTCAAAAATAGGGTTTCCCAGTGAGCAAAAATTTCTATTTACGGGACTGGTACCAGATAATTCTTGTGCATGCGCTTTAAGACTTTTGCCGTGTGTTTTTGCTAAAATCGTTTTGCACAAAAGCAGGTGGACGTGAAGAGAAATCTTACTGACTCTTACATTAATTCGTGAGCGTAGACTGCTGGAGTGGTACACTGCTCTGGAACGCAAACCAATAGAGAGAAGGAAATTAAAGGAAGACAATCGTGGTGAAATTTTTGATTGGTGTCACCAAAGCAGAAAATTGTTATCTTTTCTGAAATAGAGGTATTTGTGCTTACCGCAAGTTTTAGATCTGAAGCTCTCAACAAAAACTTGACGCATTTAAGTTGGTTCATGCTACACGTCTCAGCAGGACCACATGCTGTTTTCTACGTTTACCGTAGTAACAAGTCAGTAGTAAGCCCCAGTTTTTCAGCATGATTACAAATCCACAACAGGACGATATGATCTCGCACGGACTAGAATTCCAATCGCTTTGTAATGACAATCGCACCCTCTAGCTAGGAATTTTTTCAAAAACACGAAAAGAAAATTTTCTAAACATATGAACTCTTCATGAACTTTCTAAAACCATGAAAATATGAGCACTGCACATAATACCCACGATCTTGGTAAAATTTATCCTAACAATTCCCCGAGGGAAAAATAACAGAGACTTTAACCCATTCAACAGGATTTTATCTTAACAGATGCTCTATCGCCCGTTGGCGCTGCCCCGGACAAAGCGTGATTTGGCCTCTTTCCGTTACCAACAGTTATTGCCAAGTTTTTCCGGTACTGTACGTCGCTACCCTAAATTCCTTGGTGCTCACGCGAAAACCGAAAAAGAAAAATTTGGATTGTGGATTTTGAATTATTACTTATCTTTCAGCAGCTTCGTAAAATCATTTTGTAAACTAAAACTTGTCATTAATTTCCTATCAACGTTTTCAATCGTTTAAAAGTTTTAAACGGACGGTAAGAAATTTGGAAGTGCACCACTATCGAAATAATTTTTAATTGATTCAAAAAATGAGGTTTGCAAAAAATTAATATCTTAAACAGTGTTTTCATGCGTAATCAGGTTTCGTGCCCTAAGACTTAAGTTGTGCGCCTCTCACGCAAAACCCTGCAAAGCGCAGTTGCTGCTGGTCATAATAAAGCAGCAGCCCGTGCCAAATTCGTTCGGAGCGGGCACATGCACCTACTTGTTGCTGTGTTGACACAGCAGAGGCAGGGGCATCGGGCAGTTTGTTTAACTATGCCATCTCACGTTGAATAGCAAAAGTCAACATGTGGGGACGGTGATGTGTGCCTTTTCGCGCTGGCTTGAGTGAACGCACGTCAGCGGTTGGGGCAGAACATCAGTGTGAAAACTTGGTGTGAAATAAAAAAAAGAACAAGATAAGACAGGTTCAGCCTGAGCAAAAGCGAGCAGGTTGCGAAAGTGTTTGTCTATTTTCAAAAGAGAGTTTTGCTCTTCGAGGTCAGTGCCCAAGTAACGTCAAACCATGAACTATCTTTTTAAGTAAAACGCTCAACCGGAACTTCCTGAATGAGAAAGTGCCGAGCATGAACAACAGGAGGCGTGAGAATGCAACCCGAAAAGGAATATTTCATTGATACCAGGGTTTTATTCAGCGCGTTTTTTATTTCAGGTTAGCCATAGACTGACACTTAGCGCTACAGTGAACGTGCGAAATCACCCAACCAGTTAGGATCGATTGTTCACCATTGGTAGAGTGCTGTAAGGTGTGCCTTGAACCAGTTCGGTCCAGGCAACCAACGGCAGATTCCATCCAAAATGGCATCAGAATCTCAAGAGAATGTTGGGTCAACTGCATTGGATGGCACGGAGCAAGGTGACTTTTCTGAAACCTCAGAACACGTAGTTTTGCCTGAAGAGCGAAAATGTAACAATATGCTAATGTTTACTTTACCACAAAAGCATTGACAAACTTGAGAAACTTTTCTACGGTTACTGATGCCAAGACTAGGCCAGTTTGAAAAAGAGTGAAGTAGAGTTGCCACTGCCTGCATTAAAAACATTCTACTATTAAGCAAAGACAAGCACGGTGAACATTAGCAAAATAATAATTAGCACTTTTAATAAATAATGAAGTATGAGTGAAAGTAAAGACATATCATTTATTTTGCTTTGCTTCCAGTATTATCCAGCATTCGTTACTTCTCAATAATATTATTTAAACTTTTCCTTATTGTTTATTTTCAATGCGCTTCATGTTGAGTTCAGTGTATTTCCTTCCGCGCAGAACGAAAACGATTCAAGCCTTTCAAAGCAATAAGGCGCATGTTTCGTGGCGGGAGAAAAAACGTTCAAAATCTTAGCAAGTCAAGGACGAACCTTACCGACCACTTTTCGGACGAAGAGGGATCGAACGATCAGTTTCGGTAAATACTACAGATAAGCATTATTCAATATTTGTCGTTTTAGGCGTTTCTAGTGTTTTAGGAAGCATCCTCCTCAGACTGCAGCAGATGATGCCTGACGGTAGATCGACAAACCGTTCTTACTAAAAAAATGCCTCCTACATTTTATTGATTTACTGCTGCTGACTTCAACATTCCGACGTTTGATACGTCGCTCAAAGTAGATACTACGTACTATGCAAAACTAAACTTTATGCTTCCTCTCAGTGATTGCTCATTCGTTCAGCCTATAAACTGAAAATGTTTGCATTACAATATAACAAAGTACCGGTAAACTTTTTTTCCAGGGAGAAAGAACGTAATGTATTCAGTTTTACTTCTTGAAAATTTTCCGTGCACTAATCACAGACCACGAAAAGGAGAGATGAGATAATAATGTGAAAACCGCCTCTATATGTTGAAGCAAGTTTGTGTAACAAATGTTATGTGGTTTAATTTTGCAGGTATAGTGGGTCTGCACTGAACAGAAGGATTAGCTTGTCTCACGACAGCATTTTCATTCCCGAGACCAGCAAAAGCACTGGTTCGAACCTGCTTCTTGGAGCCCAAGCCCAACCAGTCAATACCCACCACAAGCTGAGCAACGAAATAAATATTTTGCAAATTGCAAAGAGAACAGAAGCTGTGAAAGATGATCCAAGCAACCGTAGCGACGTCACCATTAATGTACAGGTACAGATACACGTTGCCAATACTTTTCTGCTTGTCGCAAAATAAAAAGCACCATTAGAATGAAGTTTTGAAAATAGTGCTTTTGTTCGGGGATAAAGGCGCGTTTGTTCCTAAATTAATTTTTCCTTCATAGCAAGCAAACCTTTTGCGTTCTCTAAGCCAGTAGTTCTCAACCGGGTGTCCGTGAAGCATTTTAAGGGGTCCGCGGAAACCTTGTAATTTGAAGCTTTCCGTGTGTGTTTCTTGTTTTTTGGTTGGTTAGTTGTGTGCTCTGTGGCGAAAGGATGCCCTTCACACAGCACTTTACTGTTGGCCTAATGCCGCAAGCTCATTAATATTGAAGCATACATGGCAAGAATCATGCATAATAGCTAAGGTATAACATCCGCGATAAAGTTTTCTTTTGTTCGCTGCTTCGATGCAGTAAAACGTGTTGGGGTTAGTGAACAAGCATGAGACATTTATTGCACCAATAAAGGATTTTTCGTCATTTCCTTTTGTCAATAACCAAGTGGGTGATGGCGGCTATAGTTCATGTAGGCCAGGGTAATGTTTGCAGCAGCTTTTTCTCTGACTTGTTACTGTTGACACAGTCCAGGAAATTGACGTAATCGTACATTACTTGGGAAAGCTGATCCCAACTGGTTTTCGTGCTTTTCACAAAACTTTTCACAACATCGTTATTTTCAAAAATAAGAAAGTATAGTTGAAAGTGTATTCATTTTCGTCGTTCCAAACCAAACAACAAGGAACTTTTCCAACAATCTACAGACGCTTCACGGCAATGTGTCTAAGGCCATTGGAGATCAGCTGTGAACTATGGACGTGACTACATTGTTTCTTACAATTGTCGCTAAGAAAATTGATGCATGCCCCCCACTGCAAAGAAATCAAAGACCTGTTGGGTTTAACTGATAGTTTTATGTGGTCAAATTTGTTTTGATAACTCTTTTAATATCCAGTGTCTTTTGGCTAGCATTTTGGTGATTAACATAGTTCATTAAATGATATTTGACGTCTACTTCAAACTGCTCATCTACTCAAATATTATAAAAACGTGATTTTGTACAATGTCTGGCGTTCATGAGAAGTCGAGGATTATAAGAAGGGTTCGATGATCAAGACGATGGTCTAAAAATTTCGGTAAAACCTGTCTGATGTTTATTAACAACAGATGCTTAAAAATCTAGGTTGGCAGTTTCAAAAGACGAAATATTTTATGAAAAATGCGAAAAGAACACGGACAGCAACCGAAGATTGAACAGCATCAGTTGGAGCGCACATAGTTTCGCTCACATTTGGAGCAAGGAATGATGCCAGATTTTGATGGCGCCGGCTTCTTGTGATATGCGCCTTGCTCTGAATCAGTTATTTACGTTTTCAGCTTTACTAAGTTGAATACCCGGATGACGTTTTCTATTGACAGGACGAAGGTCCATCCGAACAGCCTGCGCAGAACGTTTCACCGGCCTCAACCAGTGACGATTTGGCACTAAACCTCGATGCAGAAAGGGTTAGTGTTTTAATCCTAGACTAGGTTTCGAGAATACTAAGCATTTCATTGAATTATCTTCTTTATACGTTTTGCTTAAATTACCGTATGCCAATATAAAACCTCGTCTGGCTGCTTGTCTACTTGTGTTGCAGTTTATCGTATTACAGTTTAAGCAAACTTCTTCAGCTTCGACTAATTTCAAAGGTAGAGCCTGATCACAAAATATACATTACTTGTTAGATTTATGCATCGATACACTCATTATTTCTTATTTTTCTAACTTCTTCACTTTGGCTAAATCTTTTGTCAATTTTACCTCGTCATTTTCGTAACTGTCGTTGCGGTAGAAATTGAAAGACTTCAGGTTAGAAACAAGCAACACGCGAAAAATGTACAAGCAATTTTCAACTAGCTCTGCTGTATATAAAGAATTGTATTTCACCAACGGTTGAAAACTTGTATAATTTATTAAAGGGAGTTGAAAACATTTCTTTGGCCATAGCAAAATTTTAAAACACGAAAGAATGAAACAAGAATTTTAAGTTGCCTCCATGTTTTCAGGAAGAATTTAAGAGGCCTAAAGAAATTTGACCGTGTTTTCACTTTTCAGACCAGTGAATGATAACATAATCTACAATCTGCGCCAATGTACATCACTGATACTATGTTCTTTGCATACCAGTGATAATTTTACCTTGAAAGTGAAAAGTACTATTCAGATGTACAGCGGCTAGTATACTTAAATCTTAAAAAAACGTGCAAGAGTACTAGCCAAATGCTCGCTGTGTACGTTTACACAAAAAATGTAGTTTGCTGTGAAATCAACCACGAATAATAAATGAACATACAGTTGTGCAAATGGACTGACTGAAGAAGCAAAGCACAATCAATTTCAAACCATTAAGCATAAAACTTCACACAAAACTTTTAGTTTAGTAATTGATATGACATCCTTTGTTTTTTTAAATTTCTTTAACTCGCTTTGCCAAATATTCTACTAGTTTTAGCAGTTTTTTGATGTTATAGTTTCCCAATACCATACTTGAGTAATTGCCTCTATTGGTTTCGTCATGGTTATGCAGTCCAATCCTTACCATCGAGACTGTTATTGACCACAAATTGTAAATGGGGTTAAGACATGGCAAGTTTCCAAGCCACTCTAAATCATTTAATTGGTGCTTCTTGAAAATCCTCTTCACTTTTTGAGGTGAATGACACGCGGTATGATCCAGCTGGAGTATTCCTGCACCATCATGTAATACCCTTCACATGTCAGGAATGACTTTTTCACTTGCGTCAATATAGGCCTATTGTCTGAATTCATCATACCATCAATTGGCATAAAATATCGTACTCCACAAAAACTAAAACTGTACCAAACATCTTTTGCGGGTGTTATAATACCTCAGTGAAATGAACAGGACTTCAACTACTTACTGCTCCTGAAAGGTCGATGTGCTTCTCTTGTACGAAAAAGATTACTTTCACATGAAAATGACACTTTTTCCAGTCGTTCACTGTTCGATTTTTATGCGTTTGAACATATTAATCTCTTCATTTTTGAGTAAGAAGTTGCTTGTTACAGGATACTAGCCTTCTTCTAAGACTCCACTAGGCGACGTCACACTGTACTTAAGTGTGTATGAATACAACAAACATCAAATTCCTTTGCAAATCAAATCTCCTCTTCCTTGCGTCCTTTTTGCAATTTCTAAAATTCTAAGATTTGCAATAGTCTTCGTAAACGTGATCTAGTCGAATCAATCTGTAATTTTTTTAATAGGAAGTTGATTTCACGCAACTAGGTATACGCATTTCCAGTCCTGATATCTGCGAGCAAAAGCTTACGGGAGGAATGCTGAAAAGCTAACGGACTAAGCAGGATTGCATCGTTTTTCAGGGTGGATTTACTCTCCTTTTCGTCTCGCAGTAAAAGAGCCAGTCGCTTTTTGTTGCTTAATAATCCAAGGCAAGCTCCTAGAATATTTGCTAAGACTCTTTGGGAATAGTCAAAGTCTTCTGAAAGAGTAACAATAAAACTCCGCTTCTTGGCTGCGATATCTGCCATTACAAATCACAAAATCTCCGACAGGAATGACTCCCAACTACACACCACAAAAGGAGCTAGCTCCATATACAATATAACGCTATTGAGCTGCTTCAAGTCACCTTTGACAACATAAAATTTAATTTTTGACTGAGGACAAGCCACGTAGTTTTAGTGCATTGGTCTAACAACGAAACAGTAGCACTTGAGATATTCCCACACATACACCAAAAATGGTTATACATCAAATTGGAACTGAAACCAAAACTTTAGTCAATCAATATGCACAAGATTGTATCTATATTTGCGGTCCAATCAAACTAATTGGATAAATCTCAGCTACGATTATTCAATCACGTGATAAGGAAAGATACGCCAGGCCAGTCCACCTGGCTATACCTACGAGGAAAGCGTGTCGTCCAAGGACCAGGCGGTGTGATTGCATCTTCGATCTTACTTGGTTCCGTCTTGGTGTGGAGCCAGCAGAACTATCAGAGATTGCTGGCTGAATAGAGTAAAGTATTGCGAGTCCTCCCAGGGCTGATGCCCCCGCGACCCTCCTGAGCGGAAAAGCGGGTATGAAAATAAATGAATGATGCTACCTTCGAACTCGCGCTATCGTAAAGAAGGTACAGAGTTTTGTCTCAGCCATAACGAACGCAGTGCGGCGGAGTTACATCCTGATGGGAAAATGTTTACCAAAAGCTTTTTGGTGTTTAACTTCTATCGTGTCACTCATTGATACGATCGCCAGCAACACATAAATACGCGCTATACTCCAGCAACGATTATTTTAAATGAAAATCGCAGCAATCGAAAATATTTATCATCTCATAATCATGAGGAAATAATGCAAAACGTGGCAACTGGCCTGGAACAACAACTTTCTGCTTACATTTCTCCACGCGTTACCCGGTGGTTATAATCCTTATTCGAGATCATCAAACATATTGGACAGTTTTTCCCAAACCAGTCCGGTAGAAAAGAAACACAACAGGACATCGTCAGAATTGTCTCAAGACTACAGCAAGATGCAAAAAAATCTGCAAATCACTTGCTGTTGTCAATGAGCAGCAACCAATCAGACCCGTGGTTTGTTGTACAACAGCAATCTCCCTCATTATTATGCTGTTACGCCCGGGCTAATAAAGGCTTTCAGGAAATTTTTGAAGTTTGTCTTATTTTGGCTAAAACAACCATGTCCAGCCCGGGGGCCTCATGCGGCCAAGTTGAGGTTTTCGCTGTAGTAAAAGCATCCTACATGCTGACAACCTGTCTTTTTTTGATAGAACTTGACATTTTTGATGCAGGTGGTCCTCAGTGCCACTTGATCACGTCTGTTATCATTGCAGTTAGGATTCGAACACTTTCAGCATATTAGTTTAAGTTAAATTTAGTTTGCTAAGATCAAAGTAAGCTATTTGTTGTGTGGCCCTCAATAATATGTCATTCAATGTGCGGCCCTGGTCAAGATAGTGACATAATTTTTGGCTCAGTAAGCCATTTCGATTGGTCGTAGCTGCGCTAAAACAACTACTCAAAAAACTAAGGAAATTGAAATAAGAAAACGAAGGTGTAGGCGATTTTTCAATAAACGCTACGGTAGACATGTCATCTGCACTTTATCCTATCAATCAATGACTGCAGGTTGTTGCTGATTGTTTCACAATTATTTCCCAAAGTGATCAAAAATGTTCTCCTAACATCAGAGGCAAGTAAACAGAAATCACAGTAAGCTTTGCTGGATGTAAAGTTGTGACAACAAAGTGCGTGAAATGGAGCGTATAAACCACCGTTCTCTGCCTTGTAACGCGGTGTTTCAGCTGTATTTGCAGAGAAGCACTTTGTTGCGGAAGTGGATCTCAAATATGTGTATTTATCGACTACATTTTCACACGTTGAGCATTGGCCGTCGAGCTCCTACAAAGAAAATAACGGTGCAGAGAAAACAGCTGATGACGCGACCTTGAAGCTTGTTTCACCAAATGACAGATAGGTCCACCTGCTGTGTGTGGTTCACGGCGCTGCAAACACGATTGGAATGTGACAAGCCTCCATACATCGAGTGGTTCGTGAGACCAAGCGTGGGACTGCAGAATTTTACAGTGGGGCAGAAAAAATATTTTTCAATTGCTCAGAGAAATGAGACAGTCACGATATAAACGCGTAGCTCTTCCTTTTGCTACCTGTTTAGTGAAAAGGAGCGGTATTTTAGCCAAGAGTTAAATTAAGAGTGCGTTTCGGTAACGACAGCCTGGTGTCAAACGAGTTGCTCGAAGCTGAAGACTAAAAAAGCAGATCGATAATCGTGTCCTAAGCTCGCCGACGGTTGTTAGCTTGAGCATGTTGCCATCAACATTTCAGCGTAGACTGGGCATTGTGCCAAGTTATGTAGATATGGCACAGGTGATTTATATGCTATAAAATTGGCATTTTCATTGAACTTCGTACATAAATCACCAACAGCGTAGGACTTTTTTCTTATTTTCAATAATAACTATTCTTAACCTGCTAACCTGCTTAAGTCATTCGACCACAATTTGCAAGACAGTGCAGGCGGGAACCAGAACCGTCGCCAGAAAGTTTTCCATAGGGGGGCTTTGCGTTTCTGCGGGAGGCTTTGAGTTTGTTGGGGGGAGCTTGACACTCTATAACTTGACAAAATCTCAACTGATTTATAGTATTTCATGTTTCAATTTGAGGTTTTTTGGGGGACTAAGCCCCCAAAAGCCGCCCGTGGCGACGGGACTGGCGGGAACTACAGTTTATACATTATGAGATTAATCAAACATGCTTGCTATACGTTGTGAACGCAGTTGATTCAGATCCGTAGTAAAAACTTTTTTACGGAAACGCGCAAGATATTCCAAAACCCTCGCTTGTTTTATAAATACGTATGCATGTGTGGATAATCTTCTCTGTTTTTTGCAAAAATGGAGATTTTGTCGCTGCAGCGGAAAACTTGCGGCTTTTCGCATTATCCACAACATTTTTCAGCTTCCTTTTCTGACTGCACGTATCGTATTATACTTTTACGAATGCATATATAATAAAATATCTCAGTAAAAAGTAATGCACAAACGTACATCATAATACTTGGAAGAGCAACGTAACTACAACTCCAGGTTTACTGTGTCTGATCTATTGGCAACTTCCATGCATTTTACCCAGCATTCGTCACCAACGGCTGGTATACGTATAAGTCCATTGCATTGATTCGATCAGATTGCAAAAAGAGGTCAAAGGTCACGCAAAGTTATACCACTGATCAGGCCGAGTCGTAAAAATGCGTCCGGATGCAAAAACGATCAAGCTATTTAAAAGAAGGTCAGTGGTGACGCGTCAGACAGAAAGTCTGCAAACGCGCATGCTCGCAGTTCATGCGCACGCGTGCACGAGGCCAGGCTCAGAGGCTCGCAAACTCCGGTTGCCCTTCGGTGGCCTAAGTCAGCTATTTAGGTTGGACAGATCTTTGTTTATGACCGTAAGGTAAGTAGGAGTTCACTGTTAAATAATGTTATATGCAACATCAAAATCAAGCCGACCCCAGGCCTGAGAAAAAAGAGGAGAGCATGGAGCGGAAGTGGTAGCATATAGTGATCAAGCAAATCATTTGTAGTCATCAATAAAATCATTGTGCGTTTGAAAAAGTGTAACATCGATTTGGACATTTGTTTAGTGCTTGAGACACTGTACGAAAAACATCTCCTGCTATGCTATAGTTTTTTGTCGGCACTATTTAAATGAACCTCAGCAAAACATGAAAGGATTAGGTCTTGAGTAGCGAAGTTGGCAAAATTGTAGCTGAGCTGTTTTCGTTTCCATGTACACTTTCCCATCGGTGGCTCTTTATATGTTTCAGCATGCCAGACAATAAGACTGACATAAAGCCTAAGGCTGAACCACGCAGATATTGAAATGATGCCATGTCAGTTATATACTTCGCATTCCTTCAAAAGATCGCGCAGAAGTCGTTACTTCACCACAGCAGTGGGGAGCATTTTTCCAGCCAATTCTTTTGCTATTACGCAGGGAAAGTTGTGCCGAAAGCAAGAAAATGTGTAATTCTGGTACCAGGTTTTTAAGCAGATGGCTAAGATATATTTTAAGAAAAATGACTATTTTTGGCTTTGTTTCAACAAGTTTGCCTTCTGCAAAAAGCTTGATTTGCTGGCCGTGGCTGACGCAGTACTTACCATTTGTGGGCAAAGCCGAACATGTGTATGATATATGCTCTTGCTGGTACAGACTTGTCGCTAAGCTAATAGGTTAGAGAACAAAGATGCAAAAGGGCAATCCTGGTGTCAACCGCCAACGTAACGTAATTGGTTAAACTGAACGGATAAGCATTAGCGAAAACTGTCGCGTAACACGGAGCACAGACTAAAAAATTTGAAAGGTGTTCCTTCTAAGTTTTTTCTCGAGTTGCAGGACAGGCTGCTGCGGCTTTGCAGTTTATAGTTATCTTGCTCAAGGGCACAGTGAGTTGTTGCCAGGCCTAATTACGAACGAACCTTTCAGCTGAGCGAACGAGCGTCGATTGCTTTGCATTCAAGTTGCCCGTCTTGGCTGGGCTGTTCGGTAAACGATATTAACGCGACGCCGCAGTTCCACACGTCTAACATTATTTCCTGGTCTTGCTCGGTTGTAGGTCACTCCATTCCCAACTTTCATTTGTGGTGCGCCGCGCTTCGGAATTTGTTAGTGTGAGAACTTTGCAACACCGAAGAAAGGGAACCTTTCTTTTTTCAAGGTTTGATGCAACAGCTCCCTTAGCACTAAAATAATAAATAATATTAATAATTGTTATGGCGAAATTACCAAAAATATGCCAGTAAGTAATAAAAGTAAAGCAAATTTCACAGAAGGAAATATTTCGTGCCAAAATACAAGTCGAGCTTGTCGATATCACATCTTTATGCTTGCTGTGTATAAAAAAATAACGATCCAAAGTAAACAAACTTTTGGTTATAAAGCTTGTAGCCAGTCTCCCCTCTAAGGTGCGCAATTGCGCAGTACATCCAGACAATTTGCGCAGTGCTATCTCACTGTTTCGCACTTCCAACATTTTAAAGTTAATACGGAAAATATATATCGCATAGCCCTTTCAGCGTTGGGAACGCTTCACTGTATGTCTGCTTGGTTGCGCAGTTGCATGCGCTTCGTGCACAACAAAATATACATTTGCTCGGTGTAGAGTTTTCTTAGAGGAAACACTGCTTGTAGCACTTTGTAAAAAACAGGTAGAACGTGTTTTCCCAGAGCTGTGGTAGTTTAAAAATGTTGCTGCACAACCAGTGGCGTAACTATAGGGGATGCAAGGGGGACATCTGTCCCCAGGCGCAGCATTTTGGGGGCACCAAATTGAGTCGGAATGTTACGTAATAATTTCAAAATGTCAAATGCTGGCGGACACTGATAATTACGATTTGCAATATGTCGAATGCCAGGGGCTTCCCTGTGGCGAAATCGCAAGATTAGCAGTTACCTACCTCAGGGAGTGAGGGTATATAAGGCAGAGCTCCAGCAGTCAAGACCCACATGTGTTTGATGACTCACGGGTGCGTCACAATGCTTTCGGATTGCCAGAGTAGCGAACTTTCCGACTTCGCTTTCATTCTATAGTTGCGTCACAATGGGACGGGAATCCAGCGTTTACAGTGCATGCATTACGCTACCGCGCGTATTGTTAGAGCAGCGATTACCTTACAGTATGTTGTTACGACAGCAAATGTGATTTTTAGGGAAGTTTTTAAGCTTTGGTGGTTTAACAAACTTTATGTTGAAATAGATTTGATGTGGTTCTGAAGCTAGTTACGATTATTTATTTTTATGGGATATTTAAATAAACGGTGACTACTTTTGCAAGATTCTAATTGCAACTAGGCAACAGCATTGAGTATATTTGCAGATTTTTTTAAAGTGTTGTGGGGATCCGATTCGGGTCCCTAGAATTGAAAATCGGGTCCCTAAAATTAGAGAAAATTATCATCGGGTCCCTATAGAATCAGAGAAAATCAGGTCCCTAGAATCAGAGAAATCTGGTCCCTACAAGTCCATACCGGGTATCTAACATTTTCCTTAAAAAAACTGATATCAGTTATAATTGTGAACGTTTTAGTCACTGCAAAATTTTTAAAAGAACATTTCGACCTATAAACTAAGCATCTCAATGGACATGATCGTCGAAATTCAGTTCACAAAATTGCTAACATAGAACTTCTCAGGGGGCGTCACTGGCCTTAGATATTTCCTAGTTTAATACGTGTAATGATGTGACACGTTTAAACTATACCAGCTTTTTTGACGAAATAATCGACAAATTTGCACCACCAAAGGCAATAAAACTTTGTATTTGCATAATTACAAATAAAGCATTGCCTCGCAGTATTTCTTATCTGGTAACTTTTCAGTGTATCCTATTATATCCAAAAATGTGTCTTAGGATTTTGCAATTTTATATTTTCCAATGGTTTTGTACAAAATCCTTTACCTTAGTTTTCATATGCCTTCTTCTGTCTGTCCGTCTCTTTTATGTATTCGTGAGTCTGCCATAAGTCAGTCTTTAATAGATCTCAAAACTGTGGGAGTGCATGCTACAGCTCACACCAGCAGTGATTCTGACCAGACAGAACATTTTTGTGTGCATAGAAATCTGTCATTAAAATTTATGCAGATTTTTGCATACCATCAGGGAACTTTTGCCTAGTTTTTGCATTTTCTTTCACTAGTTGTTACAATTTGAATACCACAATTTGGAATGTCGCAATACAATAGCTTGAATGTTCAATTGTGACCGAAATTTCAAAGTGGGGATAGCTTCACGCGAAACGATTTTTATTTTAACTATAAGATAGTTGATGATTTCCAAGATTCAAAGCTCATGTCGTTACTTCCGTGACGTCACAGTCGTATTAAGTTTTCGGGCGAGGCGGGTCCAGAAACAACTATATGTGGGGTCCGAGTCAGCTTTTGATGCCCCTTCACCCAAACTCGCTCTCAGTCACGAACGGGCTGGGTTCGCCCAAACTGACTTTGTCCTTGGGTGCGGGAAACCCTACGTACGCCACTGTGCACGACTACTACTGCTCAAAATCGTGTAAATGAACGTTTGGTTGAGTTCTGGAAAGTTACTTCATTTGTGACATTTCATCTGAATAAGTGGCCTTGGAAATGCAACGCCTCTCAGGAGAAAACGTCGTTTTAACCTTGAGTCAGTCGTAGGTTCAGTTTCCGCACAAAAGTGTTAGATGCGCTAACGATTTGACTCCATCCCCAATCTCCAGTTGACTCGCATCATTTGTCCAAAAACGAACGTGATTCGGTTCAAATCTCATCGTGCCATATATGCATGTGGTGAAATCATTAACAGAACAACTTAACAAGCATTTTTACAAAATAGGAGAAACATATTCCTTTACTTTTTCTATTGACAAGAAAATTGCACCGACTAGAAAGCAAGACTTGTGGTGATTAATACGTTGGTGCTTTTTGGGAGAAACCAGGATTACTACAATCACGAAAAAGGATGAAACGCCCACTTTGTGAGCAAACGTGAGGACGACAATGCCTTCAAAATTTCCCTTAAAGAGGCCGAAGATCCCCCGGCTGAAGCTGAAGAAAGAAAAGTCGGACAAACCCGGACTAACAACGCGTTTCAAGTCTTTGTCTTCGTGGAATAGTGTTCCGATTTTATCCACTGCACAAAACGAACCTGAACGTTTTTCAACCTTAGACGATAAAGGGAATACCGCAAGTTGCAGTGGAAAACTCGATCTAGAGCAACAAAAAACGAATCAAAAAAAAGAAGCTGTTCCTTCTCAAGTCGATTCAAGCACTGCAAGTGCAGCAAAGCAGGCACAAAACAAGCCCAAAGAAGACATTTGTCGAAATGGCGAAAAAGCGCCCAAAAAAAGCAATCGTACTGTGTTTTCTCGTTTCACTTTTCCAATCTCAGCACCTTTCAACGCTCTATTCCGTAATCAGAAAATAAGCAAGAAAGATTCAGTAACCAAAACACACAAAAACATTGAAATACGAAATGAGGTAATTCTGACGAGGTGTAACAAGCAAATAAGTTGAAGTTGTTTGTACAGTATAACATACAGAGTTTTGAGTAGAGTCTCGAGCTCGTTACCAACTTCCAACGGAGCAATTGTTTCTTGTTATACTTGAGGTCACAACTAAAACAAAATTTACGAAAATTTGGTAACTTCCTAAAGACTTAGTAATCTTTAAAAACGAAAAATGCTGCTTGACGTCAAAATAGACATCACCGATAGTTGGGATTCTTACTTTTTTTATAATAAGCAATCGCAGTTGGGCTCAAACGGTAGAAAAACGTCCAACACATTAATTACTGCGCATCTTTCAAAATCCGCATTCAATGGTTTAAGTTAAGGTTAAGTTATGGTGCGCAAGTGTAATTTTGCAACGCTTCTAGAAAAATTGTATGCAACGATGACATCGCGTTGTTTCTGCAGGATGAGGAACCCGATGTCGATGAGCAAATGAAAGAATGTCCCAAGGAAACAGCTGAAGACATCACCGATATTATAAAAGGTTAGAAATTGACTCTGAAAGGCCTACTTTGTTTCATTCCATTTCGATCGGTTATGCAGGTAGTGACCACTTCGCAATTTACAACTATGGTCTCTGTAGCAAAGTGCAAATGTGTCATCGAAATTCCGTGGCAACAGCTGCAAAGAACACGGCGCATGCTTGTGCAACGCCGTGATGCCGTGCAGCTCAACTCTCAAACGCACGGCTCAGCCGCAGTCACATCTTGGCACACCGGCTGGCTGCTGGTCGCTGAAGCATGTGAGCCTCAGGCTCTTCTCACACTGAAGCAGGTACCAAACACAAAGTTTGTTTGTGTGTGGCTCCCACGTTGACATTACAGTTTTGCTGTTTCTGCCTGGCGCGACAGCGAATTGTTGCGGATACACTGGTTTCGCGGTCTGTTGCGGTTGCCGTTAGCCTTGAAGCCACTTATTTAGAAGGAGTTCATGACTAACATTTCAAAATTTTGCAAATTTTAGAAACTTCAAATAAAAACCCAAGTAATCACGTGCAGCAGTAATTCCAATCATTAAGAAGCTCCAGCTGGCAAGTCTTAAATTCTCTCTTCAATTGGCTTCCCATCCAGTATTAATTTTCATCTGAGAACTTGCTGTAGCTACTGTACAACATTTGTCAATAGGTGCTTTGATTATCTTTCTGACGTTCAAAATCTTAATGTTCCCATTTGAATGAAAAAAATAAAGAAATGCTTGACAACAAAAAAAATAAACCTCTAAAAAATAAAACTCAGCAAAAAGCATTAAAGTTGCTCATTGTGTTTTTTAGAGAAGGCTTCCGTTTATCAAAACCCCGTTTATAAAAAAAAACAAAGTTGAACAAGTTCTAAATAAAATATCGGTTACACCAAAGCAGCAAAGTGAGAAAATATCAAATACAACAAGCATAAGCATTCACAAGGCAGACGTTCTACAGATCTGTTGATACAAGCAGGTAAATCTTGCTGAATCAGTAGAACGCTAAAAACGAGTTGTATGAAATATCAGGTCTGTTTTATTCAAAAAAGACCATCGATTTTTGTTGTGCAACAAGCTTTTTCTCGCGTTTGGCGTTTTCAGCGACGTTTTAACTTTAATATTTATAGGTTTTATCGACTTTCTGACTGCAATTTCAGAATAGCAATTTTAAGTTGTTTTTGAACGTTTTATCTCTTTTGCTGAGTCATATTATCCAACAATCTCAGCTTTTCATGAGAATTCTTCAAAATATGCTTGCTCGATACCAATTTCCAATTGGTGTGCTGCATTTATTTACCACAAAACATTTTGAAACACAGGTATACAAAATTTTGCACCAACGTTTGTTTATATTCAGTGCTCTTGCAACCCATTTGTTGAAATAGTTCGTTTAAACCCTTTTTGCTTGCAACAGAATTTTACTTTACGTCGGTAAAAAGATTTAAGAACGCTGTGAACGTCGTAGGTTATCAAAATAGCGAGTCCGATGTTTGACCAATCTCCAAAGATTTTAATTAGGAAAAGAGAAGAAAACGTTTAAGGTTTTCACGTTTCGCATCTGTCCTTTTCTAGGAGAAAAATCTATATTTTACGTTTGATAATTAACCGGCCCACATGAAGGAATCCAATCGCACACAAACCTGTCTCGCAAGTTCTGACCAAACTGTAGAAAATCTATTCTCCAAGAATGGCCGTTTTCTATTAACATCAACTTTCCAAACGTTCTCCACATGCCTGATCTTACCAATGTATACTTTGACGCATTTGACAAACGAGTTATTGATTTTAGCTTAAACTGGATCGCAGTTTATCGGCAAACGCGTAAATGATTCTACTGAAAAAGCTTTCGAGAGACTGTAATTACAGTATTTTTACCAGGGCATCACTGCTTCTACTTTTCTATCGTTTGACATTATCAAGAAAAGTATATTTTTATTCTGAAATTTATAACTTCATTGTTGGATTCATTTCAAAACAACTGGTATTCTGGAGTTGCGGTTAGATACATACCGCTAGGTGGCACAGAAGCAACGAGGCATCAAACCAGGAAATTTAACAAGAAAAGAGTAAAACCAATGCGTTTGGCGTAAACATCTTCCAGTTGTGACAGCCGAAATGCAAGTGAATGGGTGCTGACATAAAAAATGTAATTTGCAAGTCTATTTAGTCTGAAGAATTATCAGTTATTTCGGTGTAGTATATGTTTGATAAAATTTTACTACAGTAACTTCAACACTTCAGCATATTGCATGCAAAATTTTGTTTAGCCCTTCTCTTCGGTCATTCTCGCTTTTTTGACAAAAAAAACAATTCTTTCGAAACTTATCCGTATCATAGACATACGGCATGGCAAATTTTAATTGTAGATTCAACTGACAGGAAAGTTATTTGAATTTTCTGTGAAAAATTGTGGAACATTTGAGGTATATCGAAATGAACAAAAACTCTTTCAAACTTTCCTATAGTCTTGAAAACAATCGCAGCAACAACTTTTTCTCTGAGTATTCACTTCGTAAAGAAGGTTTTGATTAGTCGAAGCCAATTCAAGAATAAGATTAGTATTGGGTAAGCATTTGAATACTGGCCCATTTGTTTTTTCTTGCATTGGCCGTGCATCGAACCTTGAAGATAGCAGTTAAAAGAGGTAACTAAAAAGTTGGTGTCTCTGCGTGACCAGAAGCAATTGATTATGCCGTTTGATTGAGTCAAGTTAACGTCTACGTGAAGGCACTTTAGGCAATGACGAACTTATTTTGAAAACCACAAAAGCGCGGAATCTCGTCGAAAATTAAAAATGCAACGATAAGCTGTTAATAAACATCGTCTAAGCCAGGCTATGGACTAGAATTTTAATTTTTAGTTCGGTTGGTGTTTATACTCTTTCACAGAGTTACCCGATTTAATTTTAAATTTCTCGGCGACGAATATCACTTTAAACGATGTCAGGTACGCGTTATGTGCATACTGCTAATGCCCTCGAAACAGTTTATGTAATCAAATAATCATTGCAAAAAAATCCTTTAAGTTGTGCTGTGCATAATTCTATTTTTTATTCTGCACAAACACCCTGTCACTGGTAACGGTGTATCTTCGGAATGTAACTACATTTAATTTACCGGCACATATTACAATGCAAGTATCGTATGTCACGAAGGCACAGTGGGATTTCGAAACACAAACAGGTACAAAGTAATTGTACAATCATCGACAAATGAGCTTCGCAAAGGTTAGCAAGTCAAACGTATAGGCCTAACGAAGGAATGTCAGATGATCCGTCATATTTTCCGGTGTGTCAGGCTCATACGTTTCCAGTTATCGTTCAGCGTAAAGGTCTCGAGCCCGCCTCTCGAAGGGTAAAGCAACAGCCTGACGTGTTGATCATTTATGCGCGGCAATGTTTGTAAATTCAGCCGCAACGAGGCATGACGAGTTAAAGCCTTTCTCGTAGTTCACAATGAAGTTGCAAGAAATGCTGCTGACATGATTTATTTTATCCAGGAAGTAATAGGCTACCGCAGGCAGACCCTCACTCCACTTTGCTGCGAAGTTATTATCACAGACCACAGGTAATTTATGACCACACTTCGTGATATGCTTGCTGTTTCTAAGTTTTCATATACTTTCCCACCTTAGCTCAGGAAAAATAGGTCCCTTGCATTCTGACTCTTACTATAAGACCTAAAAGAAGTGTAGCGCACACAGCCAAGCAGATAAACAGTTATAACAGAAACCGAGCAGTTAAGTTGCAAAAATATTGGTCCTTTCATTGCGCAGATTTCTGTTAAGTTTAACTTGAGCAGCATTTCGTATGGCGTCAGTGTATTCCGCAAGAAAAAATCTCTGAATTTACCTTGGTCCATTCAGATTGCAAGATTGCAAATAAAAACATGACATTTGTCCGTTGCGATCTGTGAAGTCGGTGTCACTTAAGTTAGTGGTCTATGAGCTAGAAAAATTTTCGACGGTGGTTAAAACAGCATGGTGTTTTTCGGTGATGTCAGGTTAAAGTTAGTACCTATTTCTGTGTGTTGGTGTGTGAACCTGATTGCTTGAAGAAGTCCAAGGTTGCTTTTTGTTAACTTTTAGTCGAGCTTCTAACCTTCGCAATAGAGAGATTACAGCAAGAAAAGGCATAATAATCTTCAAGACGTTCGTCTAAAAAAAACTAATAACAATTAAATAAGAATTCACCAGATTTAGGTCAGCTTTGATAAGACCCAAAAAGTGAGTCATTGTAAACTGGGGCTGCTGTTCAGCATTTTGCGCAAAAGAAAGTTTTTTTTTAATATATGATAACGTGTCTCATAAGATCTTCGCAATTTAACCTATACCTCAACGTTCATGTAGGAAAATGCCCAGCAACTCAGCAGCGTGTCGTAAGAGTGATGAAAGCGCTATCAAGCAAATCATTCTGATGTTTTCATAAATACCTGACGCTGATTCTTTTCGCTTCTTATGTTACGAACATTAGGAAACAACAAATAACTTTTAATTTAAGAGTACCGAATTCAAAAAGTTGGTTTGAATTTGTTTATTCAACTTCTTCGATTTGCACCCACACGCTTGCAGGTCTTCGCCAAAATGGGGCTGGTGATGCTGGACACACCTTTTGGGATTACGTTTACCTAGTTTAATGTTCATTTGGTAGAGTATACGCTAAAAGTGGAATTATTGAAGTAACTTTGAGGTGTCGTTAAATTTTTTGAATTTTCTGATGCTATATTTGGTGAATGGATTTACCGATGATCTTTTTCTAGTCATTTGCTACATATTTTGAGAGGCGTTTTGGAAAACGTTGGATCGCTTTTATAAATGTGCGCTTTCTTCCATTTGATGTTAGCCCCCTCCAACAACCAAAACCGGTGATGCACCTGCAGTTACGTCCGTGCAACAGTTGGACAAAAAGCTTAAATGCGAAAAAGTATCGAAATGTTATCCTGCTTCAAATTATACGTGATTGCTAATCGCTAAGGTTGTGGCGTTGTTCTCGTTACTGATGGATGGTAGTCATAGCCCGAACACAGCCAGCACGGATAGCGTTAGGCCCAACCGCTATCCGGTAAGTTGAATGCACTGACTGTGCATGTAAACCGGAAAATTCCTTTCTCATATGTAGACTAATCAGGTACAAAACTACGTTAATCGCCACCCACATTCGACAGCTATGATTCAAAGCACGCATTATATGGAAAACATGGACTCCTGTAACATTTAGTTTAACAAGAATGGCCGTAGCTGCTACCAAGCTATGGTCAAGTCAGAAACATCACGCGGTCTCGCAGGGGCAGGTAGTTTTTAAAGCGAACTTACGAAAATCGCAACCTGCAAAATTTTCTTAAACGTTTGTATGTAAAGATGAGTTAGGCCCACGGATGACGTCAAAAGTAGACCTGCCCTGACATGGATGTCAATTAAAATCCAACCTTGACAGCAGGACCGCAACCAGCTGATATTTTCGGTTTGGGCAAATTGATGTAACTTGTTGCTGTAGGCCTCTCTAAAAACTACATAGTTTTAGAAAATTTCGGGGCAATTGCCCGGATTCCCCCCTCTGGTTGCGGGCCTGCTTGACAGGCCCACAACCAGCAAATGGAATGTTTTCTTTGAGTGCAGATTCGTGTTTTGAAAAAAAGGAATTATGTTGATATCTTGCTTGCGCGCTTTTTCCATTTGATGGTTAGGCCTGTACTGGGTGTTGGCGTTAGGTATTCAATTCCTCGCAGCAGCCGATACCCACCGTAGCACAAAGGTTACCAGATGGTGCCAAATTCGGCAAATATTGCCAAAACTCACTGTTTTCCATTAATTTTGCCAACTCTTTTGGAAATAATTTTTAATACCAAAATTTTGACCTTTTTTGAAATACCAGTTGTCGGTATTGAAAAAGGAATACCCAAACTTTAGAAAGAAAACACAGCGCAACATCAAGCGTTGAGAATCTTCTACAAATGCACCAAATGATATGTCTTGAAGAGAACACGATTGTTGCTTGAAGAATTGCTGTAATCAGCACTAAAAAAGCCTTCGAAAAACTATACATGTTTTATTTTGAGACGTTTCGGATTATTCTTAATCCATCTTCAGTCAAAAAAAACAAAGCAACACTTGGAAATGACAGCAATTCAAAACCACAAGGTCTTGTGACGCAAGAAAAGACAATGCTGTGACGCAAAAGACGTCAAACGCAAAACCCAAGACAGCCAGCCACGTCAAAATCGCTGAAAGCAAATGCAGGGCCAAAAGTTATGCAGAGAATATTAAAACAAAATCTACGTAAGGCCATA
>JGI24158J21664_10002521_pt1 | contig 22296 bp, 9 predicted proteins | sample Ectturendosymbi3_FD_21664 | JGI IMG/M metagenome (IMG submission 21664)
AAGACTTAGATATCTTGTCAAGCTTATCCGAAATGTTCTTTACATCATTCTTTGTAGCAGGTGTTGCCATCTTGCTTCTTAACAGGATCAGAGCACACAGTTTCGATATTTATAACAAGCCTACAACCTTTGGTGAACTTATTCAAATAGAAAAGATGGCCATGATTGATTCTATAGTGTTGCAGATGACTGCATCGCCTTGAACTACTGAGACAAGCACAAGAGAAAGATTGCAGTTTGGGGCATTATCTAACGGGAAAGCAACCAGCAGCAATAGAGCTCCCTCACTGAATTCACTCTACCACTACTAGGTTGCACTATCACCATATAAGGATAAGGGAATTACGATAATTCGCTTGTGGTAACTATCACAGTGACTTGTCTCTCATGGGCACCATCTAGCGGTGACCATTTGTTTACATGTGGCGCCATCTTCTGGCCGCCACAATTGTTTTGTTATGACTCAGCCCGTCGTTATTCAGATGAGCCGTGTTTCATTTTTGATATATATTTATTAGTAGATCATAGTAAAACTTTGGTGTTTATTAAGGCATTGCAAGTTATTTCAGCGTTGAACGAGGTAGCCTACAGTCAGCAGTTTCTGTCTCAACGGCCTAGGTCACTAGTCTAACTCGAAGTAGCCTTACCTCACAACTAATAAGAGTAATAAACATGGTGAAAACGTATGATATTTTGACCATGCTGGTGTACGTTTGAAATACACCTGTACTGGCAATGAAAACTTGTGAAGTGTTGGATTTAACAAAAAGGGGCAAGGTTGTTTATTCTCTAAGCCTAGCACTAGCAGTGCCGGAATTTCAGTTTGGAAAGAGTAAGAGTTTCAAATGAAAAAGGAATTGAAGTGAACATTGATTGGACTGTTTTAGGAAATTATTTCATTGGGCATAAAATTATCGTGATGGTTCTGTCATGGTTAAATTAACGTACAATAGCTGTTAGCATTGCATGGAGTCCAGAAGGTACACAAATGTAGGCTAACTATCATTTGATTTAAACATCTCCATTAGAGAGCATGAGAATTGTGCACAACTATAACTTTAACTACCATATAGAAAAAGAATTGTGCACTTCTTGTCAAGTTCTCTCATAAACTGCTTGGAGTAGGTAGTTATAGCCATGGCATTCAAGACAAAGTATATTTTCAGTGTCTATTTTGCCACATGAGGCAACAAGACTGCTGGAACTCTTTTACCTTTAAACAAACACAATTGTTTGAAATCAGTGGCTTCATGTTTGTTTGCGTGAACTGAAGACTAACCTAAATCTTTATCCATACTCTAAACCTTAACCGTTGTCTTCTTGTGTGTATCATACTTGTCACGTGACCACTGCAACCAATCATGTCTGACTAAAGGCAAAATAACCACAACTTTTGCCTCATGAGGCAAAATAGACACTACCAAATATTTTGGCTAATGTGCAATTGAGTGGGCAGTTTCGGATTTCGATTGGATATCGGATGCTACAATTTTAATTTTTCGGATACGGATTGGATATGGAGTTTATGAAAAAATTTCGGATCCAATCCGATTGCAAAATTTCCATATCCGTAGACCACTGTAGCAAAGTTGATCACTATCCAATATGCCGGTTGGAAATCCGGCAGAATAGTGAGTTTGCAACCGGACAAGGATATCCAAAACTGCTTTCAAACGGGAACAAGATGTGGATAAGGATATCCCAAACGCTTTTCTCGATATTTCGAGGATTCAGACTCTTCGAGCTTAAAATGAAAACTTTAAAATGAAATCTAATAGTTCTCCCAATGACATTCCATCCAAATTTTTTAAAATAGCTAGTTGCATGATGTCAGAATGGTTGTCCAACTTCTTCAACAAATGCATGACTATTGGTAAATTCCCCGACTCCTGGAAATTGCCCACATCACTCCAATTCCCAAATTCATAGCCCAAGGTTCTCATCTGAATATAGGCCAATCTCTGTTCTTCCAGTATTATCAAAGTTATTTGAAAAACTTCTTTATCACAGAGTATACTCTTATTTGACAGAACATAATCTCATTGATAAAAGACAACACGGCTTTCAATGATGTAGTCGAGACCGTAACCTTCGAGATGAAGACCGAGACCTGGTTAAAATTCTGAGACGATACTGAGACTTCATCAAAAACTCCGAGACTCGAGACTTGAAGTTCGAGACCGAAACTCGAGACTTCAAAATTTGTGCATTTTGTCGCAATTAAAAAAATGTCGTCATCACTTCTGACTTGAACTTTTTTCGAATCTCTAGCATTTTCCGACCTGTTTTGGTCGTTTCTTACCTGCAAATACAACAAACAAAATATCTTTGAATTACACAAATTTTAATATGCCATTTCTTTGCAATATTCAAAGTCTCGAGACCTGAAACCTTTGAGACCGAGACGAGACCTGAAACCTTCGAGACCGAGACTCGCAAAAATGGGTCTCGCGATGAGTCTCGAGACTGAGACCAAGTCTCGAGACTCCATCACTGATGGCTTTAGAGAAAATCACTCATCAGAACTAGCCAATACACCTATTTATGATGAACTGCTTAGAAACTTTGATAATAAATTAATTACATGTTCCTTTATTTCTGGACCTATCAAAAGCATTTGAATGCTGTGACCATGAAATTTTACTTGACAAACTTTATCACTATGGTATGAGAGGTGTTTCTCATACACTGTTCTCAAATTTTTGCATAATACAATAAAATGGACCAGCAAACTGTTACGTGGACAGTACAAACTGCAGTGACCTGAGATCACATCAATGGAGAACGGTAGATGATAAAATAGATGCCGATTTTGCGCATTTGACCTAAGGTAACCTCGAGCGATGAAAACGCTGGAAACACTGCTCGTTTCTGCGACAAGGTGGGGTCGGAGGGAAGTTTGTGCTGTACTCGACTGATTCTGTTATAAAACTAAGGTTTCAACCTTAAACCTAACACCTAAACCTAACCCCTAAACCAAACCCCTAAACCTAACAGCTAAACCTAAATTCCAAACATAAAGCAAAACGGAAAGTATGAAGAGAAAAGTGTGGATACTTGAGCTGTTAACGAATATTTTGCGGGTGCCGGTGATCCCAATTCTTATAACAAGACTGTTCAAGGCTGTGTTAGCCGCACGCGCCTGCACTTGTAAGCTCTCAACCTCTTTCCTTGTCCTATAAGACAGAATCGACACAAATCAACAGATATTTTACCAAGCGCACTTAAACGCGCACCGTTCTACACGATGCCTTTACCGGCTTCAAGACACTGACAAATTATTATTATTATTATTATTGGGGGGGTTAATGGCACTTTCTGACATCATGGTCTTGTAGTGCCAGGTCACTTCTACAACTTGTCTAAATGTGTTTTCTCGTTTCTTTGACGAAAGCGGTGACACTTTTCGCAGATGTGCGTTTTGGAGGATTTGCGTTGTTTCAAAGGTGATGCCCAGGTCATCGGTGGCCTGCTTGAACCGTTGTCGTGCCTCACGATACTTGGAACAAGTTCTGAGGAAATGGTCCACAGTTTCTGGGACTGCGCAGTTATCGCACAGCCCGTCAGAATGTAGTCCGATACGGAAAAGATGATGGTTAAGCTGGCAGTGTCCTGTACTTAATCGGAAAATAGTAGTGGAGTGTTGATTTTTGTTTTCCAGAGATGGCTTCGATAATGAAGGATAAATGGCCTTGTAGGCACTTCCCTTCGTGTCAGTTCCATAGTGATTTTCCCACAGTTTGAAACAATGTTCGGAAATAACGGGAAGCATGTCGGACAAATTTAACCGAGTTTTAACATGTTTGGAGAGAACGTCATGGGGTGTTGAGCTGAAGGTTCTGCTGTAGGGAGTTTTTCCAGGTGGTCTGAAAATTCGTTTCCTGAAATATTTTGATGAGCAGGTACCCAAAGGAACTTGATCTCGTAACCTGTGACTGAAAGGGTTGGAAAGAGAAGGACAATTTTATTGGTGAAACTATGTTTTTTCCATTGCCAATTTGTGATGGATTGCAGTGAGCTGAGACTGTCCGTAACAATGACAGCCCTGTCTATTTTCAACGAGTAGATTAAGTACAAGGCTTGAAGAATGGCAAAAAGCTCTGATGTGAAGGAAGTTTGAAAATTGCAATTGAATATTTAAGGTTTTTATCTGATACGTAAATGCCGCAACCTGCTTTTATAAGTATTTTTGAGCCATCTGTGTAAATTTTGACAAACCGATCATATATGTTGTGTAAATGCGATACACAAACAGGTGCAATGAAGACAGACCGAGTTTGATGAACAAAATACAACAGTGTGAGATCGACAGTAGGAATTCTCAATAACTACGCAGGAATATTGGAGATTTGCAGTGTTTCACCATTGAATTTGAGGTGATTCAACTCAGTTTTGTAAATACATTGAAGGAACAGAAATCAGAGGAATCTGGTAATCTTTCTTGCCAGCAGTCTTCGATTAGTGACATGCAGGGATGAGCACTGTATGTCAATAGGTGGGCTTTATATTTTAAGCATAGCTGCTTGTGTCTGAGAAATAATGGTATTTCATTGCATGCGTGCTGTAAACACACTACTGGAGTGCTGGGCATGGCTCCAATGCACAAACGCAGTGCATCATTTTGCATTTTAACTAAAGGTTTTGACGTATTGGAAGAGAAAAAATAAGCCTCCATGCCATACTCTATCACAGATCAAACTAACGACCTGTATATTGTAAGCAGTGGTCGCTTACCTGCACCTCAAGAAGTGCCTTTCAACATACGTAGGACATTCAGGCGAGCCCGGCATTTAGCTGCCACTTTTTGTATGTATACTGCGTAAGTGCCATTTCTCTGGAATGTGATTCCAAGTAGTTGTACTCAATTTTCATGGGAAGCTCGGCATTGTCCTGCAGAAGCAAATTAATTGGTTGCGGTTTACGTTGTTTCGTAAATAATACAGCAGCAGATTTTGCACCAGAGATTTTAAAACCATTTTCATCACAACATTTGCATGCTGTTGTCAATTATCTTTGACAAACTGGTTTAAGCATGTTACATCCGAACCCAGAGACGAACTTTCATTTTTGGGGCCCTAGGCTATTTTAAACTGGGGGCCCTTCTGGAAGGCAGAGGTGGCCGTAGTCACATTATTAGTCACCGATTCCGCTCCTGTTTCAAAATTTTTAAATCCGGGTCTGAAAAACTTTCAAATTTGAGAATCCGACTCCTGTTCAGACTCCGGATACCATCGATGTAACCGAAATTCAGTAATGGTTTTACTTAAGAAATGACATACATAAACAAGCCCACGCAGACTCCTGCTACTGCCGAAAATAACAAGTGGCTCCATTTTCGCAAATTTATGACTCCGCATCTGACTCTAAAAGAAAAGCACAGGATCTTGCCGGAGTCGACTCCGGCACTCCGGATCCGTGGCCACCTCTGGTGGAGACCTTTCTGGCACACTAAAAACTGGGTTATTGGTTTCGTTTTTTCAATAACAGCTCGTACTGCATCTGCTTTTGGCAGTGGTTTTATTTCGCTTGCTAGAACCATTCTCACATGTATGTTTCAACTTTCTGAGGTTGATGCAAGTAAGCCCACGGCCTACTTAAGATACCTTAAGTAGGCCGTGGAAAGCCTGCTGTAGATCCAGCGTTATCCTGATTAGTTTGAAAAAAAGGAATTTACGTATACATGAAGCTCACTTTGCTAACTAAGCTAAGAAGCTCAAGCTACTAATTGGCCTTGCTAATACATCAAGATATGTGTCTAGTTCAACGGTAGTTAAAATCTTTTTATATGCATTGAGCTGTAGGAAGGAATGGTCCTAGATTACTACAAAACAATTGTCGGAAGGATTCTTTCAGGGGTCGGAAGGATTCTTTCAGGGGGGTGCCATTAGCGGATTTTTACAACCATAAAATTTTTCCAGGGGGGTAAAAACTTGATGAAGTTTCATTTTTCCTTCTCGAAACCAAGAAAACGACCTTTTTTGCTGAAAATGTAATATAAAAATGTCACATTTCAAAATCCACGGAGGCCCTGGCCTCCCTTCCGACGCCCATGAACAAGAGAGAGGATTGGGCTGAACGAAAGTAGCCTACCGTACTTCACTGGCTTCGAGCAATCTGAAAAATTGATTCAGGCATTTTGTTCCACACATTATACGTAACAATAACGAATTCTCAACGCCATAAAAATAGAATGCTTATCGTCATTCACTTTGATCTTCTATAAGAGATCTTTCGTTAGCGGCATAGTAAAGTAGAGAACGTGCGTTGAAGTAAAACAAAAGTAGGAATATAACTGCTTGCGAAAATGCTGGAAATTGTCGTTAGTCCCAAAATTTTCGGGCTCCCCAAAATCGGGGGCCCTAGGCTTAAGCCTTTTCAGCCTAATGGTAAATCCGCGCCTATCCGAACCACTTTCCCAGAAACAAAAGTCATCTGCGTACAATGCAGAAGGAGAGGTGATTTTGTTTGGTAAATCGTTGATCATCAAGGAGAAAAGTACAGGGCTAAGGACACTTCCTTGTGGGGTCCCGTTTTCCAGGAGTTTAGTCATTGACAAAGTAGATCCAACTCTAACTTGAAAAGTGCGATTTGATAGAAAAGAACTGATGAACTGAAACATGCGACCTGTGATTCCAAACTTAAGCAGTTTTGAAAGAAGTACATTTTTGTTGACCATATCATAAGCTTTTTCAATGTCAATGAATATGGCCAGGACGTTGTGTTTGTTTGCCAAAGATTTTTGAATAATGTCATGGAGACTGAGAATATGATCTGTTGTTTTTCGGCGCTGCTGAAAGCCGGACTGTGTGAAAATCAAAATATTGTAATATTCTAAAAACCATTTGAGGCGACACACGACCATTTTATCGAAAAGTTTGGAAACATTGCTGGTCAGGGAAATTGGTCGGTATGAGGAAGGCATTTGTGAAGGTTTGTTCGCTTTTGGGATAGGAACAATGACGGAGTGCAGCCATGCTGGTGGAATTTTTCCTGTGAATCAAATTTTGTTGAATAACCGTGGCATGATTTCTAAAGAGTTTACAGACATGTGTTTAAGCATTTCATAACAGATGGTATCTACTCCGGATGTAGTATTTTTTGTTTCCTTGATAGCAGAGACGAGTTCTTCATATGAAAAGGCTTGGTTAAAGTGTGTGTCTTTCGCTAGAGTATGTGACAATGTGTGTTGCAAGTTTCGGTTTTTGCTGGTAGGGTGGAGTTAACGTAAAGCGCTGTATTGTTTGAAGAACTACTGGAAAGAGCAAACTGGTTTGCAAGGATGTTTGCTTTATGCTGGTTATTTTTGCCAGAGATACCATTTGCTACTAACGCAGGAATGTGATGAGGAGACCAGTTTCTTGAAAAGCTTTTGATTACTTTCCAAACGTGAGAAAGAATGGAATTGGACGTAAGTGAAGTGCAATATTGTTGCCAAGATGAAGTTTTAGCTTCGAGAATGGCTTTCCTGGCCTTAGCTCTGCATCTCCTGAAAATTATAATATCACATTGCCATCTGGTACGCTGCATTCTATTAAAAGCGGGTTTTTGTTTGTAACTGCAATATCACACTGCTTATTCCACCATGGTACAGTAATTTTATGCGACCCTTTGGATTGAGGAATGGCTTCATGTGCGGCCTCACGAACACTGGTTTCAAACAGACAGTAGGAATACTCCAAAGAAATTGAGACTGATCTCAGTGGAGTAGAAATATGCTCTTACGATAGCATGGCTAGTTGCCAATAGCCTAATGTCTTACCTAGGGTTAGCGCACTCTCTTGAAGTTTTGTAGCGAGTGTGCGTACTGGGGTCAAAGACTCCACAGCTTTTTCAATGAACTTGGCTTCAGAGCGTTGTTACTAAAATTTCCAAATGTAGTACAAATATCGGTGAAGCTCGGTGGCGCACGAAGAAAATTTTAACGGTGGGGGTTTCATTCAGTGGCATATGGTGGTCATTTGTATTTGGTGTGCGCTGTTTGTGACGTCATAATATGACGACATAGTCATGTTTCCAAACCAATGTTTTGGCGACGTTTGTTGACATAATATGCATATTCGTCTACACGGACTCCCCTTAATTTATGTGTCAGTGAACTGAATATAAACTATCCGCGCTCCAGGTTAGGATATCGCAGGAAAATGCACTCAACGCTACAGCACAGCAGTTCATAACTGCAAAAAAACAGGCTGCGCGTTAAAACAGGGGAATTCAACACGCTCATCACTGCGTCAGAGGAATTTACAACTGCAAAATGAGGCTGCACTGATGTTTTGTCGAATACGAGCAGTGGAGCACAGGTGTATGGCTGGACTGGTTGACGCACACCCCGGTTTGCAAGATCGAATCTTGCTAAACCACACAAGAATTGAGAACGCGCATAAAGTACGCAAGCAAACTTTCGATTTTTGTTATGTATAGAAGTCCAGGAAACTTTTCGTTTTCTATTTTCCCTGCTGAGACATAATGAAATGCCTGAATGCTTCTATTTTAACAACTGCTGTTTTTGAGCTGGCTTGACGTCTGGTGCCTTTTTAAGATGTTGCTCACAGCACTGCGCGATTACATGTGGCTGTCCATACCTTTCAAACAGCGTTTGCCACACTAGTCGGTAACCCTCTGTAGGATCTTTAAACGTAAAACGCTCAATATTTTCACGAACATCGGGTTTGCAATGCTGTAACAAAAACAGGAGTCTCATATCGTCCGTTTGCGTGTTTTTTGCTATGTAAGCTGTGAATTGACGCACAAATGATTGATAGTTCATGGGATTTCCGTCAAATTCTGTCATGATGGGCCTAGGCAATGAACGTTCTTGCACTATGCGATCCCAAGGATCAGTAGAGTTTATTGCCCGTGACTCCGGAAACAATTCTGGGTGTGTATCATAATAATCAAACCGCTGTTGAACACCAGATACATACCCTGGTACGGCAAATGACGGATCGCATGTGCTCTGAACATGTGCATTCGTTGGCGGCACTAATCGTTGAGTCTCTATTGGCCTAGTCACATTAGGCATCTTAAACACAGTAGCACAGGATTCAAACTGAACTCACGCCATCTAGGTGCGTGCTGGGAAGAAGTGGGTAAGCCTAATTTAACAGATCTGTTCTTTTTACTAGTGCGCAATGCATGGCCTGCAGATTGTTGCTCCCACTCTTGAGCTTCAGCTTTGGCAAGTTGCAACTCTCTCCGTTTATCACTGCAGACCCTTTCAGCTTCCATTTTTCAATGTTTCGAACCTTTTCTTCTGCTTCCCGTCGAGCTTTCTCCGCAAACTCGGCGGCCTTTCGCTTCGCTTCTCGTGCATTCACCTCTGCTTCTCTCTGTGCGTCCATCGCCCTTTGTCGAGCTTGAGCGGCAAGCTCCTCTGCTTCTATTTGCGCTCTAACAGCTTGTGCTTGTGCGTTGGCAGCAAGCTCTTCGGCTTCTCTTTGTGCCTTCTCCGCTTCTAACTGTATTCTCATGGAGTGTTCCATCGCCTTCGTCACCCGCTGGTCAGCTTCCAGTAAGGCCTTTTCCGCACGCTCTAGAGCTTGCTTTCGTACTCTTTCGGACGTCTCTAGCAACTTCGCTTCTTTCTGCTTCGCTGCGAGACGAGCAAGTCTTAGTTTGACCTTACTTCGAAGAACCTCACTTCGTACCGAGCTAGAGACAGAGACAGAACGTAACTCTGTTGCATCGATAGATCACGTCTTACTGCCACCTTTAGACGACCTTTCAGAAACACTCGGAACACCTTTCGACGAGCGTTTAGATACACCTGGTACATCTTGCTTTGCTTCCTTCAGCCAATGACTAACGCGCTCATCAAATTCTTTCTTGTTCTGCTGATAATCAACCTTCTTAGATGGGTACAGGAAATGACGTCTTCATCCGACAGTCCTTCCAAAAACTCCAACAAAGTGTCATAATGCGTTTCTTGTGCATACAGGCACAAGAAATTCTTAACACGAGCCCTGAAACATGTCTGTTAGGCTACGAGGTCGCTGCCGACTGACTGATAAACTCAGCATTTTATCCAAGCCGCTTCATGCCAGGCGAATCGGTAGTTACTACGTACTACCGTGACGCAGAACAGTGTTTCCAGCTTTTTCAGTGCGCAAGGTTACCTTAGGTCAAATGCGCAAAATCGGCATCTATTTTATCATCTACCATGGAGAACGCCTACAGACGGATGCGAGAAAGCACAGGACTCAAGTTAGAAACAGAAGCACTAATAACAGCAGCGCAAGATCACTGGACATCAAGCACTGGACACCAAGTGTCACAAAGCGAAGATACTCCACACGACAAATGATCCTAAATGCAGGATGTGCAAAGAGGACGAGACAGTAGCCCACATGGTGAGTTCGTGCTCCAAGATAGCAGTAAGTTTGCACAAGACATAACAACGTAGCAGCAGCAATCCACCACAGCATATGCCAGCACTACGAGATCAAAACAACAGATAACATCTGGCTCCACAAACCCAACCCACTAGCAGAGAACAACAAAGTCAAGGTGCTGTGGGACTTTGAGATCAGAACGGGCAGACAGATACAAGCTCGCAGATCAGACTTAGTAGTTGTAAACAAGCAGAAGAGAGGACTCAAAATAGATGTAGCAATACCAAACGACACCCACATAGCAGATAAGGCAAGGGAGAAGATAGAAAAGTACCAGGACCTGAGGTTAGAAATACAGAGAATGTGGAATATCAAAGCTTACCAATAGTAATAGGAGCTCTCGGAGCAACCAGAAACAATCTGGAGAAACACCTCCGGGAGATCCCTGGCAAAAACAAGATCCCGCAACTGGCAAAGACAGCAATACTTGGCAGTGCACACATCCTACGAAAGATGCTCGATCTCCCAGAGTCCGGGTAAGACTCCAAGGCCAGAGAAAAACGTCTACCTCAACCAGGTGTGGATCCAGCCAATAACTTTAGGTGGGGCGATTTCAGTGATGTTTGGTAGTCATGTCTCAACAGCTTTGCTCCTGCAAGAGAGAGATGAAGTGTACTTCACAAAACTGCTGTGTCAAAACAATGGACGACAAAATGGCTTTATATCGCGAATGTTGTTTTCTGAATTATACATACTCATGGTGAATAAAGTTGCTTTTTAGGTTTTAGGGGGGTCAATTGCCCCAATCGCCCGCCCCTGTATTCGCCCCTGACCTCAACACAAGAGTTGAGTGAAGAACAAGAGATAATAATAATTCTTTTATTCCAGACTCGTGGTCCATATCACAGGCACAATCAAACAACATCAAAGCACAAAAAATGGTTAGCCATGGCGCATTACAGAATAGGTGTTTGCACACGACCAACACTGATAGAAGCAAAATAAATCTATCTTTTGCAAATTGTAGTAGACGAAGTGGATCGTTTTGATTTGTTCATTTTACAAGTAACTTGCATGCTGAAAATTTTTGAGCATCCCTGCTCCAGAACAATAAGAAAACTTTGCACAAGTGAGACAGATTGTATACAACGCAAAATCAACACTGTCCATACTTTTAAAAAAAAACTTGCCACGCTTGAGAAAATTACAGAAGTTATACAGAATGTATAGCATATTCGCGGCAAAAACAATACAATAGCTGCACAATCAACCGTATTGACATTGCATGACAAAAAACACTATATTCTGTGCACTAGCGTAAGGAGGGGGGCACTGTGCCATGCCCCCCCTCAAGCCCTAAAAATAAAAAAATGTATAAACAATATTCGGCTGTGTATACTGTCAGTATTTGGCAGTGTATACCAAAATGTTTAATTTTGGGCGAATAACACTATTTTGTTTAGAAAAACGCCTCTCAAAGCACAAAATGACTATATTTTCTAAAAATCAGTGGGGTCATGGCCCCTTTATCCCCCTGGCTCCGCCTATGCTTTGGTCCTCCCTCGGAAATTTGCTGCGCACGCCACTGATTCTGTGCGTATTGCGTGCCAATGCAAGCTTGCAATTGTAGAGCAAAGACACGTAGAAGCAGGGACCGAGTTTGCTAAAAAATTTGGGGGGAACAAACCTTATTGTTTGCGTTTCGATGACGTCACCATTTCACCAAACCGTAGTACGACTTTTTGTAAAATTGGCCAAATTGGAGGCACATCATGGAGTTGATACTGGCTACGCCAATCGTGGTGGCATAGCAACTAGTAGTGTAGCCTATACAAGTATACAATAGTGCTATATCTAGATATCTAGCACTTAGCACTGCATTTATTATGAAAACACGTTAATTCTGAGAGCTTAAATAGACACAATTATGTTAACAAATTGTGATAATCAATTCAAACTTGATCAGTTTCGATCAATAAAATATACTGCTACTAATAATCACGACATAGATCAAAACAAAGCACAAGATCTTTTGGTAAATACTAGCAGTGGAACCAGGCGCGTAGCCAGAAATTGTATTAGGGCTGGGGAAAACAACAACCGAGTTTCAACATTTAAATATTTTTGATGCTCCTTATTTTTAAAGAATCATCCATGAAACGTGCATATTTCTGGCCTTTTCTCCTGAACATTTGTGTTCAGATTTAAGTCGACAAATAAAAAGTTTGCTTTCGTTGAATTGACATGTTTTAGAAGTTTTGATAGTAAAGTTCCAGGCTTCTAGTTGGGATCTTTATTTTGGATCCATGCTCATAAATCTTTCTTGCAAAAGCGCTAGTAAATCTCTCAATGCCCAAAATAAATTGCACTTGAGCAAGAAGCCATCGCAGCCGCTATTACGATTGCACTTATACTGTATTTACATGCTTGTGATGTACACCAACACTACACAGCACGTTCAACCAAAGCTGAACAGCGACTTTGCTCTGAGGCCCTGACATCCGAAGTAGGCCGTCTGCAAAATTTTCACGCATGTAAGAAGTGGATCCCGTTGTCATCTAATTTTTGAGCAATTTGTTCACATCTGTAGTTGATAACCGTATAGGCTACGCTAGAGTCTTTCACCACGTTTGAAAAATGTTTGGATTTTTGATAACCCGTAAGATCCGCAAGGCTATGTTCAACCTATTCGTAAAGCCTTCGTAGCTACATTAAACTTACTTCATTTAAATTGCTTAATGAGACTTTGCTCAATTTAACTGACTTCATTGAAATATAAGATGGAATTAAACTGTAAACACAATAGTAAACTCAGTATTACAAAACTTATTGACAGCGCTCAGCTGCAAGTAATGATACCTTGACGGTTGAACTGTGATTTATTCGACTTGTACAACGAAAAAAAGATCACATTCGCCTACACAATAGTGCCGGTTTGTAACCGAAGGCCTCCCCTGGCCACAAGGACCAAGGGGTGAAAGAATGTCCCATTTTCATTTGACGAGGCAAGGGACGGCCTTTGAAAGAGCAGATAGTCACTGCCATAAAAAAAAGTGCAACGCTGTATCCCCCCCACTCTAGGAGTAGGGAGGCCAACCGGATATAAGAAAAAGTTACAGTGTGGCGAAAAAAGAAAACAAACGATAATATGCAGTCAATTATAGATAGGATACGCAGGAAAATAACATAGTAGTGACGCAGAAGAAAATAAACTATACGAAAAACATGCAAAATAACGTTGAATAGTACAAGGACGGCGAGACTTAAAAGGGGGAAGAAAGACGAACAACATGAAAAGGAAATCGGCGAAACGAGCCCGGACGGGTCGCCGTGAAATGCATCTGTTTAAAGGAAATAGTCACACTAGAGGGGAGCGAGTGGCTCACGCGATTGGGGAAATCATGGCGTTAAGGCGTTAAATACATAAAACGTGAGAAGAAAACAAAGACGGTGGTGGTAGTATAAAAGTGCAAAAATACAAAAGAAAGCAACTGTGGGATGAATGAGTGTAAGTGCTGTGCAGTCGGCACTGCACGGTCGGCAGTTGCCGCAAGTCCGCAGTCCTCTGTATTCAGTGTTGTTTTCATCGCAAGAAATGTTCGCGGCGCCGCTGCGAGGCACGCCAGACCAAACGTCGTCGAGACGGCTGCCTCGGAGGCATGAATGTGCCGCGGTCAACCACCGTTTGTAGGAATCTTCAATGGTCCGCATCATTACGGGTCGTGCCGGCACATGACGGTGCCCGGGATGAAAATAGCAGGTGGTACGGCGCACCAACGTGGAGTCCAGTATGGAGATGGAGTCGATAGATATCATGTACGTCCAAACGTCCGGTTGTGGAGAGTGTTGCCCAAGTGCTTGCTGCAGACGTTTGAGTGGGTGGCCACGTCATACGATCAGTCCAGTGACGTGACGAACAGGTGGTGCGCCGTAGTAAGCCAGGATTTCCCCAATCGTACTGAGCACTGAAGCTCCAATTTGGCCAAGGTGTTGAGATGCACCGCACGACGAACGCGTCCCGGCCACGAATCGCACGATAGAAACTGAATCTGAAAAAGGAAGTAAAACGTAAATACGACACATAAGGCAGGACCCGCCAAAATCTGCTTGGCAGGGTTACAGCACTCATAACAGGGGGGAAATCAGTCGGATACACCAACCTCCAGAGGGAACCTTAAGCAGTAAAAGGCCCACGTGGAGGGAGGTTCAAGCAGGGCCGGGCGGTAGGGCTTATTCGTCCTCGGCAGGTGCGGAGTGGAGGAAAACAGTAAGGAAAAGACCACCTCGCGTATGCCATATTGAGGATCGTGTCCCTAGCCATGTAGCAGACACATTTTTAATGGTCTGTACACATTAAATGTTGTTCTGATAAAAAAGAAACAAAGTCCAAGCATCAAGCAACAAAGATAAAGAGTGCTCACACGAAGCTCAAAGGCTGTGAGCAATCAAGCATAAAAAACGTGACAAATAAAACATTACGCTTTCCCAGTCTGGTAAAGAAGAGAAAGTCTCAAACAATTTGACTGGAAACCTAAAGACAAACGCTACACAGATTAAATCAAATAAAATTTGATTTAGAAAAAGAATAAACAAAGAACAAGAAAAGAGGCGAACAACGCTGAAGAAAGGCCTAAAAGGATGATGTCATGGAAAAGTTCAGAAAATCAACCATTAATGATGTAATAAAGAATCATGACTAAAAATCCCATTAGTTTTATGAGGTAATGCTTTATTGGGAACCAATAAATGATTAATTAGGGAAATTCCAGAAGATTTGAGTATAAAACAGGCGATTTCGGCTACCCAGTTCAGTTCGCTTTTCGACTATGAACTGAGCACTCCTTCCTTTGTCTACGCTATCTTTGAATAGTTTAGCCATTGAAGTAAATCGAGACTCTGCCTTACGGCCATCCTAGCTCGACGGGTGGTTCATGAGTGTTGTTAAGTTTTAGCGTATCTTGACTGCGCAATTCTCAATAGCGCGAGTTCTCAGACTAAAAGCAGTGTCAATGACCTGTTTTTTAGTCAACACTAGTGGCTTTGTCCGAGTGAATCCTTGACACTCAGAACCACAAATTTGGCTTGTCCAGATTACCTGCTGCCACATAGACTGATCTTGTCAAAAGGCCATAGCCTTGCTCAGTCTTAGTGGAATTCTGCCACGCCACTTGTCCTCTGGATTGATATTGTCAAAAGGCAATTTATTGCCTTGCCCAATCCTAAGGCGACACGCAGAAACCCCTTCCCGTTTACCTGGCATTGGCATAGGTACCCCCTCTCACTTTGTTCGACGATTTAAAAAGTCAAAACAATATTGTATCGTGACAAACAGTTAAGTCCCGATCCAAGCCAGTCTTTTATCAAGCATTGGGTTTACATGTTGTCCGATTAAAAATGCACAACAGGATAACGTGTAACACTTGCACACGAAAATACGTGATCAGATTTTGCGGAAAACTATCTTAGGAACCTTTTTCATAAAGATGTATGTATCCTTATCACGATCTCACCAAACGTAAGAAGAACTTACTAAATCAATATCTCCATTTTAGGAATGGTACAGTTAAATGAAAAGACCTAATTTTGTGAACTAGAAACTTGAGGTTTGTGAAATTGGCTAAGAATACAAAAAGTGTTGTGCCCGTGTTGCTGTGTTCGAGAGCGTTTCGAAGCTGGACTATTATGTGAAACTTATATTTCTCTTATAAAATAAAATTAACAAAACCTATGAAAAAGAGTATGCTTCTGTTATGTATCAGTTGCTTAGGAAATCAGAAATTTTAGGGAGACCAAGCAAACATTAGCTTTCGTGAATGTCGTCCTTGTTATGTCTAAGATTCGAACCCACTTAGAAGCTTTCAGACGTAACTAAATGCGGCTATCTAGATTCTATATGGTCTAGAAACCCGTTACAGAGGTAATAAACTCATTATGCAAGCACGTCTGGAATCTGTACTGCCGACATTGACTTTTTCGGTTGTGTGATTTTATAGTAACGATAGGCTATGGCAGCATGTAAGACAAAGCTAAATAACATTCTACCAAGGAAAAATTTCTGGAAATGAAGTGATCGCGATAATACATGAAACCTTTAGGAATGCAAGTGTGATGCGAACACTCCAGATCCGCTAATACGACCAATTGAGTGCCGTCCAGTGGGTGGTCGTGCTAGCGGAGTTGCACTGCGTATATTTATATATATATTGTATATATCTAAATGACATTTTTGAGGTAGATAAAATTTTCTTTAAAAATTATTTTCAGAAAAATCAGCTTTCCATACCAGATTCCCGACCAAAATGGCACTAACCTAACCTTAAATCTAAAGTAACCAAAATTTAACCTAACCTTATGTGCCATAATAGTCCAGTTTGATATGCGCTAAATTGATATGGTAAAATAATAATTCTACACATTGCAATTCAGTATATAATTTTTCTGTTCACAATCAAGGACAAATCAGTAAGACTATTAGTAAGAGCATGCACTCACTTATCATTAACTGTTGTCAAACTCACTTTCACCTATTACGTATGGATTTATGTTCATTCATAAGACATATAACACTACTGAATTGTTTTTATTTTTCTGCTGCATTTACTCAAAATGGCACTCAACAAAATTCTTAACCATAAGCACATCTTACGACTTACTAAGTCGTATATGGAATGAGGCATTTAGCGTGAGCAAGCTTAGAGTTACTTGAACGAAATGTAAACAGAAGTAAGACGTGCTTGATACGGCTTAATTCTTGTTATCAGTTAAAAGACAAGCCACCGTCGCTAAAGACAGGCAGTTAGGTTAACCCGTGGGAGAAATGATGTGTAAAAAAGCTGATTTCAGTTGATTAAGGTAAAAAAGAACTTAGATTTCGGTAAAGATGATATTATCTGATGTTGCAACAAGTTAGGTTAACAAAGGAACTAAGGAAAAATGACTTCGAACGTACAATGTTTCACGGCGAAATATGCTAGCCTACAATTCAACAAATCATTATTTTTCCCAGACATCTAATGTAGTATAAAAATGTCCGATTGCTAAGGCTAATAGGCGAAAATACAAGGAAGGAAGTCTACATCAAGTATGACTTTACTTGCCTCCAGAAAGATGGAGGATATCCCCCAAGGGTGTCGTGTGCATGAAAACGCTGGCTAACAGCAATTTCAAACCACTCCAACTCAAACAGGATTTGAACAATGCTCATAAGTACCAAGCTAGCAAGTTAATTGAGTAGTTTCAGTCTAAAGAAGGTTATTTCAAATGTGTCAGGCTGGATGCAGGAGGTGCATTTAACCAAGCAAATTTTTCCATCATTAAGGCATCCTAAGTGGTTGCATTTCGTATTGCTAAAGCAGAAAAGTCTCATATTATTGCAGAAACACTGGTGAAAGGTGAAACCATACTTCCTGGATTGTGCTTAAAGGTCAAAGCACGCAACAAACTGGAATTGGAGGATTACTTATGCTGCACTTTCTACCATCATGCAACGCCTCGAGATGCTAACGAAGAGAAAGGAATCATAAAAATCATGAAAAAATGAGGACTTCGCCATTTTTGATGTGATATGATGCAATTGAGTAAAATTCTTGAGTGAAAACCATGAGTGAAATTCTTTAAGTTGTTGTTATTTACTATGCGAAGCCTATACACCATAGAGCTGGTAGCAACTATTCGCTAAATGGCGTTCTGTAAAATATTGTCACTAAATATCAGGGGAAATGGAAAATTCAAACTTGGCAATTGGTCTTAGTGGGAATCTAGACTGAAAAGGTTAAGAACCGCTGGCTGCTAAAACATCTTCATAAAAAAGTCGTACCATGGTTGACTGAGCACAATGACAGCATAGCACTACTGCTCACAGAAACCCCGTGCCTAAGTTTTGCACTGGGCTGCGCACTTGCTAGGGCCGGCCCTGGGGTTCCATGAGCAACGTCAACATTTGCCAAGGGTTCCCCTGCAGCAAAAAGTTCCCCTCCATTTTTTGCTGGAGACTTGAAACCATATCGATAAACGTTTACAAAACACCGGGGTATGTTTTAAATATACAGTGGCACCAGGTCAACATCTCCCCCCCATCACGACCACTTTAACACGGTCTTCCCTATGCTAATGCATTACCTTTTGTTTCACCAACGCGACCACCCCGGTATGCAGACTGCGGCCACAGTAGCTACTACAAAACTGCTAATCGAGTACCGCGTGACACGATCACCACATTCTATCGGTATCCTTCAGAGATGATCAGATAGTGTTTTTTTACTATCCGATCCTATCCTGTTTTTAAAAAATAATATCCGTATCCGATCCGACTCCTGTTTTGGTTGAAATCATACTATCCGTATCTGAAAACTATCTGAAAGTGTATTGTGATGCGCAACATACATTTTTATGCTTTGTCTATTTTCCTCATGAGGCAAAATAACTTCTGGAGTTATTTTACCTTCAGCTGAACACGATTGGTTGAAGTAGTCACATAACAAGTTTGGAATGCATGTCCTGCTTGGTTGAACATGACATCTCTAACAGCTCAGTCCCATACATGCATGGATGATGGTTGTCATGGTTTCAGTGCTGGCAAACAGTTAGCAGCTTCTTGTTTGCATTGTAGGCTAAATACTAAATTTAAACACTGAACCCCTCAACTTAAAAGTTGACCCTACACCTTGACCATAAGCCCTGATCCTAAGTCCTAACCATAAACTCATCCCAACCAATTTTCTCTGCATATTGTACTTGTCACATGACCAGGGTTGTAGTCCCATACATTTTTTGGTGTGGGAAAGCGTTCCCATACCTTTTTGCACCAGTAACGGTACCTGAAGATGTGAGATTTAAACGATTACATTAACACATGACTGCGATCTAACAGATGTGCTGGCGACATGCAGATTCGCACTGCTAGTCAAAAGTCTACAGTGAAACAGGAAGATCCAGTGTGGAAGTTATAGGAAGATCCAGTGTGGAAAAAGAAGCTATGCAGGCAAATGCTCACTTTATTCGAACTGCTTGGTGTAACATTCCTCTTTATTTGATGTGGCAACGCCGTTCCCACACCTCTTTTTTAGCACCACACTCTTGCACATGACCACTTCAACCAACTGTGTTCAGATGAAGGCAAAATAGTCCCAGCACAGGTTTTGCCTCATGAAGCAGAATAGACACTCGCATGAATGCGTTGTTCCACTTTGGGCCCTGTCATGCTCATAAACAGAAAGTTTGACCTAACTTCCAAGCTTAACATATCACGTAACCCAGGGGTTCTCAACCCGGGGAATTCCCCTCCAGGGGGAATTTTGTATTTGCAAGTGGGGAATTTTGTGTTTAGAATTTCGTTTAAAACTTAATATAGTTTAGCTTATCAATTATGAAGAGTTTAGTTTCTCTTCTTGGCATACTGACGTAAAAGTGTTTCTTACAAACTAAATTTCTAAGGGGTGATTTTACCTGTGAATAACGAATAAAGGGGTGCATGGGATAAAAAAGGTTGAGAACTACTGGCATAACCTAAGTACTTTTCAGAGTCAATCAAAACGTAAACTGAAGTTTTGCCACACAGTCCCGTAGCCACAGGGGATCTTTGATGGGCTTAGCCCCCCAAACAAATCACCAAACCACCCCAAATTGAAATATGAAGCACTATAAAACAGTGGTGTTTGTTCAAATTTCAGAATGTAAAGCCCCCCTACCGAAGACTTTCTGGCGACGGTTCTGTTGCCACACAAATCTTTTCATTAGTCATTTGTTTAGTAACAACAGCGATGTGTCCGAGTCGTTTTTGTCGAGTCAAAGTCACGACCTGGTCGAGTCGAGTCAGAGTCCAGTCACAAGAACTGTCGAGTCACTTCGAGTCATTGGTTTGCAAGCTCGAGTCAATATCGAGTCACACAAAATTTCACATTTTTTCTACGACACTTTTTTGCTATGAAATGGCACCCAAGATGCCATAAAATGGTGCCCGATAAGTTAGAAAAAGTTGCCCAATGTTCTTTAAACAAGTTTGATTGCAAGTTATTTATATCTAAGTTTTCTCAGTTTGCATTTTACTTTTGTCTTTCACTCTCAGTCATTTTAGAAAGTCTAGCCCAACCTTGCTGCAAGTTTTGCAGCCTCTCAGTTAGCGTTGTGGTGAATGTGTGATTCACCACAAAAGGGATGTGTGTGAAGAACCCATTTGGCGCGAACAAGAAAAAATAAAATGAGCACGACGTGGGCATAGGTGTAGCCAGGGGAGCCAAAGGGCCATGCCCCGCCCAAATTTTTAGAAAAATGTAATCATGTTGTGCTTTGACAAGCTTTTTTTAAACAAAATAGTGTTATTCGCCTAAAATCAAACATTTTGGCCCCAAAAAAATTTTGGAACCCCCAAATTTTGGGCTGGCTGCGCCACTGCATGAAGTATAAATAGAATAAAAAGAAAACCCACAAACAGTGAAGTTACCAAAACCTAATTCAAAAATTGCCACCCCAGCTGCCCACTTTACATTGGAAAGGAAAAGGTCACAGTAGGAACAACCAAGCAAAACAAACTACCAAGTGTACAGTGATGTAACAAACAAATAACAGTTCAGTGGGTTACAGGATGTGTAAGTGGTGTAGGCCAGGGGTGGCCAAGTGGTCTTTGATTAGGATCGACGAGAAAATTTCTTGCTAACTTGCCATCGACTAGTCGGTAATAAAGTCACAAGTACAAAATGCAAAATTTGAGTATTGTATGTGCAAATACAGTGTACCAACGCCTTGGTAAGTGATTCACAGATAAAAAGCAAATTGTCTCTTGAGCCTAAAACAAGGGTGGGCAATTAATTTGGCTCGGGGCCCACTGTGAGAAGGCTGCCTTTAGCGGAGGGCCATACCATCTTATGGAAAGAAAGCAGGTATTGGTTAAGTTGCTAAGTCGGAGGAAATTTCAGATTTGAACATATTTCCTGAATGCTTCCGCGGGCCACTGAAAACGCTGTGGCGGGCCACATTCGGCCCACGGGCCGCTATTTGCCCACCCCTGCCCTAAATCATGATTGTCACGTCTCGCGGCATCTGCCGTGCTAGCCTCTGGTCAGCCATCACAAAAGACACGAAAGGATTTACGTGACCAACCAATTGATGGAGAATCTTATGTACTTTCTGGAATATTGATATTGATTGAAAGTGTTCTTTTTAGTAATCTTGTCAATTCAATGCAAAATCAGGCGCGCTCGACCAGCTGAGCTTCGGCGATCGACCGGTCGATCGCGATCGACTTGTTGGCCACCCGTGTTGTAGGCTAACGTGCTTGCAAGAATTCATTGACACAGCCATGCGGTGAGTCTATGGATGGTCGCGACTGGTCACGTGTCATAAAGAAGCCGAAGCAGAGGAAGTAAAATCATCCCAAAACCTTCCATGACATAGCACGACTGCGTTAAACCCATACAAATTTCGACAACAATTAGCCAAATCAACGAGCAACAACGACAAAAAGTAAGTAAAGCAACAAATAGCACGTCCTCCCAGCCGCCAAGGTACGTTCAGGAGAACTCAACGCAGATGGAAATCATGAAGCCCCGACTGCCAGAGCTCAAAACTGACGCTCTGCGAAGAGTCTTGATAACGATATTGTGGTTAGACAGGCTTACGTGTTAGGAAGCAGGCCTGTCCGTTTTTCGACTGCTATGAACATTCCTCATTTTAGCGTTAGGCTACTTTGCACGTGAGCCTAGGCTCACCACTACCAAAGTCAGTAATATTCAGCTTAGTGCATGCTCATTTTAAAACTCGTCCAAACTGTTACACTAATCATCACACAGACAAACCACATCACCTACCTAACCAAAGTAGGCTATTTCAACCTGAAGCAAAACCCATCTGTGCAAGTCCACTGCAAGAAATCCGGCCTACTGCACAGCTTGCTTCTACTGCACAGCGGTAATGCTAGCAAAACAACGCATGACGTAAGCATGTTGTTCACCAGGCAAGGTGAACAACCTTG
>JGI24158J21664_10002522_pt1 | contig 22295 bp, 10 predicted proteins | sample Ectturendosymbi3_FD_21664 | JGI IMG/M metagenome (IMG submission 21664)
CAGAAAAAAAACAAAACGCAAAAAAATTAAAAAGTGTTCAAACCGTTTTGGATAATCCGGATCCGGATCCGGCTTGAGCAAAAATGATATCCAATCCAGCTCCGGATCCAAAAAAATCTCATAAATCTCCCGGATCGGACTCCAAAAAATCCGGATCCGGAACAACACTGTTGTGCATGCGTACATGGTATGAAGTCACAGGTGTCACGCGAAATTTCCGACTTGCGAAGTATCTCACTTCACGCCATGTGCGCACTGCGCATGCACTGCACAGCAGTGGTGTCACACTGTCACTCATGGTGTTTTTCCACTGGATCTAATGTGTGTTCATTGCATCTGCTGTTCTAGTGTTTTTTTATGGCTATCTAGTGTTTTTTATGAGTGAGCTGAAATGTAATTAATGGCACAGTTTTGAGTAATTGTAACTGTAATTGAGACCTTTTGATTTAGTTCAATTCTAATTTGCTAAAAATTCGCTAATTAAATCACTCTAGGCAGTGTCTATTTTGCCGCCAGGATGGCAGCAGCAAAAGGCTTGGTAGAAAGGAAGTAAATATAATAAAAGATAAACCTACAACCAAACCCTAACCGTTGCCCTAAAGCTAACCCTAATCATGACCTAAGCCTAACCTAACACTAAGCTAACCTAACCTATCCCTAACCTAATATGCTAAGTTGACACTAACCTGACCCTAACTTAACACTAAGCTAACGGTAAACCTAACCCTAATTCTAACCTAATTACCTATTCCTACCAACACCTAACTCCTGAAGGTAACACCTAAGCAGAGCCAGGAAAAAAGCAAAGAAAAAAACAAAACGAAAGTCGGCAAGGCGAGAGTCGAATCACCAACCATTGGCATAGCAGCTGTAACACCTAACCATTACACCACGAGCAGGACAGCGTTTTCTTGACAAATTAACCTTTTTCTTTGTGTTGCGTCATCATGCCACGAGACCAAATCATCGACTGCTGGCACAATAGCTCCAACCGATCTGTGGCCACCAGAATATCGCCGGTAAAATAGACACTGCCTTGTTGAATCTAAATTACACAAGACAATGTAATCTGTTTTGAGTTAAACCGCTGCGAAGTCACTTGGTGATCTGTTGAAAGTTTCAGTGACTTGTACAAACAAACAAGCGTTGCTGTTATCTCCCATTTTCTTTGTCTCTGGTTTACAATCACAATGAGTTGTAAAATGTCTATGGTTGGCATTGCAACGCATTTTCTAGGCATTTTCACTGTGTGTAAGTTTGGTTTTGTAATCTAGTGTTTCTTTTGTGAATCTAGTGTTTTTTTATCGTGAAATCTAGTACTTTTCTGTAACAACATAGTGGCAACAGTGCTGCACAGAGTAGGCTTAATTAATACTGTAGAATTTGTCTAATTTGTCAACTCATGGGGATTAGAAAAGGTAGTGTCTATTTTACTAGCGATATTCTGTCAGCAACAGATCCGCTGGAGCTATTGTGCCGCCAGTCGAAGATTCGGTCTTGTGGCATGACGCAATACCAAGAAAAAGGCTACATTGTCAGGACAACGTCGTCCTGGCTGTGGTGCAACGGTTATGTGTTATGGCTGCTATGCCAATGGCTTTCGGTTCGACTCTCACCTTGCCGACTTTCGTTTTGCTTTTTTTTTTATTTGCTTTTTTCAGGCTCCGCTGAGGTGTTACGTTTAGGGGTTAGGCCTAGTTTTGTTAGTTTAGGATAAAGGTTAGGTTAGTGTTAGGTTAGCGTTGGCTTATAGTGTTAGGTTAGAGTTAGATTGATTAGCATTAGGTTAGGTTAAGGTTAGGTTAAGGTTAGGTTTAGGTTTGGTTAAGGTTAGGTTAAGGTTAGGTTAAGGTCAGGTTAAGGTCAGGTTAAGTTAAGGTTAGGTTAGGGTCAGGATTAGGGTTAGGGTTGAGTAAAGGTCAGCGGCGTCGGTACCACCAGCGTAGAGATGTACCTCCAGCGTAGGGGTTGATTCAGTAAGCAACTGTTTGTACCTCCAGCGTAGGGAAGCCTTCAGAAAGCAACTGTTTGTGCCTCCAGCATGGGGATGCCTTTAAACAGCACCTGTTTGTACCTCTAGTGTAGGGGTGACTTTAGACAGCTACTGTTATACCACCAGCATAGGGCGTTGATTTATAAAGCCAATGCTTGTACCTCCAGCATAGGGATGGCTTTAGAAAGCAACTATTTGCACCTCCAGCATATAGGGATACCTTTAGAAAGCAACTGTTTGTACCTCCAGTGTAGGGATGGCTTTAGGAAGCAATTGTTTGTGCCTCCAGCATAGGGAGTTGATTTAGAAAGCAACTGTTTGTGCCTGCTACGAAGGGATGGCTTCAAAAAGCAACTGTTTGTACCTCCAGCATAGGGAGTTGATTTGAAAGCAACTGTTTGTGCCTTTACAACCTAAATAAAACGTTTATGATATCAAAGCAAACGTTGAACCTGAGACAAGCGGGAAACAATACTATAGATATTCCACTGACCACTCTACATGGTTACTACAACGTTTGCACAGGGTGATCTCTACCCTGGAAGTACAAACATTTGCTTTCTAAAGCCATCCCTACGCTGGAGGTACAAACAGTTTCTTTATGAATCAACCCCTACGCTGGAGGTACAAACAGTTGGTATCTAAAGCTACCCCTACGCTCCTGGTACAAACAGTTGCTTTCTAAAGGCATCCCTACGCTGAAGGTACAAACAGTTGGCAGTTGCTTTCTGAAGGCATCCCTACTCTGGAGGTACAAGTAGTTGCTTTGTAAATCAACTCCCTACGCTGGAGGTAGAAACAATAACCTTCTAAATCAACCCCTACGCTGGTGATACTGACGCCGCTGACTAGTCCTCTTATGGCTAGGTTTTAGGTGTATCTTTTAGTTACATTTACTTCATTAGTTACATTTACTTTGTTTCTACCAAGCCCTTTGCTGCTGTCATCTTGGTGGCAAAATAGACACTGCCTTCAAATAAAAGAGTCAGTTTGTCATTGATTTGAAACGGTGTGGATCTCGTACCCTAGGAGTTATGTGTTGCGGCTGCTATGCCAATGGTTTTCGGTTTGACTCTCACCTTCTTGCTGACTTTGTTTTGTTTTTTTCTTTACTTTTTTTCAGGCTTTCGTTTTTTTACTTTTCAGGGTTACGGTTAGTAGGGTTAGGATTAAGTTAGAGTTATGTTTAGGGTTTATCTTTTACGTTTACTTCATTTCTTCCAAGCCTACTGCACTCTCGTTGTGCGTTACTGTTACATCACAGGTGGCGTATGAATAAGTTTTCAAATTCCAAGATACACAAGCATATCCTTAGCCACTGCCAACTGAAAACCATTGGCACAGCAGACTTGAAACGTATCTGCTATGCTACTTGGATACTTAAACTGACTGGCTTATTCGAACCTCCCCATGCGAGGTGGTGCAGTTGAATACATATTGAAATACAAAGATCCATGGGTGGTTCCATAGTCACTTCCTACTTAATAATTTGACAACCAGATTTATGGATTTTCCACACTCAACTGCATCCCTAGTAAGAATATTTACAATTACACTTGTTAATAATGCAAGGCATCAATCAGTAAATTTTTAATAGGAAATCAATTTCATGTAAAATTATGTATCCACAGTCCTGAAAATGCAAGCAAAGCTTACTGGTGAAATGTTGAAAGGCTAAAGCAACAGCAAAGAAAAATAACCAAGCTCAAGACTACAATCAAAATATCATAACACAAGCTCAGAAATCATAATAGTTTAATGAACTGATTGACATCAAGAACTTCAGTTGCATCAAACAGAAACTGTGACTTATAACATAAGAAAAGCGGTTACTCATAGTCATAGTGACTATAAAATTAGAAAGACGTTTTCTCAAATAAATAAATGACTGAAATATCTAACTAATAGACGCCAATGGCTAAAATCTCCAATTAAAATCTAACTCATGGTGAGATGACTAACAACGCTTAAGAAATTTAGCAAACCATGAGTGGGCAGCAATTCTCTAGGGTATGCATAAAAACCTGCCACAAGCTCGCTTTTAATGCTGTGGTAGGAGTAAGCAAGCTGTGTTCAGAGCAAAGCTAGCACACAAAGTTGAAGACAATATCTGACTGAGTCAAACAACACTAAGCAAAGTAGGCTATCGTAATAATTATTTTCCATGGAGGAGCATCATATTCTGAACGTTATTTTGCACGACAAGTAGGTGATACCATTTATTTTCACAGATATCCAGGAGAGTGAGAACTTGGTTGTTCAACAAAAGTAACGGTAAATGCTTCGTGTAGAGGTGGCTTGTTTATAGTGCCATGGCTCTTTGAATAGTGTAGTGACAAGGCCGTCTGGTCCTTGTCACTGTCAGTTTTACAATCTTGTTTATTCCAATTACTGCGACGCACTGACCATCTTTTGGAAAATTTGTTGCTAGTTTGCCCAACATACTGTTCATGACATATCACACAAGTCACTACGTAAATGTCAAATTTGCGCAAGTCAAGTTTTGTTTCAGAAGCAATTGTGAAACATTTGGTACCATGATTATTTTTTTCATATCAATCATCAAGTGCACAATGCTCACATGGCCAACATCTTAATCTACCACAAGTCAAAAATGTTTAGGCAGTGGCTACACGTCTGCCTGTGGACCTTAAATGTTTGAAACCCTATTCGTCTGCCACTTATAACATGACAGTAGCGCACAACGAGAGTGTAGTAGTCTTGGCAAAAATGCAGTAAACCTAAACCTTAACTGTAAACCCGAACCCCTAAACCTAATCCTTAAATCTAACCCCTTAACCTAAATGTAACCCATAAACCTAAAGCCCAAACGTAAACCAAAATTATAAATCTTAAGAGAAAAGTTTGGAAAGTTTAAAAAAAAGTTAAAGAAAAACTGATCTAGTGAATTGAAACGTGCAACCACTATACATAACCATTTTTATACATAATATTGTGATTTTAGAGTTTGGGCATAATAAAGATGCCTGCCAAGTCATTTGAAGGTTTGTGTAGCTACTTCATGTTAGTATATAAAATATCCTACAAAAGGTTTTGTCTCTTATGAAAGGCTAGATTCTCAACAACATTACTTTTCAAACATGATAATTTTTAATTATGTACTGTATAATGATTAATTGCAAGTCTTGATTTTAGCATCACACCACAACTTTAACAAATCTTATGCTTGCATTTGCCAAGGACTTTGCACCGGACATACTAGCCTATGTCAGCAATCAAAAGTAATCCATTGAAAATGAATTTTTGCATTAAAGCATGGTGTTTCTAGTTAGTGATTCTTGTATATAAAACTTCTTACACATTTTTATAGAAATATATCATCTGTGTGATTAAACTACCTGCTTTAATAAAGTCCAAAACAATGAGAGGCCGAGGAGGTCGAGGTCGTGGTGGGGGTGCTGGTCGAGGACCTGCCAGGGTCTTTGTTCCTCACATTCCATTTGACTTTGTCATGTGTGAACAAGCATTTCCCAGGGTGAAATCAGCTCCAAATGATGAGGAGTTCACACAGGTATGGTTGTTGGAAAAGTGCTTATTGGCTCGAATTTAAATCTGTGGTTTTCAACTTTAAATCAATAAATAAGCAAAACCTACTCAAGGTGTTTTTGTGTAGAAAGTACTAGGATCCCACCACTTAATCAGCAGACAATTGGCCATTTTGCTGATTAATTATAGCAGTATCAACTTTTTTGACCAATTGGTCATCTTTTGGGCTATTCTGTTGCAAATATGTCAAAACTTGTTTTCAGGTACAACATCAGTGACCAAATAATTTTGCCTGTCAGCAGTATTTGCAATTATTAATTATATAACTTATCTAATCTGTTAAATGACATTCATGACTTTGCAGCTAGTTCTGTATGGCCAATCTCCTTCACGATGGATACAGCACATTTCGTCTGGATATGAGACCAACCAATGATCATGTTTTACCACAGGGTGCAAAATTTTCTGTGTATGTTAGTGACATGCAGAAATTTCTTGTAGTATACACATATAAGCTTTGCCATACAGCATTCATATGCATTATGTATAAACTGTGAACAACTTAGGAAAGAAAATGCAATTTATCTAACACCTTAGCTATCATAATGAAAATAACGGCCAAAGAAAACGACATATTGCAAACGTTTCGATAACTCCTGTTGTCATCATCAGTGCATTGCAAATTGGACTACAGTGAATATGTTCTAATTGGTCATTCAGGAGAAAAGCGCTGTAAAAATGAAAAACGCAAAGGGTTATTTTGGTAGTGACGTAGTGGCGCGAAGCATACGTAGTCACATGACTCAGCTGGATACACGCCGATGGTGATGGCATGTGACGTCATGAGTGAGGCACGAAGCTCTGTTACAAGTTAAAAATGCATAGAGGCATCGATGGGATGTTAGCATTCAGCTCTGGTTTGTACTCTTGAATCAACAAAGATTCAAGAATCTGCAGCCGTCGCCAATTGTCACTGCTAATGTCCTAAGGGTTGTGAAAGTCAACCCGATGATTTGGGTTGGCTTGCAAATGTCTGCATACTGAAGAGCTTAGTGATGTTCAATGCTTTTCTGTACAATTTATTAAATTGCGTTGCGTTTGCCTGATGCAAGAGGCACCGCATGAGCACATAAGCTTGTACACAACGTTAAACTGGTTTAGTAAAGCTTGCCGGTCCTTAACACTTTGAGAGCCGGTGTACAATATATTCGTACCTAGATTTCGGCCTAAAACCAGCAGTTTTTGCTTGCCTTACCAACGCCATAGCTCATACGCTGATTGTGTTAGAGAGCTGTTCAAGGGCTCAAACGGATCGGCCAGTCTTCTAGACTGCACCGGAAAAAAATTTTTTGGTTGGGGGTTGTGGATTTTTTATGAGTGATGTCATAAGTGAAGTAGTTTTGGGGCCATTTTGGCTCATGTTACTTGGCCTAGGTCNTAACCGCTAGGCCAAAGTATTTCGCTGAAGTTTTTATTGGAAACTGGGCTCGAGCCTGAGTCTTTTGAGCCTTTGATCNACTTTCTAGCATTTCTGGTTCAAAAGTTATGATCTAAAATAAAAAAATTAATTAATTAGCTAATTAGTCAAATATTTTCATTACTTTAGATCATAACTTTTGAACCTGAAACCCCAACAGGTCATCCAAACTATCAAAAGAATCAGATCGTAGCCTAGTTTCCAATAAAAACTTGAGCGAAATACTATCATCTAANGGTTTGAGACCAGGGCCAGGTGAAGGGGGCCAAAAAGTCCTCCACGTATGATGTCACTCATAAAAACATCCGCACCCCCCAACCAAAAATTTTTTTTCTAGTGCAAGCTAGTCAGCTTTTGACCAGGTCGGTAGCATTTACCAGACCAGAGAAATTCCTGTGCAAACCATGTGCGTTTCTGTGTTGTTTTTTTTTGCAAAAATCCTTGAAAGCGGCTGGACACCAAAGTGTTGAGAACCAGATTTGAAGCTTTTGAGTACTTTGAAAACAATGTAGCTTCATATTCACTACAGCCTTGTGTCTTATAAAGCTGCTGAGTTCCTGTCGTATGTTATTAGATGCAGAACCTAAATACGGTAGTTGTAATGAAATAGATTTGGGTGAAGGAGAGGGTTCAGCTGGTGCATCACGTTGTTGCGTGACGCCGTATTTTCTGTTTAAGTATTGCTGAACGCAATGGTCCAAAAATTGTTGGCGTACCCGTTGTAAGACAACATTCGCTTAATATTCATAAATTCCGTGTGCACCAGTTGGTAGGAACTGGCATTGTCATAAGTGCAGCAAAGTAGAGAGTTGACAAGGTTTCGTTTCTTGTGCAACGGAACAAAAACCTTGAAGTTTGGGATCTAAGGAATTTGGGAGCGATGTCATAAGTAAGGTAGGTTTACACCTTTTTTTAAAGGTAGGTATACACCATAAGTAAGGTAGATTTACACCGTCATAAGTAAGGTCGTAAGGTTACACCACTGCCTAGTAAGGTTACAGCACATAAGTAAGGTTACACCACTGCCAATGACCTCAGGTTTCACAACCCTGAGGTCATTGGCAGTGACAATAACTGGCGACGGCTGCAGATTCTTAAATCTTTGTTGATTCAAGAACACAAACCAGAGCTGAATGCTAACATCCCGTCGATGCCTCTATACATTTGTATACTTGCAACAGAGCTTCATGACGTCGCGCACCATCACCATCGGCGCGTATCCAGCTGAGTCAGGTGACTACGTATGCTTCGTGCCACTACGTCACTACCAAAACAGCCCTTTGCATTTTTCATTTTTTACAGTGCTTCTCTCCTGAGTGACCAATAAGAACCTGCAGCCTGATCACTGCAGTTCAATTTGCAATACACTGATGATGATAACAGGAGTTATCGAAACATTTGCAATATGTCGTTTGTATCGTTTTCTTTGGCCGTGATTTTCATTATAAGGCTATTCATCACTTCTGCTTTTCGTATACCTTTGCTATCAGTGTATGAATATACTGTACTTTGTTTGAAATGATGCATTTGAGCTGCTATTTTCACGCCACTTTGCAACTCTATGGATTGCCAGTTGATTGTGCTAGAGAGCTGTTCAGACCCTCATAAGATTTGGTAAGTCTTCTACTTTCCAAAAACTTGAAGTTGTGGATCTAAGGAATTTGGGAGGGATGTCATAAGTAAGTTAGGTTTACACCTTTTTCGCTGAAGTTATTGGGCTCCAACTATAAGAGGGAAGTGTTTTGCTCAGTTTTTAGTGGAAACTAGGCTAAAATCTGAGTCTCTTGAGACTTTGATTGGCTTTCTAAGGATTCTGGTTCAAAAGTTACAGCCAAATAACCAAAGTTTGTATAATACATGCTTTTTGGGTAATTTTTACCCAAGTTAGGGAATGGCCACGACTGGTCATTGGCTATAAACAAGCTGAAGTAGTTCATCCTGAGACCCCAAGACTGTTATTATCCTGAAACTTCTGTTCTAAACTCATCCCAAAACCTTCTGTCACATAGTGTGGATAATCCTGCAAACATCCCTCTTCTTCCACTGCATTGCTAGGTATCTTTTTCGCATGGCCTTTTCATTAACTGAAATGTCTTTTAATGTTAGCTTTTTTAGGGACACCTGACACGATAACCGTACTGTTTATTTTCGGTGTCTTGGCAGACTGTTTGCTATGAAAATGCAAATGCAACAATACCTTCCTTATTGCTAATAAACTTACTACTACCACTACATAGCAAGACTATGTTAAAACCACAGAACACTTGGCAGCATTGAACAAAAGGTTCCATGAAAGCTCGAAGTAACAAATGGACATGAAGTAAGCAAAGCAACAAATAAAACATCTTCCCAGCTGACTAGAGCAATTTTTCTCAAAATTTTCCATCTTGCAAACCCTGAATACTTCAGACATTGAATGAAACATCAGACAGTCTACATATGAATGAAATGTACAAGTCTTTTATCCAAGTCAAAACAAAGTTTCAGCAGAAAATTATGTGGACAGTATAGACCATTGGATCATAAACATACTTTAAAATTACCTAGTTAAGCCTAGTGATGCATGTCGGACAACAATTGTGGTGTGATGAAGCTGAATTATGGCCTAGGTAAGCAGATAAAACTATGTCAGTTTTTTAAAAAGTGTTTTAGGGACCTGATTAGGGTCCCTAGAATTGAAAATCGGGTCCCCAGAATCAGAGAAAATCAGGTCTCTAGAATCGGAGAAATCAGGTCCCTGCAGGTCCATATCAGGAATGTACCATTTTTCTTAAAAAAAACTTGAACTATATATTAATTTTTTTGATTAGATTTTGTTTTATTGGAGCCCCTGAAACACATTCATGGACCCTAAGAAATTCACTGATCCTGGGTTAAGAATCCCTGTTCTAGAGCATGTTCAGGAAATGAAAACACAATGCAGGTAGAAACTGTGAGATGGATTTCTTAATGATTTGCTCATAGATATGACTGCATTGCCTTTGTGGCGAGGTACACTGTATAACAACCTGGATATCCATCAGTGTAGATGTTGTTACCAGATGTGTAGGAAAAATACAGGGTTACACAATAAATTAAGGAAAAAATACAATGGAAAACATTCTGTCATTGCAATTTAATATGAGCTTCCCCAAACAAGTAATGCCTAAAATTTTACGATGTTTCAAATTTAATTTTAATATGATATTATTTGCTACAGAAAATTGACAGTGGCTTTTGCATTTAGCTTAGGGATAGGCATTTAGGAATACCAATTCCAGAAGGATTCGGATTCAAAACTATCCAAATCCAAATTTATGCTAATTTAATCCAGGTATCCAAATCCAAATGTATGCTAATTTAAATCTTCCACAACATCAGTGGTATACTTGCTTCTATCACATTAAAAGTTAATACGCACAAACAGACATTTTTTCAGTCCATTCACGTACGTTTTTCTCTTGCTCTGCATGAAAACAGAGCACTCTGTGCATGCACAGAAATTTTTTCAGTCCATTCACATGCATTTTTCTCTCGCACTGCGTGGAAACTTAGTGGTATTGCGCATGCACAGTTATTTTTTCCATCCACCACCTGCGTTTTTCTCTTGGCACGTGGAAACTTGACGCTACTGTGCATGCACTGAAATTTGCAGTTCACTGCATATGTTTTTTTTGGACACCAACTTGCACAGTAATTTCTGCAGTTTCTTAACCGACCACATGCATTTGTAAGTCGTTGAGTGCATTATTTCCCTCATGTTTTAAAATCAGTTGTAGTCATTTTGTTAATGTGTCAGCTAGACAAAATTTTTGGAGAAAGGAAAATTGCGAATTACCAGCTGCTTTTGCTTGCACAAATGGCATGAAAAAGTCTTTGCATAAATTGTCATGTCAGCCCTTTCCAAAAGATCTTTTTCCAGGGAAGAATTAACTGACATTACAATTTAAAGGACAACAAACGTATATGTCAACTAGTTTCACAATCGCAGGTAAGCAATAGCTTGTTGGGAATAAAGAGTTGATGGCGTTGTTTGCCATGCAAGAAGTCGTATACTTCTTTCTCACAATTGATTTTTACATAACAATAAAAGATCAAAGCAATTTTACTCAAGCGTTCTCCATAGTGATTGTGCAAGTATATTCTTAACAATCTGTACAGATGACAATTAAAAGCTCTAGAAGGTTTTCTATAGGCTTTAGAGGAATCAGCTGATTGGGCTCTGCTTTCATCTTTGTGCGATGGTTCAAACTTGCACCTATCTGTACTCAAGTAACTTCACTCCACAGGTGAAACAAGCAAGGAATCAATCACAAATTTTTGTAGGAAATCGATTTCACGTAAAACTATGCATCATCAGTCCGTACATCTTATTCAAATAGATTCTATTTGAATAACATGTAAGGACTAACGATGTGTAGTTTTATGTGAAATCGAGATTTCCTATTAAAATTTGTGATTGATTCCTTGTTACTTGAATCTCTACAGATAACGCTCCACAGATGCATTTGTGTAGCTGATTGTCAGCATCAATTTTACAAGTCCATGCATGTATTGTAAAGAGCTTCTTGCTGTATGTCACGCATACACTGAATGTTTGACAAGCTAGTATGGTATCTTTTTAGCACCATGTTCACCTGAACAAAAAGTGATTGTGATGTATAAATGCCCTGTGACCAGTGATAACCTGGAAATCCTTCCTTGAGTGTTACGACTAGAGCTTGACCAAAAGGCTTTTTTTAGGCTGGAACTGATGTTTTTCATTTTACATTGCCAATAACCGATATCAATATTTTTGCATTACTGAAACCACTGTTGAAAGATATTACTTCACTGCGATGAAGAACCATACAAAATTGATCTCTATGCAAGCCTGGGCTACTAAAACAGTCAACCACCACAGCACATATACCCTCATTTATTCGCAGACAGTCATTTGCTTACCATGCAAAGACTTGTGAGCAAATGTTACGTCACAGAGCTGTGTATCTAGACAATTGCACTGCTGTCTGAATAATATGCACTGCTTGATTGACATTGTCAGAGGGTTGCGTACCATAAGGAACAGGACAGTTAGTTTGCTTTTATCAATCACAGACAAAGTAACAATTGCTTTACTGAATGTTCTGTACAAAACAATATCGTACAGTTTTTTTATGAGCAAATGTTGCATTGCCATATCAGCTGATATATATTGACATGCCGATGCATCGATTGATCTCTAGTTTTAATGATGCAACCAACACCACTATCAAACTAAGTAGTTGCTCCAGGCCACTACTCGAGTTTCATTGAGTCTTAACAACTTTGTTGCCAGTAATGTTGGGCAAAATTCCTGCTTTTCAACTGTTATAGCAACTACATATCTCGCCAAGTGATTGTGCTAGAGACCTGTTAAAACCCTCAAAAGACTCAGCAAGTCTTTTCGAGTTTGTAATTAAAAAAATATTTTTAGCTTGGGGTTTCAGCTTTTTGTGAGTGATACCGTAAGTGACGTAGGTTTTAGGCCGTTTTGGCTCAGGTTACCTGGTCTGGGGCCCCACCACAAGAGGAAAGTATATCGCTCATGTTTTTAGTAGTTAACTAGGCGAAAAGCCGAGTCTATTAAAGCCTTTGATCAGCTTTCTAATGATTCTGGCTTAAAATTTTTGGCCTAAAAACAACAAAATAATTTTTTTAAGGAAAATGTTAGGAACCCAGTATGGACCTGTAGGGACCTGATTTCTCTGATTCTAGGGATCCGGAAACACTTTTTAAAAAAACCTGACAAAATAATTAATCTCCTAATTCAGCTATGTCCAACCCAAATTTCTTACAGAGCCAAAAATTATGTATCTTAACCAGGGCCGCATATTAATGAGGGCCACACATTAGTTGTATCGTTTGCTTTGGCCGTAGTATTTATTATAAGGTCACACATTAAATGACTTACTGTGATCTAAGCGAACTAAATTCAGTTAAAGCTAATGTACTGAAAGTGTTCTAATCCTAACCAGAATGGTAACCACTGTTTGGCACCCTTAACCACTTCGTAAGTGTCATGTGATAGGCAAGTTTAGTTCTAATGGAACAAGGGTAAAAATCAAAACTATTTAAGGTTTTGCATCAAGGTGTCAGTGAACATATGGAAGTCTCGCAGCACGCAGTGCAGGAGATATAACATGGCACTGAAGACCACCTGCATCAAAATTGTCATAGTTAAGATAAAGGGCAGATTGTCATTGTCAGTATGAAGACTATTTGTACTACTACAAGAACCAAAACTGGGCTGCACAAAACCTTCGATATTTAATTTGTTGTTCTTCAGCCATCACGTTTGGGATGGTGTGTGGGTGAGAAGTGGGTGGGGTGGGCTATTTGCCCAACATAAAAACTTAAGTTGCGCTATTTGCAATAAAAATGCCTGCCAACATAGTGTAGCCACCATTATCTCAAAAGAGAAGTTAGATGCTGAATTGGAATTATTCATTTGTTCTCTGTTTTTGCTCTCTGAGGACTAAAAATGTCATATTATTAAATGAAGGGTGCAGGCCATATAAAAAATTTGCTTCAGGCTGTGATTACCCTGCAAGTTGAAATTGGGACATACATCAGCTTAGAAGAGCAAATTGCATGCCGGAATCTTTTCTGGCAGTGAATAGTTTATATTTTATGGTGTTCATCACCTGAACAAAACTGGTGTAATCCATGCACAATGTTTCTTTTTGTAAAACATTTCAAAGGAATTAGAAAGAAACAACTAATGTGACAGATGCAGGTGAGATTTTTGAAAAGAATGATAGAGCAAACTATTTTTCTCAGTCTTTGCCACTGCATCAGTAACTTTTTATGAATAAAGGGTGCGGGCCCTTAAAATACCCATAGTTTTAGTTCAATTTTGTTCATACATCCTGTGTTCAAATGCAAAGCAGACATGCTTTCTTGTTATTTTTAGCTACTGAGTCATACATTTTGCTTTCTCCTAAAGCTTGCTTTAATCCAACGTGACTAACATGGTATGAAATTATATGACTCTAGCTTTGAGCTTAGAAATAAGTAGAATAAACAGCATGTATAAATTGTGAAACCGTTTGTTTACAGTGATGCAAGGAGTTAAGTACATTCGCAACATCCATAAACACTGCTTGTGTTGCATGCATAGCCATCTGGCTTAAATGTTAAATTGGAGCAATCAGTGTGCTAAAAAATCATCTGGGCCTTGTGACCACATTCAAAAATGTGTTACAGGCATTGGTGAAGCGGAGCCAGGAACTTACAGCTTCAGCTCAAGATCAAACAATGATTTTGAGTTTGGTGACAAAAGTCACCAATGCTCTTGATGCAATTGTTGTTGCTCCTCCAGCTGACTTGGAATGTACGATTGATGAATATAGACAGGTGTGTTTGGCTTTATCTGTACCTATGCCATGAACACAACAACATGCAACTCATGTCAGTGTTATGGTTAATATTTACTGTATGTATATGCATTAGCTTACACAGACTGTAAAACTGCTAGCTGGAGAAAACTTTGTCCAGGAAAACTAGACACAAATGAGTTGATTGGTCCTGTTAGCGTAAGGTCAATGGGTATGTTATCAGTCAATTGCGTAAAAAGGTGACTAAAGTGTCAGTGTAGAAGCTAGCTGTTTCTTTTGCTGAAATATTTCGCTCGTTTGTCCCACAGCAGTATCAAAACTTGCCATAACAGCATGCATTGGTCTATATTTTCAGACATTGTGATCGAATTGACTTAATTTTTTTCAGTCATTAAAAAAAATTGGCCTGAACGCAAAATGAGAAATACCTCGCAAATCTTGAAGTCTGGCATTACGTCCATGATGAACATAGCTAAGTGCTCTGTATCAGTAATATTATCTGTGCTGTCAAGAGCGATAGGGTAGTAAACAAAATCCCAGTGCTGATTAAGAAGCTGGTCGTGTAGGGGCCGTTTGATACACACTTAACTCGTCGAGCTCCAGTGTCATTGCTAACCTGTATAAGTTTAAGTTGAGTGCTAGAAGTAAATCATTCTTTTGTAAATATAACAATAACCTGCTTTATAATTCGATCCGAACACGGTTTCGTGTGGCAGGCCAGAAGACGGCTAATGCTGTATGATGCCGTAGTTACATCTTCAGATCAATTGCCAAGCTTGAATATATTCATTTGCCGCATACGCAATGACGTTAGAACTTTCTACTCCGTTTCTTGATCCTTCTACGTAGCAATCACACTCTGCAGAGTGAGTTTTGCAGTGCCACTCAACGTTACAAGATTCCTCACACTGCATATCACGTTATCGCCGTAGGTCACAGAAGACAATGTGCTTTGCCATCTTGTTGACCTGAAACTATTTCTCTCCAGCATACGAGTGCGAGTTTTCATTTGCGGTTGTTGAAAATAAAATGAAAAAGATAGCAAAGTTCAATGACTTGAAATAACCTATTGTACGATAACAGCATTGTTACGAAGAATAAACAGTTGCCATTGTTACGTGTCCGCGATGTTGCCATTGTTGAAGCAAGCACAGTACGTTGCATGAAAACATGTATTCTCACTATTTGGGTAGTTGTTCTACAGCGAAAATAATAATTATTTCCACTGTATTAATGAGGGCAGCACGAAGGATGTTTTAGAGGGGCAGCACGAAGGATGTTTTAGAGCCACATGTGACTCTGCAAGCCCGAGAATCACTGGTTGATAAATCGCTGTCTTAGACTGTTGCTTGTGGAAAGACTAATTCTGAAGATTTCTCAACATCAGAAAGGTAGTTCACAATGAAGAGCATATTTTCGCTTAACAGATGTTTTCTGAACCTCTGAGATATTCAAAAGAGCCACAGTTTTTTTTGTTTTTTTTATTTTGGTGACGGCAATTCGCGGCAGGCCTAAGCCTGAAATGTGCTTCTTGCCAGGGCGGTTGAGGTGAACGCTCTTGCCCAAGGAGCGCTACGGCAATTCACTCAGTGGCTGTGGATCGAACACCCAACCTTCCAATTGGGAGACGGACACTTTACCACTGAGATAACTGGCACTGGGCTAATACATTCGAATTTTCACACAGGTTGGATCGTTTAAAAAAGGAACAATGATGGTAGGAAACAATATTGCCGACATCGCCATTATTTTGAAGACACTGCCGACAAAGGAGTTAGTGAAGAAGCTGGCCGACAAGGTGAGGACATCGCTGAGAGGAAAGAGCCGGCGGCATCGCTGTGTTTTCCTGTGACATGTGTGCTTGAACGTTCGCTTGAAATTCGTCCCGCGACGTCCGCATCTACGTATGCAGCTGCAACTGGACAGTTTGCAATACTTTGCCTGGGTGTTGTGTATGTGCGTCAGTGGTGGCCACGGATCCGGAGTGCCGGAGTCAAAAATTCTTGAAAAACCGGACCCAGATCTGGAGTCACTTTGCCATTTCGGCAGTAGCAGGAGTCTGCGTGGTCATTTCTTAAAGAAAAACAAGGGTAAACCTCGATTGCATCGATGGTAGCCTGAGTCTGAACAGGAGTCGGATTCTCAAATCCGAAAAATTTCCGGACCTGAATCCGGATTCAAAATTTTTGGGACAGGAGCAGAGTCGGACTCTGAAAATGTGACTCCGAAGAAAACGGAAATAAAACGATTTCCACTGATTGCTATTTGCTAAAAATTGTTAACAGCCAAACTTTCATTCCCTTTATGTGAATAGTCGAAAATTTTGGAAGGGTCGGACAATATACCTCCGACTCCGCAACCCCTGGCTCACAGAGTTCCATAAACCCTTGACAAAACTTTCACTGACCTATGTGCAATCGACAAGTTGCTCGTGAGGTATCAGCAAACTGGTCCTTCAGATACTTTTATAAATGGTGTTCCACGGGCCAAAAAAAGTTTGAAACCACTGGTTGAGGTCACGCGTCCCACAAGTTAACCTATTCTGTTCTATCGGCAATCGACAAGCAGGCTGTTTACGAAGCGCAACCACACCGGTCGAACCTCGTTCAATTTGTCAAAACAGGTTTTAGAGAGCATCGAGAAAGACGAAATGTCGCAGAAGGTCGACGTCGCCGAAACCGACGCCGGCTTCGAATTGAAAGCCCACAACGCCACCATGAACGTCCTGATCGCCACAGTGCCCCCGAACATGCGGAAACTGGAGCCCGGCGTCCACATGGACCAGCGTGTCCTGCAGGCGACCCTGGCTGCGATCCGCCATGTCCGCTGGTTTGAGGAGAACGCTTTTCACACGAGGTGAGGACTCGCGAGAATCGGTTAATTGAAGGGTATAGCCAGCTTTCAAAGTTTTGGGGGGTAAAAACATTTTAGGGGGCAAGACTTATGTTTTTATTATATGTTTAAAACAAATTTTTCTGTGCACAACAAAATTTGGGGAAACACTGCCCCCGCGTGGCTACGGGCCTGGGTATAGCCCAGGGTTTCTCAGCTGGGCTCCCTCGGGGGCCACAGTGCGTTATTTTGGGGCCCGCGAGCAGACGTATGTTCGCGGCGTTGTTTCGTTCAGATTTTGATTGCTGCAAAAGGCAGGGGGCCATGTGTGTCTCTGAAAGTGGGGCCACGAACAATGAAAGGTTGAGAAACACAGGGTAGCGACTCTGTGCAGCTAATTTAACTGTTGGTAGCACCAGGAAGTTGTCGTTCGATTTTGTGGCTCGTGCATGAAGAGATTCCAGTTGATTTGTGAAGCCATCGTGAGGCTCATCCGTGTCCGCACGTTCTCGCTTGCGGCCTGCAACTGGAAATCGATTCTCGCAGCGGAAATGAACGCAGTAAACACCGAAATGCAGTAGTGCTCTGTTTGTGACGGGCTTTGTCAAGCGAAAACGTTTTTATGGCTGTTGCGTTTTTAAAGCATGCCGGAATCTTACTCATATTGGAAACCATTATCAGTTTCAAGAACCAGTGCCTTCCTAGCTTCTGAAAACTACTTACAACCAGCTTCTTTCTTTTGAACGGGTGATTTAGTTTTTGAAATGAGCAAAAATGCATGTGCAGTGTTTTGCCGCTCGTTTATTTGCGAGAATTTCAACTGCTCATGAAAGAAACCCTACGTTCAGCACAAAAAAAAACTTGTTTCTATGCGACAGCGTCCACATAGGACGGCTGTTGTTTAATCAGAACTTCTGATCTAGTCTTTTCTTTTATGTAAAGTCACTGCTGTTTTGCGCTCTTCGCCATATTTGTAATATTTGGCCATATTTTTAAAATATGAGACCGGCAGGACGCGATTAATAACTGGAATCCGATTCGATGCGGTACTTGAACCTCCTATTGTGAAGTTTGCGAATGTGTTAGAAATTCTACATAAAAATATTGCTATATATGACCCCCCTACATGGCAATGATGTTACCCTGTGTAGCATTGTAAGTAAAAAGTGATGTTAAACTGACGTAGGAATGTATCAACATTAATCCCTTCGCACAGTTAATTGTGACATAGTGAATGTCATTAAAAAAAGGGTTTCACGATTCCCACCCCCTAAAACTTTTCCACAGCACCTGTAGCTCCACGGACACCAAGTTCAGTTTCATTTTTTGTATGGCCCTCGGCGCGTCACTAAGGGGCTGCGGCACCCATCTCCACGTGCTTGGGCCTTGGGCCGCGCGGCTGCTTTCGCAGTGAATGCTGCACTGGTCAGTGGCAGAACCGCGCGTGAACTGTTTTCTTGCAACCCCCATCAACGGCGAGGACGAGGTTGGACAAACTGCAAATATCGTTTTTCAAATCTTCGGTATGAAGCGGCCGGGAATCGAACCCAGCCTTCCAGCTTCGGTGGTGCGCGCTCAACCAACTGTAAAACTAGCGGGTGGTTAAAAAGCCGCAAATTTTCTGAACGCCGAATGCAGCCAGTTGCATGAGCGTGGTTTGTGATCGCATCTCACAGGTTTGTAACAAGAAATCCAGAGTTTTTTAAAATTGTATTTTAAAAAGAAACGTGTCGATCGCGAGTGCAACTTCATGTTCGTTACCCGAAACGCTTAATTTTCGCAGCGTGAAAATGCTCGTGAGGCTCCTGAAGGACCTTTCGCGCCGCTTCGACGGATTCAAGCCACTCACCCCGTGGATCATTGACCTGCTGGCGCATCACGCAGTCATGAACACCCCCACCCGTCAGCCCTTGACCATTAATGAAGCGTTCAGGTATGTTTTGGGGGGGGGTTGGATATGGACAAGGCCGGCGTGTGGGGGTACAAACGGAGAGACCAATGCATTGTATCGAATGAGTATTGTATAAATGCTCCAGTTCTGGAACCTAATGTTTACATTTACATGGACTGTGGTTCTGACTAACGATTGCGCTTCCACTTCTAGGGCATAGAAATTTCTCTATGGAGGGCGTTTTCTTTTTGTCCCCTTCCTGCAGATAAAGGCCTATGGACTCCAGTGGTCCCATTCAATAATGTTGCGAGCGCTGGCGCGAATAACCTTCTCCCATATGGACATGACGTCACCAGCGGTTGTGACGCAATAAGCATCGTCGCGTGACTCTTAAACGTCTTCTACACGCAGGCCCGTAGCGAGGTTTTAAGGTGTGGAGGGACAAAATTGTGGCCGGGGAATATTATTTTTTAATATATGTTTATTGAAACAGATATTTCTGGGCACAACAAAATTTGGGGGAATGGCCCCCTCCCGTGGCTGCGGTCTATCATGTCACGCCGCGGCCAATTCCACCTACAGAGACTGGTCTGGTTCGCTGAGCGGTCCTCGCCACAGTGTCCTGGAAAAAACACCCATGCCATCAAGCATGATCGTAACAGCCACATTGGGGTAATTACCAGGGTTCCTAACTCGTCCGATGAAACGCGTTCGTTAGCTACGGTTTCCGTAGAGACTTCTTTTGTGCCAAGTTCTGTCAAAACATGTCCTTCTCGTTAGCCGGAAATTATTACGATGGACACTTAAGGCAGTAAAAGCCTGTTTCACTTTGGTAGCTGAGTAAAGATGCTTGCGAGCAGAGGGGAGGAGGGGGCAAACGTAGCGGTTCAGCTTCTATTGACAGTTTGCCGATGGCTGCTATGCCTTGTCATGTGGGCCGTGCTCTACGCTCACAATCCGGAGGTTTGTAATGCGTTGTTGAAACGCATTTTCAGGTATGATGTTCTTGGTGTTGTGGCACGAGCAACTCGACGCTAATCTATCGCTCGCGTATGCGGGTAATGGCACTGAACTCTGCGTAGCACACTCGATTACCCGTTTACGAGTTCTCTTTGAAACCGTGTTCCGCGAACCTTGCACGCGTCGAAAGGATATTTTCCAGTTCGGGATGAATTTCATTCTTCATCCTGCGAAACTAAGAGAAAAGCATTTTTCTGCAAAAAGTTAATGTCAAATATAAAAATTTAAAACTCTAGACCGGCCTAGACCCCCTTCCAACGACCATTCGGCAAACGCTGTTGGAACAGAAAATGAAGTGAAATGCTGAAACTAAGTTATGGGTGTATCGGAAGTTTTTTTCCACGGGAGGGGGCAAAAACGGTGAAATTTCATTTTTACCCACTGGAAACTAAGAAAACCTTTTTGCTAAAAATTTCATAGAAAAACGTGAAATTTCAAAATCCAGGCGGGGGCTTGCCCCACCCCCTTCCGACGCCCATGGATGAAACGACCGTATCCATCAGTTCTCTGTGTTTCTGCCTCCAGTAAGGTCTCCATAGCGCAGTTGCAAATAACGTCGCTTTGTTCAGGCGCGTGCTTCGTCTGCTCTCATCCGGGTTCTTTCTGCCCGGGTCAGCTGGAATCGTTGACCCGTGCGAAAGTGGCAACGTTAGAGTTCACACGGTCATGACCCTCGAAGAGCAAGACAAGGTATGCAGACGACGTGGCCTCTTGTTTGTCAGGTTATATCGGTGTGCTGGTGTGTGTTTCGGTGTGTTGACACATGTGTCGGTGTGCTGTTAATCGCTTTTTCATTTGATAGGATTTGATTTTTATCTGAAAACCTTTGAAACCAGAGGGGCCTAATATTTGGACTTTAAGCGAGCAACAGTGCTTTGGTGTGGGGCACCGTCTCTCGAAGCACAAAACGACGAGATGTGCTAGAAATTTGGGGGGGGCATGCAGAACCGTAGCCAGAAAGTATTCAACAGGGGGGCTTGACATTCTTAAAACTGATAAAAACTCCACCGTTTTATAGTGCTTCATAATTCAATTTGTGGGGGATTGGAGTTTTGTTTAAGGGGGATAAGCCCCCCTAGTGCCGGGGTTGGGGCCGTGGTCTTCCCTGGCTGCACCTATGTTTAAAACAACTGCATTCGAATGTGTTGTCTCCAGGAAGTCTTAAAAGTATTTTTTTAATGCCCAAGATTTCCCGCTCAGTGGATCTGTGTTCGTGTCGCAGGTTTGCTACACTGCCCAGACCTTGTTGCGCGTACTCGCGCACGGAGGTTTCAAGAAGATTCTGGGCTTGGAAGGCGACGCGTCGGTGGCCACCGAGATGTCGGTCTGGAACGGCGTGGTGGTGACACCTAGCGACCGGGCGTACGAGAAAGCCGAACCGAAGGAGGGCGCCGGCGAGGAGGAATCAATGGAAGTCACCGAGACTTGAAGAAAGTCGTTGTTCGAATGAGCGAAAAGCATCCTGTTCGCTTTCAATACTGTCATGGTTTTTCGCGGTTTAATGCAAGCCATCCACGAACGCTGATGATCAAGGGGGAGGAGAGGGCAGCGTCTGTTGTTGATGTATATCGTGTTTTTGCTGCTGCCCGCGTTTTTTTCCTTTGGTTGTGAAAGTTGAACGACATTAAACCAGGGCTGAATGTCCACAAAACGCTTGCTGCGGTCGTATGCGCATGTCAGCGTCAGAAGACGTCGCGTACGGTGTGTTTCTGATCTGCATCAATGATAAACGACAACTGTTTTCTAATTCGACGAATCAGAGCGGAGTGACGGTAGTTCTGATCTGATTTGCGAAAAGCTGAAGCTTTAGTTCTAATTTAATTTCCGGTTTTGCCAAAAATGCTAATTTGTCCAGCGGCAATTTTAAAGATGAACCGAGAATGCACCCTCGTACAAGGAAATTGCTGCAGAATGCTCGCAAGCGCAATCTTCAGCCATGCAGGCGAATTGTGCAGCGCGAAACGCTGCAACCTTGGCGTATGAATCTTTGTAATTCTCATGCTTAAGGGAATGAATCTGGATTTCGGCATGAATTGAACGAGGAATAAACTTGCTTTGATCTGAATAAATGTAGTTATAACCAGGGCTGTGGAGTCGGAAGTCCCGTCCTCCGACTCCTGGCAATTTCGATTGTCCAACTCCGACCTTCAGCTGTATTAGTTACTTAAAGTGATAATTCTTTTCAAATGAATTCATAAACCTACTTGCACTTTCCAGGAATACGGAAACTCGTTTTAA
>JGI24158J21664_10002523_pt1 | contig 22295 bp, 16 predicted proteins | sample Ectturendosymbi3_FD_21664 | JGI IMG/M metagenome (IMG submission 21664)
TTTTTAGGGGTAGGATTTTTGACTACTTTTTGGTTTTTGTGGCATAATTTTTCATCCAGATATGCTAGAAAGCCAATCAAGGGCTCTAAAGACTCGTAAGACAGACTAGTTTCAACAAAATATTTGGGCCAAAACGTGGGCCCATTCGATGGGCGTCGAGGGCCGGGTAAAGTAGGCCACAAAAACGCGAAAACACCCCCACTTGTGACGCCCCCCCAAGAGAACCCCAATCCCAAAACCGAAAATTTTTTTTTGACTCGGAACTACTAGACTTGCTGATTTGGTAGAGGGTTTGAACACCTCTCTAGCTGCAGCAGGTGGCGAATTATAACCAAAAATATACGCGCCGATCTATTGGCTTTTGCTGTCGTTAAAGGTTAAGGAGGTCGCTTACTCAGATAAAGTAAGCAGTGCAGGAGCGTAGGAGCCTAATGCCCACTATGTCTCTAAGCCGGGGGCGGCATGATCCAGGTGGCGGCAAAATCTATATACTTTCCCAGTTTTCCCTTTCGCATACTTTCCCTTTGCAGTAAAGCTGACCTACAAGCATCCAGCTTACCCATGTAAGAATAGCTAAGTTTTCGCGGCTGGGAAGCTTTGCGCCTTCCATGGTGATACGATAGACAATGGCCAACCGATAGTGAGAGAAAATTGCCGTTCCATTTTATTGCTACGTAGCACAAAGAAAAAAATCACTAATATTTCCATGTTGTAGACTGGTGAAGCAAGTGGCATTTACGAAGAGAGATAGGGCGACAAATTGTGCTCTTACGCCATTGAAGGAGTGTTGTTTATTTTCGCTACATCTTAAATGATTCAAAAAGACTTTTAACTGCCATTCCTAAAAAATAAGCATTGACCGCGCCGGCCACTGCGGTGGCCGGGACTTTTTGGCTATAATTCGCAAGCCGCTATAGCTAGAGAGCTGTTCAACCCTCTACGGATCCGGCAAGTCGTCTAGTTTTGATTTTAAAATAAGTTTTTTGATTTGGGTTTGGGGTTTTCCTGGAGTGAGGTAACAAAGTGGGGGCGTTTTTTAATTTTTGACCAATTTTGACTAGCCCTGCACGCCAATCCAATGAGCCATGTATTGGCTCAAAATTATGTTGGAAACTAGGTGATCACCCGCGTCTATAGAGCCCTTGATCGACCTTCTGGCATGTCTGGAATCAAAGTCATGGCCCAAAATCCCCATTTTCCCCAAAATAAAATAATTGCAGAAAAAGCATGAGTCTCCCACTGGCGGCTTGTGCGGATAGCGATAACTCGCCGCGAGAACATGATAGAGAGCTATTCGAACCCTCGAAAGACGCGTGAAGTCTTGTATTTTGCACTGAAAACAAAATTTTTGTGATTTGGGTTTGGGGTTTCGGTGGTTGTAGTCAGAATAAGGGCAGGTTTTACTTTTTTTCGGTTGTTCTTTTATGACACAATCACCCAGCAAATGAGCCGAAATTGTGGCTCAAACGTTGGTTAGATTCTAGGCTGGAATCTTAATCTTTAGATCCCTAGATCGATTTCCTGGCGTTTCTGGTGCCCAAGTTATGGTCAGAAGACTCCAATTCATTGGGAAATATGCTGAGTAATTTCCGGGGATTTCCTATTTAATTTTTGATTATTTTGCCATATCTTTTGAACCAAAATGCTAGAAAGTCCATCAAACCCTCAGAAGCCTCGTTTTGTAGCCTACATTTAAAAAAACGAAGTTGGCTCGATTTTTTGACTCCCAGGCGACGGCGTCATCATCCGAATGTAAACAAATATGCATAAACTTCCTGTCATTATGTAAACATCAACAAAAAAACGAAATCTCAAGCTAAAAATTTTTTTGCAGTTTAAACTACAAGTCTTCACGAGTCTGTAGAGGGCTTGCACAGCTCTCTAGCCTGTTCTGACGGCGAGTTATGGCCATATCCAAACTGGGTGTTATTCACCCCAGGTTAGAAATTGTAGGGGTAGAAATTTTGAGCAGTTTTTTTTGTGGCATGATTTTGGATCCAGCTATGCTAGAAAACCAATCAAGGGCTCTAAAGACTGGTATGATAGTCTAGTTTCGAAAGAACTGGAGCGAAAAAATTGGCTCATTGGATTGGCGCCTAGGGCCGGGTAAAGTAGGCCACAAAAACGCCAAAACATCCCCACTTGTGACGTCTCCCCAAGAGAGCCCCAAACCAAAAACTGAAAAAACTTTTTTGAGTTGGAACTAGAAGACTTGCTGAATCCGTAGAGGGTTTGAACACCTCTCCAGCTACGGCAGCTGCCGAGTTATGGCCAAATGAGTACAAGCCACTGTAGTGGCCGGCGTGGGCGTTGAAGGTTGTTTTTGGTAAATTCCTTTACAAGATTGTAATGGACCTTTTCTCGGCCCGCAGCATTGTCATTGCGCTAATCATCATCTTATCGAACGCAGCTCGCGCGGTGGTGCGACGCAAGATAGAGGTTTAAACACGAACATAGCGTATATCATCCAGTGAGTATCAGCCAGTGAACTTCTGACATCATCTCTTGGAAACTGCTGGTAATAACGCGTTGTTACTTTACAATATAGCTAAACGCAAGCTGCGCCAAATTACTGCAATTAAAACATATTTGAATATACCTTCGCCAATTGCTAAAATTAATACAACGCTCAATTACGGTTTTAAGATACTGCGAATGATAAGAAAAATTTCCTCCGTTTAAAGCAAGTTTTCAAGTAAGCAAGCAGCGGTCACGCTTTTTTAAAATTACAGGATTATCATAAATTTTGAAAAAAACATCCACGTGCAATTCAAGCCAAGTTATGCAGATGTTGTCTGGTGGAACACGATTAGTGGTAACAACTGAAGCACACTTCAATGCAAACATCTTAGGCATTGCACTCAACTTAAATTATTAAGAAGTAATACCTTGCAGAAACAATGCTTATCTGTTTTGAAATCAGCATGACATACGTTATTCTATAATGCTTATCAACTTTATCAGCAAAATGTAAATTTCACAAAGACTTGATGAAAAAGGTTTGAACTGCTTATTCGTTTACCATAACAAATGTTGATATTTTAAAGAGTGAGACGATTATGCAGTTTAGAGCTCCTTACTGCAGACGCCTAAATACCTGTCAAGTTATATTTCTATTGGTCCACCCAAAGCTTCAGGAGTGCCATTTGCAATTAGCACACTTTAGAGGAGAAAAATTTTGTATCATCAAATAATTAAAGCTTCAGTTCACAAAAACAAGTATCCCTAGAGTTTTTAAGTTGGTCAAAACATCGCAATTCAAAAAAGTGCGTGCGGTGTTTTGCAGTGGCATAAAGTCTTTGTTTCATAAGCAAACCTTGATAGTTACAGCATTGGGTTAGAAAACAAGTAAATTGAAACTTTGGTTGCTTTACCATACACAATATAAAAGACATACTACTTAAGCCGACGAAATGACGAAGTTTGTTGTTTCAAATTGCAAATGCTGCACAGAATAAAATTTCGTCTAAAATTATTGTAAAGCTGAAAATACTTTGTAGACAAGCCTATGCAGTATCAGTTACACAAATGACTCTTTCGCAAGTCTGATAAAGTTACAACGTGGTGACAATGCGAAACCATTCAACAAGCTCTATCGGAACGAAATTTTGAAAAATTAATTTAACCCAAACAATAGAAAGTATAAATAGTCTCATCATTGAGTTAAGTTTTCGAGGAATCGACCTGCCATGTTTTGCTTTCAGAACTTTTCGTTAATTCTGCTGCACGTATCAATATTTCAGTGACAATTCATCAAAAGGGTGACAGCAGCTAAATCTGCTCATAAAATGTTTCACTAGGAAATCGATTTCGCGGTAATTACACATATTTGGTCCTGCAAATTGCAAGCAAAATTTGCGGGTTTAACAGTGCAAGACTAACGCAAGGGTTACTGTTAGAGAAAGCGTGTGAATTTCAGTTTCAAACATATGCTATTATTATCAGTCTTAATAAGAAACAAACGTTGTACAATATCGCCATGTGCAGTTATCACCGAAGCCGAAGAGCTAAAGTAGCTCCAATAATGCAACGGCTGATTTCGAGCTGCTGTTTTGTGTGTTTATGTCACACACGCAACGGAACTGCTACTGGCCACAACAAAGCCTGTTTCAACTTATAAGCGTTTCTTTTGCACAAGCTCTCACCGTTTTTAGCGTAAACTTTGGATTTACAAACAGAGATTGGCGTTAAAGGCCACTTCGCGGTTGTGAGCAACACTAATAGTGTTCAAACCGTGCGCTTTCAATGTACTCCTCACCCTCTTGAATATGTACGATAAAAAATGTCGATTGTGTTGTCGGGAAAATAAATATTCTTTATTCTGAAATAAAAAATACAATATAACCCAAACCTAGATTGAAAGGAAATTGCTTGTGTTCACAATAAGCTGGGAAAGTATATAAGTTTGAAGTTTCATCATTTAAAATATCAGACATTCTTATTTTAGAAAGTGGCAAAGCTACATTTTTCGCTTGCATTCCAAAAGCACAAGTCACAATCTTCATCTTTACAAAAACAAAACGTTGTAGACTGTAGAGACTCGAAACAAGGGAAGTGATAAATGTTGGAACACATTGAATATAACACTATTTACAAATATGGACATAACAAATTTGGTGATTTTTGCCTGCATAATCAATCGTTGGTAACATAACCTGCACAGCCGACATTTTAATAAAATTATATGAAAACCTACTCTTGCATCAACCAGAAAACGCAAAAGATAACGTATAAATCAAAAATATGGAAAAAACAGACAATATGTCTACATATCATAAAACAAGGAGGAAAATAAAAACAGTATGTGATTGCCAACGTTGAGATAATATTTTTGATCTTATCAAATAAAAGTCGTCTGTTTAATTATGTTTGCGGTTATCAGTAGAATGAAACCTATTTAGCCGTCAACTCAGAAACCAAACATAATGTGCTGATGTGAGAAAAATGTTACCTTCTTTGTCTATTAATTTGAATTTATTGATCGGACTAGGATTCAATTTAGAAACAAGTGATGCTGAAACGGCAGAAAGATTAAATCTTCAAGGTTTTCACTGATAAAGCTTTTTCTTGCGATACAAATCAACGGGCAACAAGGTACAATATGCTCAACATCTACAACAATTTCGGGGTAAAGCAAAATGAAAGCAATTTAACACTGTACGATGCAGACTCTATTGCACGTTTCGTCATCACGACTCAGTTCTCGCACGCGAAATGTTGGACAATGTTGTTTCTAAATCCTTAGTAAATCAGTTATACGAACATAATAATACAGTTTCATCTTTGACAAACTACAGCCAAAAACTGAAAACCTAAATATTATAACCATCTTCCAATAAGTGAGATGTGCAGGAAGCATTCTTCAGCACACGCCGAACACTTTCAATTTATCGAGTGAACAAACGAGTGCTGCGAAAACCCTTACAAGATTCGCTCCCAGAAATGTCATGATTCTTCAACCACAGCATATTTACAAATGTATTTGTAAAACTCCTTTTCAAATTCTGTGGTAGACCAATGGTAGAATCTTCAGAAAAACAGGTCATTCACAATATCAAAGTTACGTTAACGTTATCCTTTTAGACAAAATTTTGTTGCAAATGCCTCATTTATGATGTCCTTTAAAAAACGATATATTTGCTGTCCCTAAAACTTTACCTCTTGCAATTTCTTCTCAAATGCCTGAAACATTATTTAAACTTCCGACAAAGAAAAAAAGGGGATTCACAAAATATCAACACAAAATCGTGAAATTGGCCAACAGGGTTTATCGGTAATTAAAATACGAAAATAGGCTCATCTGTTTTTAAAGTGATGAACAAATATTTGTTTAACTTTCAGCGGTTTCCTTACTTTCCAGTGGTAAATGCAGCCTCAATTTTTCAATGTCATCGTGGATTAGTATGTACTTAATGAAAAACAGCTATTCTCCACAATTATGATCCGTCTCAGATGGTCCACTTAAAACAGCCTGTTAAAGCCCATTAATGCCCAGCGTATGATTATTCATACGCAGAAGCGGCCTTCTTGAACTTCCCATGTAAGGAAAACTAAAAATGTTTCTCTGTTATTTGTGGTTGGTATATTACTACCTAGAGGCAGTTTATGATCCATGAGAAACTGAACTTTTTGGAGTGACAACAATTTGGTAAAATTTTAACAATAAAATAAGTAGGTTTTAAAAATGCAAATTTTAGGGGTAGGGACTGACCAGTGAGGCTTCATACACAGAACATATCTTTAAGTGCATGATTTGGCCTATGGTCATGTTTGTTAGCATAATAAGCATCCTCCTACTAGCCAAGGTTTTTATCTAACTTTTCATATTTTCAATTGGGAAACACTGATTACCCAGTGTACGAAATATCATATGTTGGGCAGTAACGAGTATCTCGTGAGACAATTAAAGGTTTGAGTAGGATTTTCAAAAATTTGCTTTTTCAAAACAAACTTTTAAAGTGATAATCAAAAGTGTTGAGTTAAAATGTAGTGAGTCAGAACTATTGAGTCTGGTCAAGAATAGTCTGTACAGTAATACCTTACCTTGCAAAATAAGTAGTGTTGAAAGGGCCATGGACACAGTTATATTATCCAACTTTACTTCTCCCCTGTCTTTGACCTTACTTTTGACAATGATGTGCAAGGTAAAAGTGCTGGATGGAATATTCAAGACCAGACACCCAATTGATTCGAAAGTTCATAATAATTTTTTGTTACACCACGGTTTCCATACTACAGGAGTCGGGCAAAATCTGGCCCACGAAACCATTTCATCGCCCGCGAAAACATTTTGTCACTAAGGAAAGAATAATATATTTACGAAAAACTTGTTGATTTGGTGGAATGTAACATATACCGAAACAATCAATCACATTACGTAAGATGTCCAGCCCTCAGGCTGCTGTGTAATAGCTGAAAGAGGTCCTTGCTGCTCGTTTGAAAATGCGAAAAATAAGTTTGGTGAGGTTGAATAACAAGAACCAAGTCACAATGATAACTAATCCCAGAAATTTAAGAGTTGTTTGAATTCGGGAAGTGCAATCACTGGAAAAGAAGAGAAAAATGTGTTGGTAGTGTTACTCAACCAAACCTCATCAAACGGGAAATGCTAATCTTTTTTGATAAGTTGACAGGACTGTACTTTATTTGAACCCAATCAAAGAAGTGGATCTGTGGGCATTGTGCAAATGTGTTGACTGAAGGATTTCATTGTTGGTTTTCGGAAGTCAGACTGTGATTCTTTGCCAACAGGAGCTAATGTTAGAGCACAATGAGGTCTTAGTCACCAAACAAAAAAAGGATTTGTTTACGTTGTAAGATGAAATGAATAACGTACTGTGGACAAAAATGCACAGATACCCAAAGATTGTTTGGTTCATGTGGCAAATGCACCAAATTCGTTTGCTAAAATTCAATGTGGGACTTCATCCAGACAGTATGGCGTAGGGCAGGGGTGGGCAACAGGTCGATCGCGATCGACCGGTCACGGCCGATCGCCGAATCTCAGTTGGTCGGTCGAGCCTGATTTTGCATTGAATTAGCAAGATACTTAACAAGAACCTTTTTCAATCAATATTCCTTTTGTTGCATTTTATGACATTTACTACTTGTGACTATATTACCGACCGGTGGATCGCGAGTTATCAAGAAATTTTCTATTCTCGATCCCATTCCAGTGGAAGACAAGTTGGCCAACCCTGGCGTAGGGGATTAATTAATTAATTACTGATTTTTTTACCATAACTTGCCAACCACTAATGCCAGTTGGCCATTCAGGGCTCTAAAGTGTGCATATTCACTCAGTATATTTTAAAGGAAAACATTTTCTCAGTGTCCAGTTACGTCATCCAAAAATTTCGAAGCGTCCGCAGCTGTGAAGTCACACCGAAATATGTTCAAGCACAAAAGTGCCCAATCTTTCAAAATCCGATCACAGGAGATGTTTTGCTTCTTCACAGGGTTTAAACAGCTCTCTAGCTCTATTGGTTGGCAAGTTATGAATGGAAAAAGTCAAAGCTAGTATAGTGGCTTTGCGGTCCTTACAGGGTAGACTTTTCGCCTGTGCATATCATTGAAATGACGATTCAACATATAGGCCACATTAGCAGCTGACACACTCTTAAATGCCCAGCGTATGATATATCATACGGCCAAAAAAGGACTTTAAAAAATGAATTTCACGGAAAACAAATTCAAACCAGTTTCAGGACAACATCTCGAATAACATATTAAGGCAGAACCCAAAAAGTCAAATTTTTGAATTTCAGGCATGAATGGGTGATGAGACGAGTTTAAAATATGATGCAATGCAACCACGTTGTTGTCATAAAACACTGAGGCCAAGACTGTGTTTGAGACATGCAGTCCCAACAAACTACCAGGAATAACTTTATGAGTAATCAATGGTTTTTCTTTGATGAAAACACTGATTATTCTGAATATATTGCAAGTTTGAAAATTGATATTTTGTAAGAGTGAACAGTCTGCGGAGGTTTATGCCTCTCCCCCATTTTATGGTTTGCGTGTTCGTGAAAGCGTTGACAATGATGAACAGCCTCAGTAAGAATGAATGCCAAAGTATTTGCTTAAAATACCAATACAGTCCTCTCACAACTTCTGTATTTCTATTTTGTGTCAAATGTAAGTGTAGTAAAGTGCTTGCTTATAATTCAAATAACGACTTTCACTTTTCTTTGCTAAAATTGTGATAGTTCTTTTCATTCGATTAACTTCAAAATACAGTTACTTACTCAGTTTAGTTGGTAACAGCGTTTTATCAATTTCGCTCTAAAGTTTAGAAGATGAATATTTTACTTGTGCTAGTACGATCTGAATGTTATTCAATTCCCGTCAATTGGTTTCCAATTTTTTACGTTTGAGGAAAAACTTCATTGTACGCTCTGGTTGATTTCTTCATACTACGGCAATTCTTTGCAAATCTAGATTTCTTGTCAACATCAATTGCTGCGAATCTCCAGTAAACAGCGTGTTAGATGTAAATTGTACTAGGAGATTCTGATTTTTTTCACGCAAATTTTTTTTCACTCTTTTACTCAAACCATCCGTGTATTTCAGGTGATCGTCAACACCATCGTCGCATTTGCAGTGCTAAGAAACCGAACGCAATTAAAGAGAAACTCACTTTACATCTACGTTCTGAGCTTTATTTCTGTCAACATAGCGTTTGGAATGCTAAATGCATACAGCAGTCTTAATCTTGCTATAGGATTCGAGAAACCCTCGGAATCGGATGGATCTTTTGTGTAGGTTTACTCGTACGATAAAATGTGCTTGGATGAACTTGAAACGACCTATGAACAAACACGTCATAAATATAGATTTTGTGCTTTGGTTGGTAAATGATTAGCATCGCAGAAGTTTAAGAAAACGTTAAAACCGTAATCTGATAATATCATACAAACACATTTTTATAAACTGTTTTTATAAAAATATTTTCTTCTAGAACACATACTTGAGGAAGGCAGTGCCTGATACAAGAGAGTTTACTCAAAGCACTTAATGTTCAAAAATTATTAACTGAAGTGCATTTATATGTCGACAAACATTTATATAAAAACATAGTGTTACAATGAATAAAACCTCTAAACTTACATTTTCTGATAATTCACGATTGTGTCACCGCCTTTCATAAAAGATTTGACTCGTTTGTGTTCAAAAACGGATAGCTTAACATATATCAAGATTGTCAAAATTTGGAATGTTTCAGATATGAAAACATTTCACCGAATCGGTGAGTTTTGCGCCATACAGTGTCATCTACATATTTCACAATCATGCCAATTTTGCGTCACAAAAGACGCTTTACCATTTAGCCATCACTGTTCGAACTGCAGAGCCATTGCATGACTATTATCATTGCAGATTATTAGTTCACAAATGCATTAGTCAAAGAATCAAAAGTATACAAATTTATTGAATATGGTTAGAAAATTAGAGTTAAAAATAAACTCTAGAAATTTAGTAAAAGTTAAAAACATCCTTCCAAATTCCAGAAAAACTCGTACCTGTCTTAATCATGTTAATAATTACGGAAGTCAAAATTTCTTCATACGTTTTCTCTAAGATCAACTGTTTCTTCATCACCAGTGTGCAACTTGATCGTCATCGAACGAGATAACAAGTAGCTGCACACTTGAAATAAAAAGTACAAACACAACCAAACACAGCATAAATTGCAAATGATTACGTCATTTTATTTCCACTACGGAGTACATCATATCTTAATGAGTGGTTCAAGGCACCGGCTGTCATGAATAGTTTTAGTTTTATTTGATTCCAGCAAAGCAAATATCGTTTTTTTATAGTATACGATATATTTGTGCTGTCAGTTTGTGACTGCATGGAAAATATTGCATTTTGAAATCGTAAATTTGGGTTTCAGCCTACATGTACTGTTTTGATTGAGAGATTTAATTAAAATAAACTCAAGAAGTTTTGGTAATACTCTCACAAAGCTTTGAAGATTAATTAACTTGGAATAATGAAAACTTCAACACTAACTCTTCTAAAGTATCTGGAAGATACTCTCCACTTTCAACACCGTATGTTTTGACCAGTTCATAATTCAATTGAAGGCTTATTAATAGTGCTACGCAAGCTAATCAGCTTAGATTTTCAATCTTTCCTCTCATTTTTAGAATTAAACCTATGAATTCGAGGCACACGGCCGTGAAGGTTTGGAGAGTGTTTCGTGTGGTGACGCAATTGTGTCTTTTTCTGGTTATGAGCGGCAACATTTCAACGCTTATGTACGGACTTACACAAAGTTCACACATCGCCTACACGTCACTTTCATTTATCTTCAAGAACAAGGTAAAAAGGTGTTTCTGAGGATTACACACCGGATTTTGTTGGGAGTTGGTGAGAAATTATAACTCGTTCATCTGAAAACTTCAAAATTTTGCAAGACTTTTTTGTCTTTTACTGACTTTTCCGTTTTACTTTGACCAGCATACGAAAAAAACTTGAGTACAAAGTATCCTAGAAAATACTTTAGTTCATACTATCCATCTGGTAACATAAATTATAATTATTCTACACGCAAAGCAACATGTCATAATACCTGTTTCGCTTAGTAAGTAATAGTGAAAGAATCGAATTTGTTCCATTTACCTGTGCAGCTGGTGTGTACATGCCAAATTGCAGAAATCATTTTTTATTGTCAATTCTCCTGAAAAACGATTTGAATTCCACTTACTGAGTTTGAATCATGCTTTTTTCTTTCTTTCGAAGCAATAAATATCTTCCTCTTCTTGTTGATTTTTCGGGATGATAGTTTCATCTTCCAAACAGAAAAACTGATTTAAATGCAACCTGTCATAATGAAAGAGCCTGCTTCAAATAGTATTTCACCGAGTTCCGGTTTTCACACAGACTCTGCTCCTTAAATATTAGAATTATTTGTATGCATCGTGACAAGTTTTCATTGAATAATATTTTAGAATTTTTATCTTAGTGAACATTCGAAATGTTGATAAAAACTCTTGACTGACATTACGGTATCCTTATCAAGCTTGTATTACATGGCGCATATGTTGACTCTAAAAACACTGACAATGTTTTGCTTTGTTCAGACAGCTTCATCCTTATGGCCCAAAAGAAAACGAGGAAAAGCGATGCTGTTGATTTCAACTGTATGGTTGTTGCCTCTTGTTTTAATTATAGTTGTGTCGGTTTCTTGGAATTGCTTAGATAAATGCGTATGTCATAGTGCCTACTATCCAAAACAACTCAGTTGCCAAGCAGGTAAGTTGGTCAAAACAAAATGTTAATTTTTTTTTTCTTTTTCAATGTTAAGACATGTCCCACAATTATTTAAATATGCAAAAGAATGCGACGTTTGACTTAAGCTGTTGACGATTAACCATAAAGTGTGTTTTTGGCGCTTGTTTCTGTGTTATTCCTGCATCATAATGAGGAGGACTACAAATTGTTACTGATCCATTAACCCCTCAGGCCCATGGATTTGCTTAATTTGAGCAAGTATATGTCCGGCCATAACTCGCTAGGCGACTGAGCTGGAGAGCTGTTCAAACCCTCTAAAGATGCAGAAAGTCGTGTTGTTTTGGCTTAAAAATTTGGGAAGTTTTGGATTTTAACCTTTTTCGTGGGTGACGTCACAATTAAGACAGGTTTGGGTTTTTTCGGATGGGGTCATCGGGCCCTGGGCCTCAGCCGCATGGGGAAATTTTTTGTTTTTTTCCAAAAAACTAGAGAAAAATCCTCGTCTTTAGAGCCCTTCATTGGCTTTCTAGCGTTTCTTGTTAGCAAGTTATGGCCTAAAAACAACAAAACTAATTCATTAATGCCTTAGGGAATAATTAATAAATTATCGACTATTTGGCCATAACTTTCCAACCTCAAACCTTAGAAAGCCAATGAAGGCTTTTGAAAACGTTGATTTCTCCTAGATTTTTATAAAAGAAATGAAAAATTTCCCTTGCGTTTGGGCCCATAGGCCGATTTCCCCATCCAAAAGGCCCGAAACCTGCCCCAAATGAGACGTCACCCACAGAAAACGCAAATAAAAAACTTTTGAAATCAAACTACAGGACTGTAAGCGTCTTTAGAGCGTTTGAACAGCTCTCTAGCTCAATCGCCTGGCCAGGTATTATGACGCAACAAATTTATGCAAAAAAAGTTGTGCACGCTGGATTTGTGATCCAAACTGCAGAGGAAATCAGCCCGTGTGATTTTTCTAATGAGCCTAGATTTGTTTTAGCATCATAGATCGTAAATATAATCCAAGAAATTTTTTTTGTTGAAAAAAATATCTAACGTGAAATAGTGTTCAACAAATTGCAGTCACTGCATATACACAGGATAAACTTTTGAGTATCAAGTTTGTTAGGGGAATTGTTTAATAAATCGATAGTGTAAGAAGCTTCAGAAATTACGTGCAAAACTAATACTTCCACAACGCAACGAAATTGAGTTATTAGTGGCACTCAGAACTTTTTGCCAATAAAAATATAGGTGCGAAAGTTGAATTTTTCGTGGTTTCTAATTCACCTGAATCTGCACAAGGTATTCGAAAGTTGGAAACTTGAATTTGAATTTGGAATTATTTTAGAACTTGAGTTATTTGACCGGTTGAGATACCAACCGTACTGGCCTCCACAAAAGTGCACCAGATTTCCGTATACTTCTTGCAACCGATTTATGGCGGGTTCATATCGTAACAAAATATTTCCAACACAGTGCACAGCTTCCAGGAATTATTGGGTTTTTGTGTTGAAACAGTCATGATGAGCAGTTTCTGTTTGCTTCAAGCATCAGCCTAGGTGTCAAAATTTATTCCCCTCAATTTCATTAGTTTTCAAGATTGTGGCAATTGTGCTTGTTGCAGCAATACTTTGCAAAATCTTGTTGCTGCAAAAAGGTGACGCAATACTTCAGTTTGTGTAAAGAGCAAAACGATCTTCAACGAATATTTTATGCAATTGACACTGAATTTAACCTTTCTTTCAAATTTTCATAAATCGTGATTCTAGAACCTTTTTTTTCAATCGCTCATGGGTTAATGTTACAATCATAAAAGTTTTGTTGCTACTGTTTGATATATCTGAATCGAAGCTGATTTGACGCGAATATCGAGTTGACCTTTCGGAATTGTTTTACTCAGTCTAACGTGTTGGTTCATTTCTGATGTTTTTCTTTTACAGATATATATTCTGAATGCCACAGGGTTTTCGAAACAATGACAAAAAGCTTCATGTTGTTTCTTGCGAGCATATGGTTACTGTTAGTTGTGGTAAAAATTGGAATGCTCATTACTGCTTTGAGGAAGTTTAGAACGACGCCTGCTAAGACGCGCTCGTCGGTGCAAAATATTTCTCAAGGTAAAAGTTTCACATAAATCTGAATGAAAATGAAAGTGAATGTTAGACGAGGGTGTGAACTGAAAGGTACAATGCAGCTCAACAAACCAAATCATTTAGCAGCTACATGCTTGTAAAAAATTAACTAAACACAGCTTTTAATAGACAATCTTGCAAAAAATTCACTTTTTCTTCAAGCATTAGAAACCATATTTTCAGCATTGATGGTTTAATCCAGGTATTCTCAACCTATTTTTCTCCTGCACCCCTAAAAAATTTATTGTGAACTCTCATCCTCAACAGTTTAGAATCAAAGATTAGCTTTCAAACAATTATAAAGGACACTAAATTTTTAATATGTAAAATAATCAAACATATGGGCATGAAAGAATGGTAAAAATTACCTTTGATCATACTTTACAGAAAGTAATCACTTCCTTGAAATATGTAGAAAATAATAAAATTGATAGGCTGATGTCCAAACGTTTTTAAGGTATTTCAGTTCAATGACATACGGAAGGTCACAACACCTGAGGGTGATATTTTCTGTGGCCCCTTTATCCTAGTGAAGGTTGTTACTGCCATTACGCAGCTGGAGCCAGGAAAACCCCCGGATTTGGATACTATTTTCGCGGAGTTTTAACTCAACGCCAGGTCAGCTCTCAAATATGCGTTTTCCTCACTTTCTGCTTGCATCAACTCAAACACGCAGGATCTGGAGAAGCGCAATAATAGTTGCAATCCCTAAGGGGGAAAATCCATTGGGGGCCCAAGGAGTTATCGCTCATTATACCTGCAGTTTATCCCCTTCAAGATCCTCGAGAGGCTCATCTACGCTTATGTCAAACCAATGATCGACCGATTTACCCCGCTATTAGTAGCGGGCTTTCGGCATGAGAGGTCGACTGTAGTTATTTATAGATCAGGTCACCTTACTGACGCAAGGGATCGAGGATAGATTTTCGCCTAAGAAAAAGGCCGGAGCTGTGTTTGTCAATCTCACAGCAGCTTGCGACAATGTACGGAGTCGTGCCTTCATCTACAAGCTACTGTGGTTGCTACCTGACAGGCAAGTGGTCCCCATGATCATGAAGCTTGTTGGCAATCGCAGCTTCACCGTTACCATCAGTAACAACGAACGGAGCAGGCTACGACGCCGCAAGATTGGTATCCCTCAGGGGTCCATTCTGCCACACCTTCTCTTCAATATCTACACCTCTGATATGCCAATGACCAATGACCGTCTGCAAAAAGTATGCGTACGTCGACCATCTATAATAATCATGCATATTGACGGAGACTAGCAAGCAAGCAAGACATCGCAACCATAGGCGAATACTTCCAGACCGGAACGTTGAAGCTCAGCACTACAAAATCAGTGTCGGTAGTTTTCCATCTCATAAACAAGGAAGCTAAACGTGAGCTGAAAGTTAACTACAACAACGAAATCCTGTCTTTTTACTCCGAACCCAAATACCTCGGCATAACGTTGGACAGGACGCTCATGTGTCGTCGACACCTGGAGTCAAGAAGCTGATATCACGTGTCGCACTTTTTAGGCGGCTTACTGGGACAACAACTTTGTGAACAGCCACCTTAACGCTAGTCCAGGGGTTCCCAAACTGAGGTTCATGTACCCCTAGGGGTACATTTGCCTACTTAAGGGGTACATTTAAGGTTAGCAAGAGAAGGGAAAAATATGTTTGTATATTACTGATTTCAAATTATTTATACATGTGTCTGTGAATAATAAAATAATTCATTTATTACAAATTTGTGGTCCATATCAAAGGCACAATCAAACAAGCAGGAGAACAAAAAATGGTTAACAATAGCGCATTAAAGAATCGGTGTTTGCACACAACCAACACCAATAGGAGTAAAAGACTTTAACAGCACCGCTACTGCAGCGTCATTCACCCATCACAATACAGGATCCAGTAGTGGGAGAGATATGAAGATATTCTATCATCAAAACTTGGGGCAAACAGCTAACCGAGAAAAAGACAAAAGTAAAAGATAAGTCAGATAGGGGTGCACAGTGGCGCACAAAGACATGCAAACTGTTCCGGTCAAGGTTTCCAGTGCTTGCAACGCATTTATCACGAGATTTGACAGCCAATTAATTTTCCTGAATTTCAAAGCAGGACTTAGCGATTAACATTTTGTCTTTTTTTGTATACTTGGGGGGGGGCTTATTTTTGTATACTTGGTTTGCACACATTGTCTGTATACTGGAACAAGAAAAATAATGAAATCCTAGGGCGTTACAAAGCATACGGAAGGTCTTCGTTGTTATGCAAAAACAATACTGGTGACTAAGACGCGTACACTAGCACAACGCATCAACTACTATATCAGTTGGTCACTGTCATACAGGAGCGTTAAATAATGAAGAAAAACGCAGATTTGTAAAAAGCATCGGAGATCGGATAAAAAAGTTAAATGAAGATGCACAACGTAAAAAGCTATACAGATTATTTGTCAACAAGGCATCAAAAGTCGTGACACGATGGCTAACTTGGTGTTGGTAGACACGAAATAAAGTATTTTTTTACTGCAGATGAGCAATGAGCGAATGTGTCTCTGAGCTTGTTTGCTGAGCAGGAGTATAGCGATTTCACTTGTCTCTGAATATCATCATCATCCTTCAGTGAGGCATTTAGCAACACATCAAGGTATTTCGCTTGGTCAGAACACTGTACACGTACACCGCTCAGAAAAACATTGATGGAGCAGGATATTTCTAAGTTTTTCGGAAAAAAAGAACCCCAATTGAGCACCAATATTATTTTTAAAAATCATCATATGCTTACTGGCAAACATTTTTTATTTTCCCCAGCTTTTTTATTATATGAAATTTTAGAGGTACATGTTAATCTATCGAACTGCTGATGGGGTACATGGCCAGAGAATGTTTGGTAACCCCTGCGCTGGTCCATTCCACCTCAGAGTACTGCAATTTTGCTGTTGCCGCAGTGCTCACACGTGCCTCATTTACCGTGTCTTCAACGACGCCTTGCAAACTGTGATTGGGTGCCTGCATACTTCACCTCGGGGCAATCTTCCAATCCTCGCTGGTATCCAACCTGCTGAGCTTCGTCGGAAAGAAACCACACTGTTTCTAGCACGCTGTGTAATGGAACTCGGACATCTGCTCAACTCAGCGTTCACCTGTCCATCGAGTGGGGATGCATGGCATTTCAAATCCAGACACCTACTGTACCCGCTGCACAACAACTCATCAGTTCATCTGTCGACAACAGACGTGCGGACTTTGGGCGGATCACCGCTGGAATGCGGAGTGGTTGGACAGCACCCACTTTTCCGGAATGGTCCCGAGCCTTGTTAGGGGTCCATGAATGTGTTGTTAAAGGTGTCCGTAAACCAAATTTGCGTCAAGAAAATCCGCTAGTTTTATTCGCCCAGTTGGGGCAGTATTCCGTTTATTCGCACCACGGCTGTGTTGTGACTTATGATCGCGTTTCAAGTTGACTGCCCTTTTTTGGTTTGATTTTGGTGACGGGAATTAGCGGCAGGCCGAAGCCTGAAATTTGCTGCTTGCCGGGGTTGTTGAGGTTCTCACGCTAAGATATGACCAAATCTAATTTCTCAAAAATTGAAGAAACGGTGACAAAATGAAGGGGTTCGCAGCGGTTTCGGGTGCAGTGGAAGGGGTCCGCCGCGACGAAAAGTTTGAGAACCACTGTGTTACAACCAATTTCAATGAATCGCAATTGCGTTAACCTGTTATCCTTGTATTAAAGTGTTGCTGAGATTTCGTATTATCAATTACTCACAGAAATTTCCAGAAAAGGTATTGGGAATGAAATTTCGGAATCATCCAGTGATTCTCAAACAAAAGCAGATCGCTCTTCCCAGGTGAGAAAAAAAAGTTGTAGGATTTAACATGTGTAAACCGTGAGCGTCAAACTTTCAAAACATAAGCGATCACATCAGAAAATACAACTCGTGACAACATTTTCGGTAATATTCTTAGTACATAGGTTTGGAAATATCGGCTTCTCTTAAAAAAATACCACGAAATGAGACAATTGAGACTGAATTGCATTGATTGAAAGTTTATGGCAATACGAATGTCCAGTTATTTGCTACGCATATTGCGCAAACGCAAACGTTTCGAAATTGAACATCGCAAACATGGTTGCTGTGATTGATTTAATCGTTTATTGTACAAAATGTAAAACTGAGTTTAATGCAAGCAATGGTAAAAAATCGAAAATCTACATTGGGTACTTGTTTGATTTTTCGAGGAACTGGTTCATTACAAGCAGAAACATAAAAACTGCCAAATTGTAAACAACTGCAGTTCTTTTTCATTTTGATCAGAAATGTCTGAACTTTGTTTTTAATAGTTAAATATATAATAGTTAAAGATCATATCTTTAACGGCCACGGGCCTGCCAATGATCTCGGGGTTGGGAAAATCAACCCGATGTCCTAGGTCAATGGCCTGATATGAAATCACTTGCCTGGTTTGAATTAAAAATAAAAAAAATTTGATGTTTATTTCAAGTTGTCCGCATTTCAAAACAGTTTTGACATGAAACATGATACTAACTGTGAAGTACGCTTTGATACCTACCAATGCTATTTCTTGTGGTTGGGAAAGTCTATTGTATCAAATACCCAAAAGCAGATTTTTGATGCTTTCGTGAATAGGACAATATTTATTATCACTTTTTTCATGAACATTTTGAAGTACGCGAGGAAAATCATGTCAACTAAGTTTAATTAATTCAATGAAAGACCACCATCACATATCCCGAAATGGCTACATTTGGAGTATTTAAATGTATTTTTATTTTATCATCTAACCAAATATTACCATTGTGCTCTCTGTTTTCTTAAATATTTTTTTTCATGAATTAGGTTGAAATACTATTTTCGTCCGGCAAAAATCAAACAACGAAAGTGACTGCGACTGCTTCGTCAAAATTTATTCTGATTTTTTCACAGCAAAGACAAATCGATGAACAACACCCGCCTGCGTCCAACTGCAGCAGAGGTTCACTGAAGCTGGACCCGTCTCTCAAAGCAATGTGCTTAATGTCCATTCTTTTCATTCTTTGCACTTTGCCTTCGATTATCATAATCGTAGTTGACAGCGTAAGCACAAACCAAACTGTTGGCTTGATTCATCTTACATATTCTTCTTTGGCGCTGTTCATTTACTGCATTGCTTCTCCAATGATCTTGGTCTTTTACTTACCTGGACTGCGTAGGGCAGTTATGATGTTGTGCTTTTCGTGGAAGTGTTGCACGACGACAACAATCACCAGCGGAAGTGTTCGGAACAGTGTTAACTATGGTTGAAGTTCTAAATATGCTGCTGCGTTATGAAACAATTACTTCTAGCATACACAAAATGTTTGACAAAATTTCTCTCTTTAACTAAAACTAATTACCTTAACACCTTCGCTGCCGGTATTTTTCGGTGAAATCCAGGTTTCTAGCGTCTCTTAGCAACTCCACACTCGCCAGCCGATAGTGCTAGAGAGCTGTTCAAACCATCAAAAGACTCAGCGAGTCCTCGAGTCTACATTCTAAAGAATCAATTTGGTAGCAAAACATCAATTACAATTGTTTGGTGGGAAACCTTGATTTATAAAATGTTTTAAGTAGTTTTGGTTCTATGCATTTTATTACATATTTGGAAGTTTTTAAAGGCTTTTTTTCTTCGTCCAGCCTTATGAAAAAGATGACGTTAACTTTATCAACAGTTTTCATATGCTTTGATTGATTTGCTCTCGGCAACTCTTTTCATCTTTCATGAAGCTAACTACAGAAGCGTGTAATCATTTAACAAACAATTTTTAAACAATTAAAATGATGAGGTCAAGAAGCTCATAAAAAGCTATTATTTCCCCTAGGTGAAGTGAAATCTTAAACTAAACAAATAGACAATTATAAAACATTACCATCATTCCTCGCGAATATTTAAACAAAGGCATCTGCATAATTGTGAAATCAAAGGTGCAATAGCATTTGCAGCTAAATTTGCTGAAGATTGATGATGAGTTGCAATGGTAACCACTCCAACGTAATCTTCATACGCGCTTTATATGAGTTATTTGCGTTGGGTTTCATTTCTAAATTAAAAACCATTATGGCCAACAATACGACGCATGGCCAACTTGGTGTAAAGCGAAGCAACAGTTTTGGATTCCAAACACATGTAGTTTGATTTTTGTTGCAAATATGGTCTAATTGTTCTTCAACTAAACTAATTGTGGTTAATTTGCTACGTCACTTTCCAGTCATTCCTGTAAATAGCTGCATTCTGCGAATTTCCGGTATTAATGAATAGCCCCGACAAACAACAACACGTCAGTACAACTGCTTCAAAAAATTTTGCCGACAGCTGTTGCATAGATTCCCGGTCTGGGAACCAGATATGTGAAGGCTAGCTACACCAGTCGCCTTTTGTTTGTTGGTTGCTGCATCTGCTTCATTTTAAGCAGTACGCGTCAACACGCTAAAGAAAAAGCTTCTTCTTCATGAATACCGCGTGCGGTTCACGTCGCAGTGCAGAAAAATGAAAAGGATTTCGTCAAGGAACACGAGGTGTTGGGTTAAAACCTTCACGTGACCATGCGCACGCACAGACAAGTTTACCGTTTGTAACATGTACATACGATACTCAGTAACAGTATTGCGTCGTAATGACAGTCAGCGCTCAACAGAATGAAACGCATTGCTAGATGTATTTGTACAACCGTTACACGATAACCCCAAGTATTTTGAAAAAAAATTTTTGAATCAGGAAAATAGCCCTGTGAGTTTTATTTATATGCTGCACATTTTCTTTTAGGCTGTTCTTTTGCTTTAATTGTTCATTTTTATAGGACTAACTGAACATAAGTACTCTTTCCTCTTAGCAAAATTGTTTCTGCTTTCATTTCACTGGAAATTGTCTCCATCTCCAGACAATGCTCTTAAGGATTGAATGATTTTTAGCCTTATTAAAGTTGAAACTGGCACATTAACTCTCCACATGCATTTCTGTTGTGTTAAATTGTACGAATGCAGTTAAAAAAACACAGCTCTTTGGCTTGATGTTTCAAAAAGTTAAAAAGATAAGGAAAACCAAAGGATTTTACCGAAGTTAGATTTATATAACAACATAACGATGAAGCTCTCGAAGTTTTTTTGTTGTCATGAATTGAGGTATGCAAAAATATGTTCCAGCTGCAAATGGAAAAATTACAGTTGAAATGGTATCGTTACGGAAAAAATGAAATTGTATTTTGTGTATTTTATGTCGTCTCGAAAACGCTTTGGGCCATTTTTCAAATGGTGTCATTCATCAACATTCTGCAGGCAGATTTAAGGCCACAGTGATTCCACATCAATATAAAGGTAGGGGTGTCATGTGAATATTTGGTGGCACCAGTTGCCATGAATACATTGATTGCGGTACTTGCCTTTTTGGATATAATGAGCGCTGATACATTTTCATAGATCGTTAGGCTGCTTCTAACCATTTTCAAACGGTTTGGAAACAGCTGACCAATAAAGCGTCTGTGGAGAAACTCACAAAATGATCGTCCTGTTTGCAGATTTTGACTACACGTAAAGCTAAAAATCATAGATAAACAAAACCAATCTTCAAATGCTTCACACGCTGTAAAATTGTGTATGATATCGATGGTGGCAGCGTACCAAGTCTCTTAATCCTGTATGGATTGCAGAACCAGTATAGTGGCTCGGTCTTCGTCAAACCGTCTCTAGAAGAACAAAAACTCTTAACCACGATTTTTTAAAATTCGGAACTTCTGGGTTCGAAATTTTTTGGTGTGCTCTCACGACTGAGGGGTCGAGATGTCTTTGAATGACGTCAACATGGCCTCAGGAAAAAGTTGGAGAAGCAATTTACTCGTTTTTTCAAAAGTAAGCTAGGCGAAAATCCTCGTCTTTAGAGGTCTTGACTGACCATCTGTGAGCTGCTCATCTTGAGAAAAGTGCAAGCGTCTTTTACAGCCTCTCCTTTTCAGGTGTAGTGATCGCCGCGGGGCCTCTTTCTGGTACTCCAGCAAGCAGGTCACTTGCACATGGCCCCTCCTACGCACATGTGCCCGCAGCAACGCCTTCACGTGGTGCCACTGTTCTTGAACAAATGTTGCTATGCGACGTGACGCGTCCGAGTACTCAGCGGTATATCTGAGCAACTACTTGGTGTTGGCATGACCCTCAGCCTTGGTCGGCGGCATGCCTATGAAAAGGACACTCTACTTCAAACCATGTGCTTGCCTCTTGGCGAATCAGGCGTATGAGGATCCAGAATCCCTACGACTGTGAAGGCAAGGTGGCGACGTGTTGGAACCACGCAAATACGGGCTTCCAAACATGGGAGTTTCTGGAAGGTTCCTGCAACCTCTCTGCAGCTCAGTTGTCTTGGGCCCACCCATGCCACTGATCATGCATGCAGGG
>JGI24158J21664_10002524_pt1 | contig 22294 bp, 17 predicted proteins | sample Ectturendosymbi3_FD_21664 | JGI IMG/M metagenome (IMG submission 21664)
TGTGTTGCCCAGCGTAGACGTTGCTTGCGAGGAATGCTGTCGTTGCATGCAGAGATGCTGGTTTCCCCAAACGCTACCAACGAGACAGCCTAGTCATTGTATGGGTACTGTTCTAACTCCCGACTAAAACCGCCTGACATTTTAAGTTGCCAAGCCGAAGCAAGGCGTTTGGCTCACTTTGATAGTTCGTTTCACAGATTTCCTGGTGCACAAATCTTTATTTACAAAAGGTTTCTGATTAGCAGCAGCAGAAATAGCTTTGCGATTGCGCGACAGCAGAAACAGCCAACGTGGGCCGCAGGCTAGCGATACACAACTCGACTCTCTCAAAGCATGGTGTCCACGCCAATGGACAAAACCGAATAATGCAATGCGTAATCGAGGTATTGCGAGGTCGCAGTGGAGCGCGCACACACGAAATCCCTTGACGCGAATGACAAGTTGCTACAAACCAGATCTCACGTACGGGATACAATAGCGAGTAGGAAACGGCAAGTCATAATGCGAAAAGGTAAATCCACTATAATTGGTAACACTGCTTTCAGTTTCATGTTTCATTGCATGAACTTGTTTGACTGCATTTTCGGGATCTGCCTTTTAGTGCCATTTTTGGTTATGCGTGGTTTTATTTCTCTCAGTCTGTGTTTAGTAAAGTTTTACCTTTGCTTTTCAGAAAGGAGGTGGCAATAGGTCCGGCGAGAGTGATGTGGTTAGAATAAAATGCTGACTTTGTCATTTTAACAGCACAGTTGTGATAGTGTAGCGAATGCGTCTACGTCTGCTGAGTGAATGATTTTCGGTTCGACTCTCACCTTGGCGCCTTTCATTTTGGTAACAGCCTAATGGTTGCACTTGTCAAGGGACCACTTTTTACTTTCTTCAAATGTTATCAAACCTTTGTGTTCAGATTTACAGTTTTGGTTTAGATTTAGGGGTTAGGTTTAGGGTTTAGCACATTTATACCAAACCTAGTTCACTCTACTACACACTCATCGTTTGTTATTGTCACGTTACAGGTGACGGATGAATTACTTTTCAAATACGAAGGTCCACTTACGGACCTGTGGCCACTACCTTTCAGAAACAAAAATTTTTAATAGTTGCACATTGATTAGTCAAACATATTAACAGGATTTTTTCAGATTCGGATTTCACATTTCTGTTGCAAACAGGATTCAGATCAGGATCAGGATTCCTATCTCTTGGATCAGGACTGGAGTCGGACTCGCAAAAACTTGAGTCCGAACACCTCTGCTCGACGCAGAAACGAGCAGTGTTTCCAGCGTTTTCATCGCGCGAGGTCACCTGAGGTCAAATGCGCAAAATCGGCATCCACTTCATCATCTACCCTAAGCAATGTATCCCACGAGGCCATCGGAAGAACTATGTGCCATGCTGGGACAAAGAGTGTGAGACCCTCTATCACTCCTTTATCCGAGCCTTAGTGGAGACTGACTCTGATAGAGCCGCCTCATCCCTACTCTCTCGACTACAACAGAAGAAGCAGGAGCGATGGGAAGAATTTGTCAACACCATCGACTTCTCGAACTCTAGCCGCAAGGCGTAGAGAACAATCAACAAACTTACTGGCAGGTCTGGATGCTCCTCTTGCCTGTGCCCCGTCTCGGCAAACTCCATTGCCTCGCACCTCGTGAAGAATGGGGCACACAGGACCGGTGGCCGCGAGTCCACCAGGCTCGTCAACAAGCAGCTGTCCGACCTATGGATGATTCCAACCTGAGGGTCACAGTAGCTCCGAACCCTTTAGGCCGGAGGAGTTTGCTGCTGCCCTCAAACGTTTGAAGCCAGGAAAGTCTCCAGGATTGGATTCCATCTTCCCGGAGTTTATACTCCACCCCTGGTCGGCTCTCAAATCTTGGTTTTGCGACTTCCTCAATTCCTGCATGCACCAACTCAAAATTCCAAAGATCTGGAAAAGAGCACTAGTTGTTGCGATCCCTGAGCCAGAGAAGCCATTGGGGGACCCAAAGAGCTATCGTCATATATCTCTGCTGTGTGTCCCCTTCAAAATCCTCGAGAGACTCATCTACGCTCATGTCGAACCAATCATCAATCCACCGCTACCACAGGAGCAGGCAGGCTTTCGACACGGGAGATCGACCGTAGGCCAGGTCACCCTGCTGACATAGGACATCCAGGATAGCTTTTCAGCTAAAAAGAAGGCCGGAGCTGTGTTTGTCGACCTCACAGCAGCCTACGACACTGTATGGCACCGCATCTCACCTGCAAGATGCTGCAATTGCTGCCTGATAGACACATGGTCCACATGATCATGGAGATGGTTGACAATCGCACCTTTACCCTTACCACCTGAAATGACCAAACGTGCAGGTTACGATGCCTCAAGAACGGTGTCTCACAGGGATCTATCCTGGCGCCCCTTCTCTTCATCATCTACATCTCTGACCTGCCAGCCACCATCTCCAGAAAGTATGCATATACTGACGACCTAGCAATCATGCATGCTGATGGAGATTGGCTGGCGGTGGAAGGGGCGCTGAGCAAGGACATGGCAACGCTCGGTGAATACCTCCAGACTTGGAAGCTAAAGCTCAGCACCACGAAAACGGTGTCGGCAGCCTTCATTCTTAACAACAAGGAAGCTAAACGTGAGCTTAAAGTCAAATACAACAGCGAAACCCTGCCCTTCTGCTCCGAACCCAAATACCTCGGAGTAACGTTGGACAGGTCGCTCACATATCGCCGACACCTTGAGTCAATTCGAAAGAAGCTGACATCACGCGTCGCACACATGAGGCGGCTTGCTGGCTCTGGTTGGGGTGCTGGAGCAACAACATTGCGAACAGCCACCTTATCCCTGGTCCATTCGACTGCAGAATACTGCGCTCCTGTCTGATGCCACAGCGATCATACCCACCTCATCGACCCCACCATCAACGACGCCTTGCAAATTGTGAGTGGATGCCTGCGTCCCACTAATATGCACTGTTTCCTTTACCCAATAAGCAGCTTCGCCTTTGGGAGGTCTGCAGCCTAGATGAACCTTTGTCTTTTGCAGCCTCCCACTTCCTTATGCATTTTATATTTCGATGTACTTGGAAGTCATCGCAGTACTACATTATCATAAACATGATGACGTCATTCATGCGTGAGTCTCAAAAGCTTGTGTTTCATCAACGTAAATGCATTAGCGCCATCAAGCGAATACTCTCCACTACCGCCATATATGTATCCTCGTCTCCCTTCATGTATTTGCGTATTCCATGTTACTGCGATGCATGGTTAAAGTCCAGCGCTGTGCGTGAGGGAGTGAAGACATTACACAATACAATCAATTTCTACACCAGTGAACAACCTTCCCATCCTCGCAGGCATCCAACCTGCTGAGCTTCGTCGTAGTGGAGCCACACTATCTCTAGGACTCCGAGCCATGGAGCCTATACACCTGCTCCTCTCAGCGCTCACTCGTCCATCATTTTCAGATGCACGGCGCCTCCAATTGAGACACCCATTTGTACCCGCCGCTCAGCATCTCATCAGTTTATCTGACAACAACAACATACGTGCGGCGTAGTGGGCGGATCACCAATGGAATGCAGAGTGGGTGGACAACTCCACAAGACTCCGCTCATTAATTCCAGACCCCGGTATACACCCCCGCTCAACCGCCTCCGCACCGGTGTCGGACGTTTCCGTTCCTGCTTGTACAAATGAGGTATGACCTCCTCTGCGGCTTGTGAGTGTGGCGCAGAAGAACAAACCGTCGACCATGTCGTCCTCCAATGTCCAATCCATCTACCTCCCCATGGACTGCATGGCCTGATGGTTTTGGACGATGAGACAACCGAATGGCTGCTCAACACATGCTCCGAAATCTAGCGCGGCCAAGCAGTGGGAAAAAGAAGAACTCGCTCAAAAGAAAGAAGTTATTTTGCTTCTCAGAGTAAAGGAATAAAGTTTGGCGATTACGTTTTTGATGTGTGTTGTGTAAATTAAAACTTTTTGGTTGTATGTCAGATACCCACAACAAGCTACAGTACGGAAATAAGTATTACCACCGAAAAATATTGGAATTAGTCTTAGACCTCAATTATTTTTCTTTTTGTAACCCTAACCCAAACCCGAAACCGACACACTTACCTAAACACTAAACCCTAATCATCAGTTCTCTCAGCGTATTTCATATGTAGAACATTACTTTGTGCATGCGCACATGACCGGAAGTCAGGAATTTCGCAAGTCATGAATTTCGCTTTACACTGGGTTTATAGAACCTATCTACCTAAACTTTACACACCAAACTGTCCCTTCTTTGAAATCTTGGTTGCGGGATTTCTTTTCTCCCATCACCAATTCAAACTCCCAAAAATCTGGAGAAGAGCTTTAGTAGTCGCGATTCCAAACACAAAAAGCCATTTGGGGACTCCAAGAGTGAACGTCCTATATTTCTTTTACACGTCCTGTGTCGAGTCCATCATTAACTTGTTACTTCAGACGAAGCAAGTTGGTGTCTAGCATAGAAGATCAATTGTGGATCAAGTCACCTTGCTAAAGCAAAATATTGATAACAACTTTACGACTAAAATAAAGGCTGGAACTGCGTTTCTTGATCTCACAGCAGCAATACCTCAGCGTGTGACATCGTATGGCACCGCAGCCTCATCTCTGTACTACTGAGACTGTTGCTTGACAAGAACCTGGCTCATATGATCAGGTTCATATGATATGATCATGGTTCATATAATATGATTATGGAACTTGTTTCGCACCAAAATTGTGAACCACAATTTTACACCAACCAGGGGTAGTGACCAAAGAAGAAGGTTACAGCGCCTGAAAAACGGTGTCCCACATGGATCAGTCCTGGCACCTCTCCTTTCATTTATCTGTGACTTGCCACCCAATATTTCCACGAAGAATGCATAAGCTGATGACCTGGCGATTAATACTGATGAAAACTGGCAGTCAGTGGAGGGATCTCTGCCCAAAAACATGGCGACTCCAGAAAAATACTTCCATATCTGGGAGTTGAAGCCTGCATACCTCGATGGTGAACACCTGTCGTTCTGCTCTGAGACCAAATACCTTGAAGTAAGTTTGGACAGAACGCTCACATAAGGCTATCGCTCATATACAAGCGGCACCTCGAGTCACTTCGCAAAAAGACTAGCAACTGGAGTCCCACTTCTGATGTAGCTCGCTGGAAATCTGTGGGGAGCTGGAGCAGCAACGCTGCGTGCATCCACATCAGACCCAGTCCATTTAAAAGCACAGTGTTGCACCAGTCCCGTCGCCACGGGGGGGCTTTGGTAGGCTTAGCTCCCCCAAACAAAGCTCCAAGCCCCCCCAAATTGAAACGTGAAACACTATAAACAAGTGGAATTTTTGTTAATTTTGTAATGTCAAGCACCCCGCACAAACACAAAGCCCCCCCGCAGAATTTCAAAGCCCCCCTATTGAAAACTTTCTGGCGACGGTTCTGTGTTGCACTCCCACCTGGTGCCGCAGTGCGCACACCCTCCTCTTTGATTCAATCATCAACGCCCCACTACGAATTGTGACTGGATTCGTTCGTCCTACACCAGCAAACAATCTTCCTATCCCCACGGGAATCCAACCTGCTGAGCTTCGTCGCAGAAGAGCAACACTCCCTCTTGCACGTTGCGCTTTGGGGCATGGACACCTACTCTGGCATTCACCAGTCCACCTGATGAGATACAGCGGCAGTTAAAATCGAGACAGCATTTTTTTCTGCTGCACAGAAACTAATCGGTCCCATCGACAACAGCGTTGCGCACTGGGCGGCCAAATGTCGAACAAGAAGTGGGGGAAGCAACACCAGACTAGGTGATTTCATACCCGACGTCATTAACTGTCTCTCAGTATCAGCATGAGTCAGGCTGAATTACCTTTGTACTGGCGTTGGTCGATTCACCTTCATCATGTACACAAAGATTGGATGCATCAGCGGCCTGCGAGTGATACGCCGCGGAAAAACCCGCAGACCATATTGTCCTGGAGTGTCCCTAAAACCAACCTCCTATTGGGGTGAATGGTCTGGCGGTTGTAGATAATGTGAACATAAACTGGTTGTACAATACTTGCCCCAAAGTCTAAATTCGCTGAGTAGTATGAAAACAAAGATAGAATCAGCGCGAATCTCTTAGCCACCTGATGCTGTGTTATTCCAGAACATTTTTCCATAAAAATTCTGCAAGCGCCTGTAACAATTCTGGTACTTTATCTCAAGCAAACTCGAGATAAAGTACCTGCAACACTAACACTTACTTTCGTGCCAAAGTTTTTTGAATTTTTAAAGTGTATAAAAATATATAACATTATTTGGTTTCACAAAAACTTCAACAATTAGAAAATATATCATTCTATGAACTAATTTCTGTTTTTGCGTTTTAATATCTTGTGATAGGATTTGAGACTGTTTATTTGAATTCTACCATTTGCAAAACACGTTCACAACTGCAGTTCACGGCATGACGTCACACAACCAGCGCTGTATTGACCCTTACTTGAAACGCAGGCAAATGTTACAGGTTAACGTCACTGATTAGGGTTAAAGTACGAATAAAACTTACGGCAGTTTGTTGGTAAAATGTATTTACAGACAAAAAAAGCAACAAATTCTTCTCAGTTACTGCTTAGAGACCAGCGTTTGTGTCATAGCAAAGCAAGAGTCAGAAGAGGTCGCTCGATGTCACTTCAATAAAATTGCTGTGATCTTTTCTTTGTATTCAAGAAACTACAGAAGTGTTCTGATCAGAGCATCTTGCTAGCTACAGGTTTGTGAATGTGTGTCGGGATTGCTGTAATGTGATCAGCGCTTTGAAAACCAATCAACGAGCGTTTTCCAAACAACTGATCACGTTTGCCGTCCCGATGTTCCCTCCCTTTGGATAATGGAGATATGCTGGCAACCCCACACTGCAGTCTAATGAAAAATCTCAAAACTGGTATAGATTGTCTCAAAGTAAGTTCAAACGCAAAACTTTTGTTATGTCACAAGCAGAACAGTTTTTAAAATCTACTTATTTTCGTGTAAATTACGTCGTAACCCTGGAACATCAAAGAGCAATATTTGACACAATTTTAGTTTGCAACACCGGAAACCCCAGTTGGTTCCAATGGTAAACCGACGTACCGCGACGAAACGAAATTTGTCGGTAGTGGATGTGTGCCATAGTAAGATTATAAATAAAATAAAGAACCAATCAAAAAGCAAATTCTATTTTCAACTGCAAAGTTTTGAGAAGTTTGAAACATTTCATTATATTTTTTTCCCAGTCCAGGCTGCTTTTGTTTAAAGCAGGGGTGGGGAACCTGGGGCCCGCGTGAACATTTGATATGACCCCCATCAGAATTTCCTTTACCCAAGTTAGAACACAACATCGCGACAAAACGAAGCTCCATGACAAGCAAGTATTTAGATAGTACGTGAAGAGTAGTCACTCTTCCTCATAGATAGACAAAGGTAGAATTATTAATTGATCTTGCGGCCCGCCAGTGATAATGCACAATTCATGCGGCCCGTGATACTAAAAAGGTTCCCCATCCCTGGTTTAAAGCAACGAGCAGACAAGTGCCACAAGTTCGATGACTGCGGGGTCTTGGCCGTTTGCATCGTTTATTCCAGGTTATCGTCTGAAATGTAGGCCGAGGCGCTTTTGAAAATCACGAACAAACTTATTGTAAGTTAAACTTCATAGCCTGGATCCGGCGTTGAAACATATAGTGTGAAGGGGAATAGCGTAAAAGCTGGATCAGAAAGTTAACAAAGATTTTATGGAAAGTCAAAATGTACACAACGCTCAACTTCTACGTGGTGAAGGTCGGGGTCTGCATAGACGCCCTTAACAAAGTTTTCAGTGCAACCAAAATTATCATTTGCAGTTATTTAGATGTACTCCGCGGCTGAGGCTTTTGGCTTTGGAGGGTTGTACGTGTATCTTCCACCATGGTCGTCGTCGTCCGCATTCCATGATGAACAGCACAGCAACAGGCCAGCGATAACCCCGAATGCCATTGAAACCTATTTGAAACAAACGCGTTGCTTTAGAAATTTGACATGCAAGTAACATACAGTTTCACTGCATTGAAACACGCAATTTTGTTTATTTGTATCACACCATTTTACAAAATAAAGAAAGCAACAAGACGGTAAAATCTAGAAATAACGCATCTCCTTTTAATTTTTGCATATGAACTATGTTCATAATTGCGATATGTTGCTGGGGAGTAGAAATGTTTTTGTTATTGGGTAACTGGGGTGTTGAAATTCTTCCTTCTCGGGTTCCTTACGTCACATGTGTCACGCAGGTGTCGTAGATTTTATCGACGCCCTCATGGCGAAAATCAAGGGGGGGGGATTATTCTTGCTTTCTCTGAAAAATTGCCCTCGCTGGCTGCTCTTTGCAACGATACAAAGATCAGGCTGCGCCCTGTCGCGTCGACAAAGGTATAAACTCTTTTCCAACTGTAATTGATACTGATTTATTTTTGTTGCTGAATCTACGTGTCTTATTCACGCCGCTTTGTTCAGGACAATCAGCATTCCGAAAGCACTTATTTTGATTAGATTTACTGGTTATGCTGTCATAATAGCAGTAGCGCATATGAGCGCAAAATGGTAAAGGTGAACAACATTGTTTCAAACATATGATCCGGGCCATATTTTCGAGAGTGTATAGATAGCTTGCGCAACTTAGTCTACCCATCAGGTCATTACGTTTACAGTAGACATGTATCACATCGATGGATGCTTGACCCTGGCACATGTTACGGCTAAACATTTTTGTGGATGGAATTAGTTTACTTCACCTGCCAGCACAATCGCTAATTTCTAACAATTAAGAATTCCGTTCACGCATCAGTTACTTGCGACAAGAACGATTCAAGTGCTATTCCCGCCCGCGTTGGAGCACAGATACGGTCTCTGCATTGTACAGCGCACAATATGCCTGAAGAAGATTTGAAAACGAAACGAAGGTTACTTAAATTCACCAATTGTTGCACCACTCTTGTGCTTCGCCATACACTGAAGCTACAGGTTATTGCATTCACAGTCACGGCGATGTTTGTGGTATCGCGAGTATGACGCACAATGAATCATCCTGAGCAACATACGTCATGCTTAACGAAGCATAACTTTTCACCACTCCTCTACGCCAAAGCAGTGTGGCGTTGAACGGATGGCTGTGTTACCAACGTTCAATATGGGCAGAATTGTTTTGAGAATGACTGCTTAGCCTTTTGTTACAAAATTGTCAAAACAGACATTCAGGTCTCACCGTAACTACACGACTTGTTTTTGTTACGTTTTCAAGTACTTTCCCCACAGCTTTATATTGTAAAAAATAATTTAATTTGACCTTTGATCACTTGCTGTCTTTTTTCCAAAACCGGCTTAGGCTTTTAATTTTTTGTTCAAGGAAGTTCGTCTATTACTGAGGTTTGTAAAATTGTTCGCAAGACTGGAGCAAGTTTCATTACGAGTTTTATCTATAAACTTTTTTATGCGCCCGAATTAAATTAAGTTTTTCCTGACATTACTTTTTCACCTTTTCTAATGGACCAAAATCTCCTATATTTAAGGTAATAATGAAAGCGAGTGTTTTATAACTTTTGCTCAACTGTTGCTGCATTTGTAGTGTGCATTAACTGTGTTTTGTTTTTGCGCATGAAGCATAAAAACTTTTTGTTAGTCAGAAAATTACGACTAAGACGCGGAACTTTCTTTTCTTTCAAAAATGTATAATACATTATGCGAACTTTAAATCACAAAAACTAGATGGAGTTGAAACGCAAAGATGACTTTTTGCTGATTCTAGGCTTCTGTGAAACGTTGCACATTTTGTTGTTGGTGTCAAGACATTCCAGGATCAGGTTGAGGTCAGTGACTTGTTTCGCGGTTCTTACATTTTTCATTCTTTCATTAAGTTGTCAGAAAGTAAATGAAAAAGGCAATTCCCTTTGTTTAGCATTCTTTCATTTTTTACGAAATTAGTTTGGATGTTAGAAACAACATAAAAAAACAATGATTTAATTAAAATCACGTCGGACGATTCGCAAAGCAGCTCTTTTCTTTGTCAGCAAAATTGCTGACGATGAAAATAGTTGCTTTTTGAAATGTCGAATAAGACTTCATTTAAATCATTTGTTTTGCTTTGTTATGAAATTTTAGCAGAACTTAGAAAAAAATGTTCGGTTTCGACAAAAAATGCTACGCAGTTGCTTCTGCATAAAATATTTTTGTAAATGAATTGCTCACATAAGAGCAACCTAACGAATTTGAGACGACGTTTGAAATACAAACGGGGAAATCAAAACTGACGTAAACGACACTCACTTGTTATTCACACCCGCTTTTCGTCTGTAGAGGGTCGCGGGGGGTAGCACCCTTAGGAGGACTCGAAATACCTCATGGTCAACGGCAATCTCACGTAGTTCTGCTGGCTCCACACCAAGACGGGGCTAAGTAAGGTCGGAAATGTATTTTCTCCATCTAGCCCTCGGTTGACCTCTGGGTCGCTTTCCGGTGGGTGTAGCCAGCAAGACTAGCCTCGCCAATTTTTCTTGGGTCATTCTGGACACATGGCCAAACCAACTTGGCTGGAATCTCGCTATTCGGTAGAGAAGTGGTTCAACATTCAGGGCTTTACGAATTTCACAGCTGCGCACTTTGTCGCGAAGTGTCACGTCGTGGACTTTTCGCAAAAAAAACACCCTGCGGCTTGCCCTTCAGATAATACCTTTTCAGTCACTACCCAAGATTTATGACCATAGGTGAGTGAGGATCGGAACAAAGAGGTAAACGTATTTGTCAAAAGTGCCTTTTCTCGGCAAAGAAACGACCACTTTGTTGTTCGTAGATTCAAAATACGACCTTCAAAGTGGCATTGTCAACTCTTATTCAAACTGGTTAATTTTCATTTTTCACCTACGCTTTTATTTCATGCATGCTCAAGCTGTTGCTTCACTGCGTCCCATCTCTAGTAAAGATATGCTGTTCTGACGGCAATGACAAGCGAGGATGCTTGGTTCAACTCTGTATTTCGTATCCAGGATATTTTACTGGTTGCCAAGCACTAGTTTGACATTATACCTCGTCTGGACTTCGAGATGCAGGTGTTAGTTATTTCGATTAACTTTGCGTTCTAATTCTAAATTGTTGACATACTTTTACCCCTATTCTGGCGGGAATGAAGTCAACAAATTACTTTTTGACTCTTGGAGTGATAAAAATGCCTCCTGAAAATGTTACAAGCGAAAGGTGAAAAAGAATGAAACACTCTGGAGCTCACTGAGTTGAAAGATGATTCAACAAATCACGCATCTTTTGAAATTCATGATAAAGCATCACATGTAGATTTTCTCACCCATCCAACGAACAATGCTTCCCCGTAGACGTATCTGGAAGTATCCCCAGGGTTGATGACGTTCCAGTAATCTTGCAGGACATTCGCTGCGAACCACGACACGGCGATGCCGATTGAGATCCCGGCACACACGTGCAACACACCAGACACCATCACCTGCAACAAGAAGCGCTTGAGGTGCTTTGGAAGAAAAAATCTGTTTGGAGGGAACTGGAAAAGGTCTTTAAGAATTTTTTAAAATTTCATGACAACGGTATTCACTCAAAAGTATAGGCTGTCTAAATGAGAACCAATGGACCAGATACTACGCTTTGCGTAAATGCAGAGAACTGTCTTAGCCTATAAAGCCACATGTTTTTTTGCTTAACACTCTGATATTGGCTATTATTACTCAACATTCGCGTGGCAAACTACATTTCACGATAATGCAAATTACTTTTGAAAACAAACTGTCTAACTTTTACTGTTTATATCTTCCTTAAACATTGGACGCCTTCTTCAGCGTTAAAGCATCATAAACGTACTGCAACATTTCAAAAATTCCACAGAAAAATATCAGTTGCAGTTATAAGAATAAGAACAACATATTAGAAGAAACGCAAAGTTTTTTAAACAAAAATCAAGTTCTACACCTTATCTTCGGTTTATTTGGCACAAATATTGAATCACTGTTAGCATCAGTTTATTCCAAAGCACTCTTTTCCTACGTTTTTTAGTTTTTAACGAGCTTTTTTCTTTTCAATAATACTTTATTAATTTCCAAACCAGCAAACGACCTTTCTTCATTTAAAAAATAGTCGCAGGTAATGTTTGTGAAACATGAATGTATTCAAATAAGAGCTGAAGATATCCTGTCAGGAGGCGAAATATGTGCTCAGTAAGCATCGTAGTGTCTGAATCTTTGCTGTGGAAGTTTTCCTTTCGGTAGTTACTGCTTCCTATGCTTCACGTCACGTGCCATTTAGTTTGTCGTTCTCTTTTGTGTGCGATTTGTTTTCACCTCACACAAGAAAGACACATGAAAGTCATGTGAGTGACACTGCAGAGATTGGCCAAGAAAGGGATAGAAAACGTCGAGCACTGAAAGCGTATTTTCATTATTCGACCCATGATTTTAAGTTAAGAAAAGTCTGGCTGGGTCATTGTAATATAATCAAAATGTCAATTGAAGCCACTCGATATGGATAACTGTTTTCTTCAACAGAGTGAGTTATTGAACATGCACATGAACCGTACCATTGTATTGGCAATATCTCTTGGTTGATTGTATCAGATATGCGGTTATAAGGACTTCATTAAAATGAAATCACACCAAAGAAAAGCATTATGCCAATGACACCGATTCATGGGCCAAGAATGTACGAAGGCACCTACGTTGTTGTGGCCACTGTAGACCCCTGATTCAAACCACGCTTACTTCTGCTGACTCACTTATTACGTCATAATGATTCATTACCTAAGCTCAAATTTTCGTTCCTTGCAAACGTCAATTGAGTTGATTTTCAAATGTCTATCATTTGACAGATACCTCTTTTCACATTGACTGAAATCTACTGTGAGTTCACATAAACTTCTTGCATCTGTGTGAGCAACGCTTACAGCCGCTTGTTGATGTGCGGAAGGGTGTGGTAGTCACCTTTCCTGGATGGAAGACATTTGCCGAGGGTAAGCTTGAAGTGACTTCTTGTTGAGAATCAACATTTCTGCCTGTGAACCTCTTCTTTGAAAAACTAAACTTTCCGCCCAAGATCCCACAAGCAGGGATGCATGTGTAGATCATCGCTACAACATTAGTTCTATAATCTTCGACTATATTTAAGATAAAGTTGAAGCCGAAGACCAGGTCACCGAAGTTTCTTATGCTGCTTGAAAGAAAAATATCAGATGATTGGCCGCTTTCCACGGAACAAACTTAATTTCATATTTCATGTGAGTAGAAGCTAAATAACGCTGTAAAATTGTGAGTGCCTGCCCTGCAGTAACGTATGCGTTTGGCGAAATAATACTATTTTGTTTTTGTCAAATTTGAAATGTGATGTATGGGCAACAGCTTGTGGTATCTTCTGAACAGCAGAACTTCTAGTGGACCAAGTAATGTTTTTTTACTCTTCGCTTGTTCCCATGGAAGGGAGAGTAAAGAAATGCGACACGCACAGGCAAAGTGTCACATGACAACAAAATGCGAAGCCTTATATCCTTCCCACACGAATTCCTTTCTTACGGATACGCTTCGAACACAATTGTGAATCTCTTTGTATCCATTCTTGAGTAATCGCGTCAAGCGAGGTTCCTTTTCTTATTACTTTACACAACGACGTCACGCGTTTTTTCCCAAGTTTCTTTTGTTCACGTCAATGTATGTTGGAACTGTGATGTCATGAAGTGAATGCAAGCCATAGATAAGATCATTTAAGTTAAGATGACTATTTCATGATAAGATGATTAAGTTTGTGATGATTTGGTTTTAGATTCGATAACTTTGGAAACAAATCATTCGGGTTATTTTTGTTGCATTTTATCACATTTGTTGCATTTCCTTTTGCTTCAGCAGTTCATAGGATGATGTGTAAAAAGTCAACATGAACCTGAAAGTGACTGAGGCAGCGTCATGAGTGTGGGGATAAAAATCGCTGCCTTGCGCACGAAATGCTGCTTTGTTTGCAGGCATTTTTACCATTGTTGTCATCAACATAAAATTAAAAACAAGTTTACTTATTTCATTCATCTGATTTTGATGAATGTAAAGCCCAAATCATACGGCTATTTTAACAGAATCGTCACATTCTAGTCATGTTCTGATTTTCAGTTCCTTGTTACTCTGGAACATATGAATTGAGCCCTGCTTTTGCGAACTTAAAGTTTTCTTTATTCTTTTCGCCTCCCTAGTGCGCGCAACCAGGCTGAGTGGACTGCGCTCTTCATACTGGAAAATCACGAATGGATTGAGGTACGTAGTTTCAAAATGCATATAAACTGTAGATTAGCTATGTCCAACCCGGGGCCGCAGGCCGCATGCGGTCCAATCGAAGGTTTTGTGTGGCCCAGTTTAGGTTTCAGTTGCAGTTAAAGTACCCTACATACTGACAACCAGTCCTTATTTTGATAATCTTGAATTTGATGTTTTTTATCCAGGTGGTCCTCAGTGCTATTTTACCACGTCTGTTACCATTGCAGTTAGGATTTGAAGGATTTCAGTATAGTTGGTTAAGCTAAATTTAGTTTACTAAGATCAAATCAAACCAATGAAAGTGCGGCCCTCTTATGTCCTTCATTGTGCGGCCCTGGTTGAGATAGTGACATAATTTTTTACTCAATAAGCAAGTTCGGTTGGACATAGCTGCTGTAGATAGTTCAAAATGCATATAAACTGTTCATTAAAAGTTTACTTCAGCTCTCATAGTACAGGGTTTTTTAAGGTGTTTTAGGGACAGGATTCGGGTCCCTAGAATTGAAAATAGGGTCCCTAGAATCAGAGAAAGTTATCATTGGGTCCCTAGAATCAAAGAAAATCGGGTCCCTAGAATCAGAGAAATCGGGTCTCTACAGGTTCATATTTGGTACCTAACATTTTCCTTAAAAAACACCCTGCATAGTATATTCGAAACAGTCAAATATGTGTGACACAAGCTTAGCTATGGAAAACATAGTGAGCACCAATTTTGATCCGCTTAAGTCAAGTCCATACCAGTATGCTCCCCCTCTCCTAGAACAAATTCTGCCGAAACTTCCTAACCTTTACAGCACTTTTTGATGGAAAACACGTCGTTATCGTGAAGTAGTTTTTCGAATTTCTTCTGCAAATTTACAACCATTACAGCGGAAAGTTTTCGCGAAATATTTAAAACAAATATGAAAACCCCAACCTTCACCAACCACGTTTAAAATGTTTTCAAAAAGAGTCTAACTGTAGGATGACAACCGAAGGAGACCTTTCTTCTTGGATATCCCGGGAATGAACCAGCTCAGTCTTCGGATTCGTTTGCAGCAGTTTTTGCGTCTAAATTATGCGGCTTAGATTTGACGAACGTGGTTGCTGGCGCAAGGACCTTTTTGAAACGTGGCAGGAAACGCAGGATTATGTTGACTAGAGCGTTGTTACAATTTGTTTTGAGTGCTGATTTTTGGCGATGAATCTTTTACTTTATAAATGATTATGGATGCTTCCTTGTAGAATGTAGAAATTCACGCTATTTTGCAATGTTTTCAGCTTTCACTGGCCGGAAGCAGGGAATACTCCATTTTGACGATGGTGGTACTGGTGGCAACCCCATGTGTTCTATACTAGGCAGTCCGAAGCAACCTTGTAGATTTTCACACTAAAATAAACCACTAAAATGTTGTGTATTTGTTCTTAAACTTGTTTGCATTTAATCTACAACATGTTTTATTACATAAATGAATATGGCAAATGAAGCGCTAAATCCGTGTAAAAGTTTACAGCAATTTTTTGGCGTTCGAAGAGAAAACCGCCAGACAGCCAAGCTGTTAAAATTTTTGCGTAGGAAAACGTTCGTTATAAACAGACGATATCTTTCTAATGCTGACGATGAAAACAGTAACTTTTATCCACAGTAGTGTGGCTAAATTTTCTAAGGGATGAAACGTTTTTACTACAAGATGAAAAAAGAAAAAGAATGAAAGCGTAGCTTACCATACGAGCTTTAAGTTTTGGGTTTCCAGCTCCAACATTCGTGCAATCCAAGCCTAGAGCACAGACAACAAGCCCAATGAAACCGAGAGCCAAGCAAAGGCAAGTTGTCGCTCGTGCTGCCTGCAGTACATAACGTTAGAGAAAGTTAAGTTTGCCAAGCTCAAAGTTATTCTCAGCTGGTCAACTTACTTGCAATGGGACTGGCAGACCAAGAAAGAAAGCATCATAGTCATCACAACTCCAGAGACCTGTAGTTTGATGGGTACACCGAGACCACAGCCCAGAAGTTCGGAAAATAGACTCAATCACTTCACCTGTGGAATACAACGTGACGTTCACAATTTTTTCTTTCATTCCCGGGTTTTCATGAAGTGGAAAAATTTCAAAAGAAAGCAACACTTCTCCACCCTTGACTTTGCTTTAAACCACAGGGCGTATACCAGATATACCAGAACTGTACATCTCTTTTTTCAATCAATAAAAACTGAACGTGTTTTCGTCGGACGAAAACTGGTGCATGACAGAATGGAGTGGCAAAGTTGCTGAAATGTAACTTTTCACTGAGAAGCAAAACCTTCAGCGGCTGCTACTTCGCTGATCTTCGTTGCCAGAAAAATGTTAAGAAGGTTTGAAGAATATGAGATCGACTGATGTTATTCATTCCATTTTTTGCAAAACGTTGATACCTTGTATATCACTTTTCCTCCAAGTTGGCAGAGCACAGGTGACGATTGCCATGACCCAAGCGATCAAAGACAAGAAGAAACCGCATATTTGCAGAGGAGAGCTCACCATGATGATGAGATGGTACTCAAGGTTTGAAAAACAGAAAATTTACAACCACTTTTTTCTGAATCGACACAAAAAATTTAAAGAAATAAATTAATATTTTCTTTGATAAATGTAATGTTACAGTGAATGCAAACACAGTGAATGCAAACATCTTATTTCGTGGCTCCTTGTGACTATTTTTTTGCGTCTATATTTCAAAACAGAGAAAATGACCAAGAGTTCGTCAACTCTACCTAGATCTGCATGCTTCACAAGCAATTTTCATTCGCATAGTCTTTTCGAACATGTCTTTTTGCATGATATAGTTTTCTTTTTTTTCTGTAACCCAGCAAATCAAATTTCCACTTGCATTCTTCATGTTTGAAGTAAATGTACAGACTGTCGTCACTAAAAGATCCACTGCACTATAAAAAGTTGATGCAAAAAACATCAGATGAGACATTTTTTGCTCAACAAGAACTCAGGCTCCTGCCAACAAAACTACAACATCCACAGCCTCTGTGTGAAATGGGAAAGGCGATGCCTTTCAAAAATTACATCACCTGAACACGTAAAAAAGGAAGCGGTTGTGTCATGGACCACTGATCAACAAGAGCCCGGATTCACTTGAAATACAAAAGACGAGAGCTTGTCGACTGGCCGAGTTTCCGCCTGATTACCCATGTATCGCACCCACAGAGAGACGGTCGATCACGTTTCCTCGCAGCGAGCTTCAGTTGAAAACGTTTTTTCAGCTTCGCGCCGTAAACAATGAAACAAACCTGTTCTGGCGACACAAGGAAAAGCAAGAAAGAGCTTCGGCCCCTTTTCGAAACCAGTTCTCCCCACCACACCTGCCTTTTCATAACCTGAGCTATATACTAATCTCGCTTTCCTTACACACAACAAGATTAATCGCGAGATTTACATTTGGTACAAGTTCTGTTTCTTCTTGGCGCCGCTGTTATAACGTTTGAATAAAGGCCGCCGCATCTCTGATGCGTTTCCACCAGAAGGCGACTCATTTTCACCAGAAGGCGACTCATTTTCTCCAGAAGGCGACTCAGGGACCGAAACCTTTTCTTGGTAAATATCCGTTTGAAGACTGCCCTAAAGTTTCACAAGATCGTTTATTTCGCAAATTAAAAGATAGTTTTTCACTAATGGTTCCTTCGCAAACGGCTATTCGATCGAAGCCATGATGGTTCTGACCGTAAAACAAGAAACCCTATTTCTATCGGCTTCATGACGTCAGAGAATCGTGCAAAAATATCTAACCATGCAAGAAGGTCACGTGAGCGGTTCACGGGGGCGTTCAAAGAAATTGACGCCAAAATGCCAACTTTTTTCGTAAATTTTCATTTAAAAGAAGAGTGAGGGGAAACAAAAGAAGTCATCCATTCTTGAAAAAGGCTCCACTTCAGGGTCGCCATGGCTGTTTAAGGGAAAGTTGTACAAAATCCCCTCTACTGGATCTGCCACTGCAACTGACCATTGTGAATAAGCAGCAAATTCGCTGAAGTGAGACTTGACGAATTTTTCAAAAGACGCCCTTTCTCTGTTAGAACTAACCCCTCATCGACAGATAACAGTTCCATTCAACTTTCGCGCTGCTGTTGTGGCCAAACGCTCCGACGGAAACAGTTATTTTCGAAACGTGAGTTCGTTTTGATTGCTTGCTTTTGCGCTTTTTGCTTTGCACGACTATTGAGATTAACTCTGATCCTAATCTTCTATTGCAACAGAAGGCTTGCAGTACCTTCCAACAGCCGACGCGCTGGTGCAAAGGTACGAACACATGGAAGACAAGCACTCGAAAATTCGTCTATCTGAGATGATTGTGACTGGAAGCACCACGAAGTGCTCGGTCGGGGCGCTCGATGCGCTCAAAACAGCGCGTAACGCGATACGTTTCATCTCAGGTTCGCTTCCACACAGGAGGACCGTTGCGACAAAGTCACCTGCAAACTTAAACTTGGTTGACTATTTGTGTAAATAGTTATTTTTAAGAATTAGGCTCAGACTCATGGTAAATGTCTCAGGGTTTACTCAAAGAACACAAAAATGCCTAACCGCGCTTAAAGAGAATGTTTCCGTGCTTAAAAAGAACAACAATACTTAAAGAGAATGCCCCAAGAGAGACCGGCGAGGCAAGTCCTGCTGGCCACACCCACGGAAAAAGCGGCCCAAAGATCATCCAAGGACCAGGCGGAGTGACTACATCTCCGACCTTGCTTGGTCCCGGTGTGGAGCCAGCAGAATTATCTGAAATTGCTGTTGATTCGAGTCCTCCTAGAGCTGCTGCCCCAGCGACCCTCCCCAAAAGAAAAGGGAGTATAAAAACGAATGAATACTTAACCGTAGCACAGTGTTGGTGTTAGTTGGTACGCGCTGTCAATGCTGAAGAGCAAACACCGAAACAAACCACCAGCAGCTACTGCATTAAAAAATGACAGTAATAAGTGGTGGGTTGGGATGGGTGGAGAAAATTGTCTTGTAAAAACTAGTCAGGAAGTTTTCTCACTGAATGCTGTGTCTCAGATAGTGGCGCATGATTTGCTAATAAAATCCTCACAACTCAGGATGCACCGAATAAATTCAGGCACACAACTCAATCAAAAACAAAAGTTACTAGTGGTGACTGCAGATAACGTTTGGGGCATCACATTGTAAAGAGTGATTATCGGTGAAAAAATGAGTTTGACAACATAACAAAAATAGGATCTTTGTTTCATTGTTTGGCAGTGCAAGTGCAATATAAGCATGAGGATAAAAAGCAGGAATGCAAGTGAGCAGGTAAGTTGCGATATACAACGATTTCATGTCAACAAGATTCGCTCTCGAATTGCTCTGTACACAAAGCGTGTGCGTCGAAAATCACGTCGCGACGTTTCATGCAAGGAATGTGTTCCTTGTTGTTACACTCTGAAACTTCCTTTCACAGACAAAAAAAGCTTAATTGGTAAAAGGTATTTTGTAAAATCAATGCTTTTCACAGACTACTGTTTAGTGCTGGAACCGTTTATCAAAATAAAAAAAGATCTTTCTTGGATTTCAGAATGACTTTAAAAACTAATAAAGAATGTGATCACTGATTATAAAACTGATTGCTAGACCTCACAAGTTAAAAAATTATTATTTTGCATACTATTGTTTAGCGCTAGCAGAAGTTTAACCAAACTAAAAAATATGCGGATTGGATTCAAAGTCTGCACCATAATGCCACCGCGTTTGGGTGATGGCACGTGTGCAGCTGTCGGTCCAGGTGTGTTGCTGCGGGACCAGATGTGTTCTTGCCGGTCCAGGTGTGTTGTTAACGGACCAGGTCGTGGGAATCGCGCGATCATCGTCTCTTCGTGTGATTGATCGTTGATGCTGAAAATATGTTGTCTTCAGCAACAACACGTTTCTGCTCAAATCACTGTTTCGAAACAAATGATGAAGCTCGAATCGGAAGTTTGCTTTTAGTATGCTGACTTGAGATCGATGGCAATCAGCAGGGCCTCCAAGAAAATTTTTTCCGGGTGGTACATAGACTGATACTGGGCCCCGTCGCTTATTGAGGCCCTCGTCGAAGCTTGTATAGCTTGTTTGCGTAGAAATCAGAATCAGCTGTCATGCTATGATCTACACATAGATTAATTGTTATGCTGGTAACTGGCTTACCCTAGTAATTTTGGGCTTGATTACAGAAAAACTGAGAGTGCTTACTTTCGTCTTCCCAGGCCCCATTATGTACCGCGCCCGGGTACGTTGTACCTCTTGTGCTGGCAATCGGTGCATTGAGATTCTATGGTTCCATCATTCCATTCTCAGGAAATGTTAAGCAGGTAACAAAATGATTTTTGTAAGGCTAATCAAGAGTTTGCTAGCTGATGACTGATGTTCAGACAAAATGGAAAATGCTTCGTGTTGTTGTAAGTGCTTCCTTTATTTTTGTGGCATAGATTGGTGGGTTGTATAACGAAGATCGGCGGGTTATATGAGTGGCGCAATGGTTTAGTTTAATAGTGAGTTGCACTGACGATCAGGAGTGAAGTCGTAATGGCCTCTGGGTTGTACGTCGATATACGTTTGGTGAGCTCTTCTCAGAGCGGTCAGATGGCAATATGGCTTCAGCCAGGGAAGCAAAATACGCTCCATTCGCCTTATTACTCTTCGACTCTTCAGAGCACTGGGCAGTACTGAGTCACTTTGTGAACTTATGCGTTGCAGCTGTTTGGCTTAATTGTATTGGAGCTGAACTACACTATTAACATTTCAGGAAGTTGTTCGCTGAAGCGTGAAAAGGACTTGACGAATTTGGGTGATTTTTTCTTATTTGCGTTCATTCTTTTTCTTTGCTAGTGATTTTCAATGTTGCTTGGTTGCGTTTTATTTGTTTCATTAATTAAAAAGGTGTAGTAACAATAGCGTAGTAGTGTATTGGACAGTGGTGGTCTTAGCAGTTTGGAGTCCACTACGCAGAATATTTTGGGGGCTGCGCTCCTTTAAATGAAAGATCGAAATAAAAGTCATCATTTGAAAAAATTGGGAGTTGTAGCCTATTTAGAGTAACACTGACATCTGATGCTGAACGTTACACCAACCCATTTACCTTTTTTGGTAATACATTATTCTTCCCATGTATGCACCATAATCCACTACACAAATAATACAATTGCATACAACATACAGCAAACTACAACACTCCCTGTTCCTTAAATTAAATGGTCAGAAAATCCCTCAAAATATCCAGGTTTGTTCGCTTTGCCCAAAAACAGAAAACCAACCCATACGTCTACAAATCATTGCAGTATACAACTACCCATATTTGCATTAGCAGCTATTGAAGTATACAACAGACTATGCAAGTATACACATACACGTTGATGCTTATATTATAATTCTTTCCAACAAAACCAGTTTCTTACATACTGTAACTGTTAATGGACTTATCCTCGGGCAGGGGTTTAACTTTTCTGCCCCTGGCAAGGGCGTGACGAGGTTACATGGCGCCCGGGGCAAGAAGCAGGTTTAGCGCCCCCCGTATTCGAACCTGAGGTCTTTCGGAAGCAAATGTACTGTGTCGAAGAAAGCACCTGTGACGTTGTTGGGACTTTTCGGCGCCCCTGGGAATTTCCGTTCCTTTTTCACAATGGATTGGTGAAAAACCATGAGGTCATCTAGTCCAGTGCTTCTTAACCTTTATCGATTTCGTTCACCCCTACCATCGATTACTACAGTCCCATTCACCCTATTGTGTATGGCAGATGTGAGTGATTCTACCAACCCTGCAATACAACTAGTGAGTTTACCAACCCTGCAATACAACTTTCAGTACTATCATTAGTCATGTGAAAAGAAAACACAATCTGATAAAAGCAAACACAAATAATTCCATTTACAGACGAGCACATGCTTCCTCTTTTCATACTACTTTATTTGCTGATGATATTAATCTCCATATGTCAAATTCCTGTTCTAATGTTCTTCAGACAACTGTTAACCTTGAACTATG
>JGI24158J21664_10002525_pt1 | contig 22293 bp, 10 predicted proteins | sample Ectturendosymbi3_FD_21664 | JGI IMG/M metagenome (IMG submission 21664)
TTCACCTTTCAATAAATGTAATCATCATTGTGGTATCATTTAAAATCCTGGATTTGTGCCCAATCGCTTTGTTTCAACAATTGTGAAACACCCTGTAGAAGCGGAATTACAGGACTTCAAAGATGATCATAACAAATTCCTCATGCTGTTACGCTTGAGTGAGTACAAAAATAGGCAAATTTCAAATGCTTGTAACTTCGCGTATGGTTGTCCGATTTTCAAAAAAATTAGTACATTTTGATCAGGAGAAAAAGTTCTATAAGCCTATCAAATTTCAAAAAAATCTGAGATGGTGGGTTGCATTTTATCATTTTTTTGGATCACTTGATATGGAATGACCCTATTATAAAACGCACGTTTTTTAAAAACGCAATGCCATAGACAATGTGAGGCTACGTTGTTTTTAAAAACCTCGGAAGCTTCAGTGCTTGGCTCACGAATGAAACTTGTCAGCTTTGCTGACAGTTACCAGGTTGCTGTCTTGCATGCTCTTGCAGTGCCTCCAACATCGGGCAAACGCAGCACAGTTTAAAAATTCATGTGAAAAGCATCCAATCCCGCAAGTTGACCAGTCTGCATTCATCTTCAGGTCAACCAGATCCTCAGGTTGGCTGTCACAACCTCGAGATCATTGGTACGGACAACTACCTGCGGTTGCAATTTCTTGGATCTCCATTTATTCCAGAAAGACAATCCAGAGCTCAAAGCAAGCATCCCATCGTTGCCTCAATAACGCATTTTTTAACCTGTTGCATAGCTTCGTATATCAGCCGTGAGAGCTGATGTATGCCGCTGAACCACGTGACTGTTAACGCTTTGAGCCCCTACGTCACTGCTGTCAATTTTATGCTCACACTTTCACCGTGAGTCTCCTTTCTGCTTTCAAGGGCGTGCAACAAATTGACTGCCACTCTTATCAGACTGTACTAATGAAAATAACAGTGATTACCGAAACGTATGCATTATACCGTCAACTTCTTTTGAAACGGCCGTAATTTGTATGATTAGCTGTTCAAAATGTTCGTTTTTCACGTACAAATGTATCTCGTTATTATGAAACTCCCGGCAAAAAATGTCAACTTGTTTTGCAAATGAACAACATACGACAGCATGCATTGTTTTATCGTATAAAAAGCGTTAAACAACCAAGGCTCGAAAGAAACCTTAAAGGGCAGATATTCGTTGCCGCTATTCAAAGATAACGGATTCTAGGACCTATCAACTGGCTGCATCTTACAGAAGAGAGTAGCAGAAATGGAATAAATCTAAGTAATGTAATCAGCATGCTGAAATGTCAGCAAAACATTCCACAGTGTATTAACTGGATTACTTACGTGCTGTGCAATAGTCGGTAGTCTTTAAATCTTCATTGCAGCAATCTGTCAAATGAAGCAAATTGTCAAAAGACAAACAACTGCACCAATTAAAGGTGGTTACCAAGCTTGAGTGTAAGAACTCGACCCGTCACACTTAACGACAACTGCACGGTTTTAACATGGCATTAATGCTTGCATTCAAAATGCTTTTCATTCAGCGTGGCGGGTCAACCCAAACCAGTGGCAATAAAAGCCCATCTCAAATTATGTGATAAGATAACGATTGATCCTATGTTTGAAGAAACAACCTGGAATGAGAAGATCGGAGGAGAGTAGTTGCAAATTGCTGCCTTTCTTGTAAAGTGGTTTGCTCATGATTTCCCAAAAATAAACATCATCTGGGACAATGTAGTCGTTGCACAGCAGGAAAGTAAACTGCAATTAAAAAACGCGTTGTGTACGATTCAGTATAAAGTTTAGCATCGTCATAGAAGTGTTTAGCAATAACTCGAAAAAACTGAAACACGTATTGCTGCAACAACCTTCTGATTTCCTCCAGGACGAAAAATATTGAACCAAACTTCGCTTACAATTTAACATCAACAAAAATTAAAACTTGCATGAAAAACGTATCCATCGCAACGCGAAATATCTTGGGTCGGCTGAATAAAACCCCACAGCACGTTTTACTCATCTGGCTACCAGTGCATTATAAATCAGCGCTGGCAGTACAAAAAGACGAAAAATCTGTCGTTGTTATTTACGTTGATTCTTATTAAAAACAGATTTCAATTACCAACCTGCACAATTTCATCAGGAGCAAATTTCTCTCGCAACGATCTTTTACTCCTTGCAGATACAACTTCAATATCGTACTTTAGTTCCTCAGAGTAATAAGAATTTAGGAAAACAACAAAACCTTGATCTGTGAGCTTGAAGCGTTGTCCTGCCAATAAAAACACTCATTGCAGTTTATTTAGCAAGATGCTGCTGTCTTTTGCTTGTTGCTTGCACGGAAGCAACCTACATTGTTTTTAGTCTACCACTTTTGAATACGATGTGGATCGACAAGTCTTGCTAGCGTAAAAAAGAAAACAAAACAAGTCTTTCAGCTTCAACTAATGCAAGAATAAAAAACGCGGCAATAGATCGTAAGTTAAACAACAGCTTCTTATGCTCACCCGGGCTCAATACACTTCATGCCGCAGCGCGAACCACTAACACTACATGAACCGTGTTACGAAAAAAGTGAGGAAAAACGGAATCGATCTTTGGAAAAATCAGACCTGGCATCGACCACGTTGCATTAACTCCCAGTCGCCGCTTTCCGTCGTTATCCTCGAACACAAACCACGACGTTGAGAACTCAGTCGGCTTCGGTGCAGTCTCATTTCCAGTGTAATCAACTTTCACGGTTTCTGAAAGTTAACAACGGTTGTTTTTTCCATTTTAATTAATTCACAACTGTAAACCACAAGCAAACAGATTGTTTAAAGAAAAATCTCCAAGCCACCTCTTGAACTTCAACTGCTGTCCTTGCAAATGTAGCATACAAACGATAAAGGGTCATCAGTTCAAACGCCGGTTTTTGTTCGTCTGAATGCGACCATGGCCGTGAAAACACGGCTGACCCGGAAGGCCCGATCTGATGCAGCACACTTTCTTAACTTGCTCATGCTCGGGTCAAATATTTCAGCGTGAAAATCTCAGTGAGGTTTATTTCAATTTGTTCGGGTTGAGACAAACAAACAAAACATTAGCTAAGAAGCTCATGTTGCGTTCTCGAAATATCGCCAAGTAAAATCCTCCTACAAATATCGGACGGTCCATGAATTAAGAAACAAGTAGGTGAAAATATTTCACTTTTTCCACAGATTTCTTGTCATGAGGTTTTAAGTCATACTATTGGCTTTTCTTTGATGCAGATTAACTAAAAAGTGAAGGTATAGATGAGCACTGAGCACACTATTTCAATAAAATATGTCTGAAGTCATTAATTGCCTTTTTCAGGATTCGACACACATCGTCCACGAACGTGCTTGCCCAAGTTAACATTCCACAAGTCCCAACATGCATTGGCCAAGGGAAGATCATGAGGTTTGAGTAACAATGACGTCCCTAAGGAGTGGCTGCTCTGCACGACACCGTCGTCCCCCCGCGTCAAATGAGTATCTGAGTGGATTAAAGCAACGGCCAACGGCAACAATAGGTCCCATTTCTTACCTTTGGCCACACATCGGTATGGTTGCTGCCGATTTACGGCCTGGTCATCTCCGCAATTGGAACCGCAATGGAAACGAACCAGAGCCAGCGACGACCACGGCGCAGAGAAGAAGGTTAGAAAAAACAGAAGCAGCGGCATTCAACACATTTACCGAAACTACCACTGCAGTGAACAGCAACTCTACAGTCTACATTTGCAACTTAGGAGGTTACGCAAACAAGCACATAAAAACGAAGTTAGAACAAAGGGCGCAGGCAAAAAAAACTAGAAACGAAAAATCTCACGACACAAACAAAATAGAACATGCAGGCTTCAAAACAAACGTGCATTGCTAAGCTCCCTGTTCCCACTGCCATAATGAAGAAGGGATAGTAAACGACATGCAGTGGTAAAGGACTAGTACACATGCACGGAAAATACGTAAAATAACTGCAGTTAAACCTCTGAAATATTCCGCGGCTACGCAGAAAAATTTTGAACAACATGAACTAAACAGCAAACACACGTGCAAATGCGTCGGCACTCATGAAGACATCTTATGAAAAACATCTTTAAGAGTCCGATTGTATTTTACAACGCAACGAGCCGTCCAGCTTACTGGCGGTAATCAGTTTTAACTTTGAGTAAGATCCCGCGCGCTACCTTCCACGAAAAACTGTAACCAGCGTTTCGCTGCTAAGAGGTAAAGTAAGTCGAGCAACTCATGTTAGTCAACATAAAACTAAATAAATTGACAACAACCATCAGACACATGGAGACACATTTTGATAGCATACAAAAAATAAATATAAATGAAAACAGAACAGCACGAAAAGAACTACGTTATGCACACTTTTATTTCTACGTATGGCAATCACGTGTTCAGCGATAAAAATCACAGTTCAAGCAAGCCACTTCCTTGAGTAACCTGCCACCACCTTGCGTAATACAGTATGGTCACCCGCGAAACGCAGCGGCCCGTGACTTTTGTAGTATCATAAGGATTGCGATGTTAGTGATGTAACCATCATCGAAAACTATCATGAAAAAAGCAACATGGTCATGTGATGACGTCTGTAAGGAATCAAACGGCAGATATGATTGCACCAGGCACTGCCTTTGATTAGCCGTCACGTGTACCCACTGCATTCTTCGAACTAGCTCAACAAAGATGGATAACATTAACCAGGCTGGAGCCGGCTGCGACCACGCACTACCAACTTGCGATAAGCTGTAGAAGAGATGAAAAAGGCAGGAATGCATAGTTTTTGTGTATTCAGGAACTATATAGAGGTTTCGCACAACCACAAAACAATCCAAGTCATCACACGAAACTCGAAAACAAAAATGAAAAAGTTTTTCGCGTGGTAAGTTACAGCAATACGCTAATCAGCCGCAAGAAACGTGAACCGACAATTCCGTTTTCCCGTGCACTGGAAGGAGCCGGCAGAGCAAGTGGTTCTACTGTGATTCGTTGAAATGTACACTTGGTTAGGAAAAATAGACATCTTCAAGGTTCTTATTGCGCAAGGTAAATGGAACGCTTTCGTCGGAATAACGATGAGCTTAACAAACCACTTAAAAAACTACTGGTGTGCAATGAACCCAAATTTTTGAAAAGCCGGTAAAAATTGTTATAGTGCTTCAAATGCTAAAAAAAATTGTCAGGAAAAATTGCATCGACAAACTTACACGAAAAAAACTGAAACAACACGTAGTGCGTTAATGGTCGGCTTTGAGGTTTGAAAATACCGTACAGTGACACACTTCTTTCTTCAAAAAAATCATGCGCTGAGAATGAAGCGACAATTAGTTGCAAAGTAATAGGTTAGCAATTTCATACACACCTTTCATTTTAAAAACGAATAGGAAAACGAACAGAATGAAGATGTTGCATATAACAAAACGCACCGATCCATTAATTAGGTCTTTGATGAGCAATGAACTTAAAAACTGAATAGGCAGGAAAAGCACGTTCTTTTTTGACATATCCTATTATAGACATACGGCTACAAACGTACAGCGCATTGTCTCATTTTGAACATAACATGTCTCTGCTCTAACATGTATGCATACATAGAGTATTTAATCACTTGCATGGCTTTCCCATAATGCTTGCATGCACTATATAGCATTCATTGCACTTTGCATAATGTTTTCTTCTTGCCAAGATAAAGAGAGGCTCGCAAATTGCTGCACTGTATACTGCGCAGCGTCAAAGTGACTATATTGACAAATCGACGAGGCAGATGAGTAGCGACGAAGCAAGGTTATGCACTAAACGCGGACTTAGAACACTCTTTGTGTGAGCGGAGAAAAAGCTTCGTGAACTATGCCAAAAGCAATCAGCCAAATATAACTAACTCTAAAAGTACGTTGGGTCCCTTATCTTAAGGAACATTCACACGATTAATCCGGCAAATATGTATATTTTGACAAACATTTAGGACGCGCTTTATTGTAAGGCACATTAGCCTTAAAAGATAATTGATGTAACGATTGGAAGGAAACACGAGAAGTGAGTAAAGGTGTTAACTAAAATAACAGTTAAAGCAAACAATCATAGCGTCGACCACTCGTGGATTATCCAGTAGCCAGAAACGTAACTGACGAAGGCAAAAAAGAACATTAGTAAAGCGGAGCCGATCGACATCGAATGGGAAACAACAGAACTTGGACAAACTACGTATCGGAGGCACAAACGAGTATACACTGGTTCAACACGGTGTATGCCTATGCAGAAGTAGTTGTTTGCCGACAGGCATCGCTTCCTTACTCGTTCTAAACTTGAAACGAGTAAAACCCCACAGACATCATTAGCAAAATGTGAGCTTTTTACAAGCGCTGTAAAAATTGCATCGTGACATCAAGGTAATCAACTGTTATAGAGAAATGTGACTCGATTCAAACAAGCTTCGATAAAATAAATTGCGCGAGAGTGTGTTGAAATATCAATTTCCTTGATTCCTCGCTGATCAAAAATGTTTATGCTTGAAAGGTATGGGTAGCAACAAGCTGCACGGGCGCTTTTACAGATACGTCCGTTGCAACGAGTGGCTAAACAACCCTGACTGCCAACAGGCAAAAGTCAATCGACTCCATACAAAAGCACGGACAAACTACAGGTTGACTTAAGAGGCTGGGTAATTTTCGTAGGTTGACACAGTCTCCATCATACACGAGCATTGACTGCCTTCACATGAATGAGAAGAGCACTGACACGAGCAAGTCGAGGGGCCATAAAAGTCAGAGCCGATCTGCGTCACTGGCACAAGCCCTTGGTCTTTCATCGGTCCTTCGCGCGTTGCGCCAGTGACGACTTCCTTGAGATGTGGACAATGCGGTTCGAGCCAAGAAGCAGAAAATTCACACACAGCCGCCCTGTCAATGAGCCGTGCGTTTTCTGGATCGGCAGAATTTTCAACAAACTGAGCAACCGTGGTTTTGTTTGCAGCGGTCGACCTTATCCGGGAGGCAAGCTCACTGAGCGACGCCACCACTGGTGGAGGGACCAGATGTGGCTTGCGACCTGTGATGCGCAAGAACACCCGGTTGAAGCTCTCCATCAACGGCAAGCACTTCACCGAAGATTTGCAAATCTCGTCCGGCACGCACTTGCTTCCATTGCCGTCGAAATAAACGACGGTGAATGTTTGATTGTAGTCTTTGGCGAGAACGTTGGTCTTGCACCGCTTCATCAGCATGCGCACGGCGATCACGAACGGGTCGGCGCAGTGCGCGCCTCCGCTCTGCGACACGTTTTGCTTGCCGTTCGGAGTGCAGACGAGCACCACGTTTTCGGCCGTCTTCAACTTCTCGCTCACCCACTCCAGAGGGTTGCTCATGGCGGTAAGCTTCCACAGATTGCATTCCACCTTCTGCGCTCCGTATTGCTTTAAAACGGACGCGAACAAACAGACTGCCTCCGAGTACGCCGAACGGGCGTTCACTTGCGCCGTGCTCACCAGCACCAAGCAGGATTTCACATCTGCAACGAGAGCAAGCTAGTTTCACGTGCGCGTCCAACGAAAAGCGAACTTCTTTTGGCAAAACTATATTGTACCTACGCTCCTGCCGCTAATAGTGCCAAATGCAGGTGAACGTGGTGCTCAAGCATAAGCTTGCGGACAAGGCTATACAATGCAGTTATACGCGGTTGTCCTGAAATGAGTAGGTCAAGTTTACCTGTTCAATCCTGAGCTTGGGCGAAAAGCCGTCCCCCCACAACTTTCTAACCTTTTACTTAAACACGGTAAGCCTACATAAGAATCCAGACACAGGTGACGTCAGATCCTGTGAGCTATGACTGTTGTAGAATATGCCTGCGAACGATATTTACTTGGCCTACTGCTGACTTTCAGCTCGNATTATCCCCCAAAACCCGGTATGTTGCCCGCTAATTCAGTCTAGCTCCTATTCCTGGCTTGAATTACGGTATTGTCAGTAGTTCGATTGTGAATAAGCGCCAGTTCAGTTTCGTTGCACTCGCTTGTGTAGCTTTCGGAGCGTCACGAGTAGTCTGCGGCGCCCATCTCCGCGTGCTTGCGCCGTGGGCCACGCGGCTGCTTTCGCAGTGAATGCTACACTGGTGGCGAGTCAATGGCGGAATCGGGCGTAAACCGTTTCCTTGCAACCGCCCAATCTTCAACGGATAGAACTCAAAACACTTGCAGTTAGTATTGCAGAAGCGTAGTATATTGCATATTTTACCATAACTTTGAATGGTGTTTCATGAGTGATCAACCAATCCAATGCATTAAATTCCAACATATATTCAAAACAATAATATCATCCAGGAACAACCTGAGTCATACAACAGTTCTATTGAAGGGAAAGTTACCTTACAGAAGCAACATGGCCACTCGCAAAATTTACTGAACCTTTGTGGTCTTGCGGTCAGTAAGCATAGACCCGCCCAATTTTCAGAAAAACACGCTGAACCTGATTTGACAAGCATTACAATCCAAAACCAGGCATACTTTCCGATACATCCACGCGTAAGCTTCCACGACTTGACACTTCGTCTGCCTGCGTGTGAAATCTTGTGACTTGTTACGACCCTGCCGTATGTCGTTCAGTATAGCATTTTGAAAAGCTTCTACCTACACGTAACCGTTTCGACCCTTGCGTCCTTATCTTATCCAGGAGCACGGAGTTTAGTCGGCAGTGGCTGCAAAGTGGGAATGTTTAGCGTGTGCTTGGCATGTCTGACTTGCCAAAGCTAAAGCGAAAAATAAATGTTTGTTCGCACTTTGATTTACACGACACGAGCAAAGGGGTTTGCGATGCCTTCAATGAAACATAAGTAGACGTAAGACAACAACACTCAAACTCGCCTCGCCGAAATTTAATAAACGAATGAACGAGCACAAATTTGATCAACGTTCTGAAGTATGCAAACATTTGTCGGCCAATCCCACGCACCGTTTTAACTTCAGGCAACCGGAAATATTGGGAAGCAATGTCGGTCAAAAAAAACTTCTATTCGAGTTTAACTTCTTCCAGTCTTCTAATACAGGAACACCAGCCAGTTCTCAACATTGGTGGTTCATCTCTTACTGTTATTTAATACATAACGGTCTCTATGGCGTAATACAGTACGAACGCCTTTAAACTGCATCCTAATTTTTTTTCTAACTGTTGCATTTGACTTATATTCCTGATGATGGCTTATGACTAAGCTGAAACGTTGAATAAAATAATGTATTCGATATTCGTGGCTGTGGGGGATATTTGTATTGCCCGAAATAAGAATCTACAGCAACTCCGTGCATTGCCTGCCTAAACAGCCAAGCGATGTGCAATCTGCACCTCAACCCTTCCGAAACCACATCACTGCAGCAATACATTTCGGTTTTTGTAAAACGCAAGGCCAAGCAAGTAGTGGCTTCTGACTTCCGTCTAGGCCAGCGTAGCTCCTTTGCCAAGACAGGGTTGCCGAAATGAACCTGCAGCGAAGGCAATGAAACTACTCACTGTTGGATCCTTCCAGCTTTAACACCACGTTGTGCCTGTCACTGCCCTACCACTCATTCGTCCATTTGCTTCCGCAACCTTTTGTTTCACTTCACATTTTCTAAGATGTTAAGTACAGGAAGCCAATCTAAATAGGGCCAATAATGAAACGGTTTGACACAAAATAATTATTGGTAGATCTGGCAGCCAACTTCCGATATAAACATTTGATAAAAGCTCAGGTAAGCCATACAGTTGCCATCTTTATGCCTAACCTCGGAACACGCATGTGCTCGCTTAATTTAGCACACATTGTGTTTAATTTTGATAAAACTCATAATAAAGGAAGTATCGAATGTCATTGCAGGGGCGCAATCTGCATTCCCCACAAAGCTCGCCATAGTGCGGACGTCGTCCCAACCACTCAGTAGTAATACTATAGGCCTTATGGCGGAGATTTCTATCGCAACTTGAAATAACACATCTGCAGTTACAAAGCGAACGAGTTGCCAGCAGCATCCAGCATGTCATCATAAGTTTGTTTTTGTGGTTTTGTCAGTTCCTGCGATCGGTAAAAGGGCACATTCTGATGACAGTAGACTGCTTTCGGCAAGTATAAACCAGCAATTTTTGCCGAGGTGATTTCTTCTTTTCTGACCCAACTTTGCAGAACTCTTGTCACAAACAAGTTGACCTAACGGATTTAACTTCTTGCAACATTACCAAAATAAGCTCTGCCCAGAGCCAGAAGCTTCAGACTGCTTTGCAAGTCGAAAATAACCTGCTACTATTTTAAGCTGATTGCGAGTTTTACAGTAGTGTGACATATGTCGGAAAGAAGTATAACAGACTGGACAGGGTCCGGTCAGATCACCAAGAGCTACTCTCAATTGAATTCGGCATTTTTGATGCAACGGTCTTCAGTGCCTGTTTATCATGTACTGCGTGCCGGTAGATATCCAAGTGTCCACTGAAACCTGGGTGTAGAACTGATTGCGAGTTTTCTGATTTCTACTCATGTGTTCCTCTGCACTAAACTGGTTTCTAACTACCCTTGTTGTTCCAATAACACTAAACTTGCCTACAACATCACAGTTTGGGGGTGATTAAAAGTACCAGAAGAGTCGTTGCCATTGCCGTTAGTATTCGAATGCTTTCAGTAACTTTGAACAAAACTTTGGTTTGCTCAAATGAAAGGTCATTCAATGTGCGGTCCTCATGGAGATACTGACATACTTTTTGGTCCAGTAGGTCATTTCGGTAGGGTATAGCTGCCTTAAATACTTTCAGCGTGTCGGTCTCCCATTCATTAGCGAACCGTTGCCAGGCCAAGAATATCACGCAAGCGGTGTCAAAAGAGCTTGTGTCCTCGTGATGGTTCGTCAGGTGGAACAGCAACGCTCTGAGACGCACACAAGCGTAGCAAACAAACAACCTGCAGGCGAAATTTTTGTGCTATCTGCCGCGTTCGAAATTGTCCAAACAGCGTATTGACGTGAACCAATGCGAATCATCCGTGACAGATACTTCGGGTGAGGCAGCAGTCTCGCTCGAACCCAACCCATTTTTCGCGAATTAAGGACCGTCTGTTCACCAATGACAAGCATCAATAACCGGACAGCGCCACCCATGGGGCCCATACACCACTTCTAGAGCGATTCACGTCAACGAAAACAACTATTGTTTGGTGGTTAGTGACTTTCTCTCCACAGCTGAGACTCAGCTCATCGAATTACAAAGTTTTGCGAACAGTTGCACGCAAACATTACATTAACTGGACACAGACAGTCAGGCACCTGACAAGCGTCAAACAGACGCCTACTTGAAAAGCGTTTGTCCACCACGCCTATGCGCAACAGTTGAAAACTACAAGAATCAACTAGGACCTTGCAATATCCGCAACGCAACTGAACGTGGTCTATAACTTCAGCGCTGAATTACACCAACGGCTGCACGGTTTGGCAACGACCTTCTGGCTTATGTAGATTTAGAGCAGTGGTCTTCAACCTTTTTTGTTCAATCGCTCCCCTACAGGAACTTTGCTTAAGAATCGCCCACACGTATGATTTTAGTGTTGGTTAAAATATCTTTTAATTTGAAAATATTTCAGTACTAATGAAATAAACGGGCAATTTACTTAGCACAAAAAAAAACAAACAAAACGAATGCATTTGATTTTTTACAAAAAATTTTTATTTCCGAGAACAGTTGGTTCCAACTACCACGAACCTTGCCCCTGGCTTTTCATTTGTAAGTTTTTTTAAAGCAGGTTGCAAGTTGGTCAGCTTAAGTGGTATGGCCTTTCCGCCGGTCTTGTTCATGTCAAGACAACTGCGGTATTTATTGCGCATGTGCAGCGCTTGGCTGAAACCTTGCTCAGGGACATACGTCATGGGAACTCCATTAGTAATTAATAATAGCTTAACTTTTCCCCAAACGTCCGGAAAATGTTCACTGCACTTCACATTAATAAGATATGGCACGGGCTTCGCCATCACTTCGGAAGTTGATGAAAAATTCTTGGACGTGGAATCGCATTCGCTTATATTAGTTACCTGGCAAAAAGGCACTTCACCCAGTCACTTTCTACGCAATCCAACTTTCGGTGTTATCTCCACAACGGAATGACTTCTTAGCAAAATTAAACTGCAGGTGGTGAAAACCATTTTTTAGAATTTTTAGTTTAGCCAAGATGGGGGTGGTTGGACGTGCTAGTCTAAGTTATCCCTTTCCTAACCTGCGGTACTGGTATACTCGGTCATTAGTCAGACGATCACAGCACAGCTATGTCCACAAGCATAGTGCACTCGAACTGACTGAAAAACATAAGCACATTTTACAACTTACGGCTAACTGCAATTAATTTCACTAGCGATTAATTGCTACGTAAATCGTCTCGCAACAGTCATTTTTGAAGTATTTTTCCAATAGAAAACACTTGGTTCCACTGTTTTACCCAAGTTACGAACCAAAGTTTGCAAAACACATGTTAACGGACTATGACGTGTTTTGCTTACGAAACAATGTTTTGGTAATGTTCTACCGAAGACTATATGAAGTCTTGTTTCAAGGTAATTTTGCGCTTTAACACGGTTGGAGGGATTTGTGACAGTTTACGGCGAAAAATAACTAGGTTAAATTCAATCACAACTTTTTATTCGCAGCGAAAGTCGATGTGATGATTCATTGGTAGGAATGTTATGATTTTGGACCATTTGTCATGTCTTCAAAGGAACTGAAGTTTTTTTTCCACTTTGAGAAATGGAGTTCGATTTATTACGTATTTTCCGATAGTTATATCACCATTGGTCGCTTTCAACCAAAACAAGCATAACGAAACGAACATACTACTATACGAGAAAAATCCAAAATTCCGCGCGTGTTGATGCCTCCAGTCTTGCAAATGTTATTGCTTAGTGTCCCTTATTTGACGCTGCTCATGCCACGACTGGGTCAACGAACTACCAAACTACTTATTGCAACAGTTTCTCCATTATTTTATCTTGTTTCAAACATTAGGCTTAGCAATATATCTGAAAATTCGTTAGAACCGCAGTGCTTGGCTCCCAACCAGTAACACTCCCCGTGGCCTTGGATAGCAGGGTTGCCAGGTTGGCCGTTTTTAGGTCAAATTTTAGAAATATGGGTTTGTTTCAAGTTGATTAGCCTGAAATTTTTCATTTGGCTTTTTGGCCCTCTTCTGACCTCGTCTGAAGTTGGTTTGCCGTAAAAAAAATTCTTTGCCTTTTGGATTTTTTACGCTTTAGAAAATTTCCTCGGCAGAAAAATATTTACTATTCCATTTTTTCGCCAACACTTTTGCAAAATTTTTGTGATAAATGCTATATTACGCCGACGCCCGCGTTCTGATGTTGGTAAGGTTTGTGGGATGAGAGACTGGAAATAAATTTTTTGCGCTAACACTGAGAATGCGTGAACTGTGTTGTAAGCACTATGCAGGCCCAACACTTGCAGACAGGTCTGCGACTCTNCAATAGAAATGCGACTATGATGTCGAGGAAGTCGAAGTACTGAAAAGTACAGAAATGAATGTGACATGACCTATAGTGAGATGATACAGGTACAGAAAGCTACCGATGGATTAGAATGCAAACTGTGGAATCATTGTGCCCAATGTATAAATTAATATATGTCCTTGTAATGTAAAAAATATATACAAATTAATATATGCCCTTGTAAAAAAAACTCATTCCTGAACTCATCAGGAATGAGTTCCAGTACAAGGATAAGCAAGGCTTAATCCATATTTTGAAGAAAATTTCTAGTGATATATTTGTAATTTAGGTGTACTTTTGTTATAAAGGAATGAAAATACCACCAACAAAGTTTGGCTTTTTTCTGGCCTTCAAATAATTGGTTTGGTCTTTTAAGCACTGTTTGGCTTTTTATTGAAATTGTTATCTGGCAACCCTGTTGGATAGTTAGTGCAGTGAAGCGTTAAACAGGCAATACTAGTTTGATTTTTGCATCACCAGTCTTATATCTTGTGCTTTATAATCTGTGTTACGAACCATGGAGTCGAAAGTGCATCAAATGATTTGGTTCCAAAGTGGCAAGTTTAGTTTTTATTTTAGGAATCAATTGAGAATTCTAGTGTATTTTAACCTGCAGGAATTGTCCCCCTGGAAACTGAAATCGCCCCCAAATCTGGTAAATCACAAACCCGCTCCAGGGGTTGATTTCGCCCACGTTGAACACCACTAATTTAGAGTGTTAAACAAAAACAACTCACTTCTGTATCACATACCCCGTGGGCAACTTGTACAGCTGCAAATTCATCACCTAGTTGCTGGGCTAACTATTTTTTATTTTTAGCGCACCAGTATTTTTCTTTTTTTCTTTTCAGTATTTTTTATATCACCAGTGTTTTTCATTTTTAGCGCACCAGTACATTCTAGTACCAGGGTTCTTTAACTGGGGTCGTGAAAGGTTCGCAAGAAGGCGCGAGTATGGCAGCGACATATTGTTGATAAGTATTAATTGCATTGTTGTTTGTTTTTCTCATTCGTAAATTTATTATCATTTCACTATAAGCGCCATGACCAAAACAGAGCGGACAAGACAAAATCTCGGAACAAACTTGAATGTGAAGCTGATTTGCGAGACGCGTTGTCCTCAACAAAGCCTCAAATTCAACTACTGGTTCCAAAAAGCAGTTGCATCTTACCCATTAAACAGGATATTGGCAAATAATTTGTTCTGTTTTTGTGTTTGATTTTGAGGTTAGGCGAAGCGCGAGTATCAAGGTATCAAGGACTAACGCCAAACGAGGCGCGACTGAAAAATTTTAGAAACCTCTGTTTTAGTAAAATGTAGAAAAACATCAAAAACTCTTTGGTTGCTTTTTAAGTTTATTTATTCATCGACCAGTCTTACGTAGATTAAGAGCATAATCCACAGGCACATTTCTTGCATTACACTTAGATTGTCATGTTAGGCAAAGTGTTCAAGAACTTTTGCAAGATCAGCTTTAAGTTTAAGAAATGGCATACCTTTCGATGCAAAAACTAAAAAATGGTAAAAACCTGATGCTTTTTAAGCAAATGCTGAATACATTTTGTTGGTGTAGAAACACTTTTAAGCAAAAGCAACAAACGTAACTTCCAGTTGTTCTGATTTTCCTTTCAACGTGGTTTTTGGTTAATGAGCGCCAGAAGCAAATTTTGTTATTGCAGCGGGATCTCTGCAGCATGCTGGGGCGCGAAAAACCGCCTGCTTCAATTGCATCGCGGAGGCGTATCCGGCCGCTTGACAAACGCTTTTCCGGAATTTTCATTGCTCACCTGGAATTCAGGAAATGATTTCAAGAATGCCGTGTACCGTGGGACGTCGTTATACTCCTGATGTGGTTCAAATCCTATTTGCAGTGAATCCTGCGTTCCTCCATACAAAAGACGAAGCTTACGTGAAAGCAATTTTTACGCCCACTACAAGATGAAACAACTCGAAATTGCAGGAAAATACGAGAGTAGTCTTTTGAATGCTATGCTTCTGAAGGCCACAGGATGCACAAGCACTCGTGATGACTACCACTAAAATTGTTATTGATTTTGCGCAGGCAATGTAGGCTGCTGGGTGAAATTTACTGCACATCCGCCCCAAGCTGTTTTACGGAATATTGGCACTGTCATGTCCAATATGAAATAGATTTCATAGCAAACGGTTAACCTGACCTTTTCGAGGCAATCATATCGGGGATATAATTTAGAACACAGGCTAATCTACCCATCAGTGAAGTCCAGACATTTTTTCATGAGCGCAATGTATCATCACCACCAGTCTCACTACTTTGCCTCCTGACGCCAGTGCAACGAATTACTATTTTGCCGGCTTTTTAAAATGCTTGTACAACAGACAAATATCTTTGAAACCACCCTGCCGCAACCCGCAAAAAAACGGTCTTGCCTTTTTCGGCAAACCTCGACGCATGTAATGCATGAACCACGCGTTTTTAAAACCAAAATCAGCCGCTAGCTTCCTACAGTATACAAGGATGTTTCTGTAGTTGTACGCGCTTGACAGGATATGAAGCCGTCAGAAACGCGCTTTCGAATAAACTGCATGTAGTGCACACGTTGCTTGCCAACCCATTAGCAACCGCTCAAATTCAACCACACCTTTATCTTCATTTATTTTCCTCTTGGGAGGAAATTTTCATTGCCTCTAGTGAGAGTCGCCGGAGCTGCAGCCCTAGCAGAAGGTCCTGCAACACTGGGCCGTTATCAGAAGCCTGATATTTCTGCAGACTCCACCAAGCCAGGCTGGAGATGCAATCACGCCACCTGGTCCTTTGCTCGGAGTCGCTTTCCCGTGAGTGCAGCCAAACAGGATTCAACCCGCCCACTTTTCTAAGTGCATTCTGATCATGTGACCGATCCATCGTAGCTGGGATCTGTCTAATCGATTAAGTGGATCGATACTGATGTTTTAACGAGTTTCACAGATGCGCATTTCGTTGTGTAGCCTTTATACTGTGTACATTGTACGAAAATTCCGTCTCAACTGCTTGTATTTTAAAGAGCACTCTGCTGTTCATCAGCTTACTCACGACTGATGACCAAACTGAGGCTTTTGAAACCGAGACTAAAATTGAGGCTATTGAGACCAAGACTTACAGAAAGGTGTTTAGAGAAACGTCTTAAGACCGATACCACGTGTCCAGAGTCGATTGCAGGTGACCGCCAATCCAATTCATATTACAGCCTATGAAGAAGATTAGTGACAGTACATACCTTTGTTGGAACCCAACACTCACGGCAAGCTGTTCTGGCTTAATGCTGTTGGCACGAGCAGAAACGTCTGAGCACGAATGCAATGGCTTATTTCTCGTCAAGGCCATATTTTCAAAAAAGCCTACTTTCCTCGAGGCAAAATTTTTTCTCTAGGGGCCGGTAGTACGCTTTTTTGAGGTCAACATCTTTGGCTTTAATTCCCAAGTTTAAAGAAGATTTGTTGTTAGAGAGTGAAAATTTTGTCTGTGGCTAGAAGGAAAACCGCACTGGGTATCATGCAGCTTAGGTTTTTCAATGCACTTTTCCAAGAAGACCTAAAGAGGGAAAATGCCCTGGTAATTGGTGCATTTCCTCGTGTTTATGGGGTTGATCATCGTAATTTGTCATTTCTTCAGTGCTGTTTCAGATTGTTATGCCACTTGACAAAACACGAATCGGAGAATTCTTTCTCTGTTCAAGGCTTTAAGCATTTCAGATCGGATTTTATCACAACCCGAAAGCTTTTCAGCATTTATGTTGATAGCCAGGACGACTTCATTGACAGTGCTCGTGCAATATTTTGCCGACTACAGCCACAGTGATGTTTTTTCCTCTCAGAAATGCACCTGTTGTGTATCTGATGGTATGAGAGTGACGTAATGTAATGATCATTAAAATGATCGCTCTACCTGCCATGGATGTCTTCCTCGTTGCTAAACGAAACACCGTTTTGGTTTTTGATGGATTTTCATCTTTGGTGTGGAGACTGGGATAGCTGCCAATATGTTTTTGTTGGCTTCCTAATAATCGGAATCTAGTTTATGTCCAAGATTGACTACTTTTTTCACCACGTGAGCTGCGGACATTCGCGCCACAGCGCATCACGAATGCAAAGAAGTTGGCACTGGTTCTGAAGCCAGGCCTTGTATACCGCTTGCCCTGCTTGGACATCTTTCAACCCTGGTTCCTCCAAGGGAGTACTTTTTGCCATCTACTGTCACGCCAAGTCGCTTCTGTCCACATACCCGATCAACTGATGACATGACAGCAGTTTGAAAATACTCTCACTCCTTCTACGTCAGCTGTGTTTTCTGTAAGCTGCAAGAACAAGGACGATACGCTGTCTGTGAAGGTCTTTCTAACATCATTTTCCGCCGAGGCCTCGCACATATTCAGTATGACGTCTTGGTCTTGCGCGTGAGTGCAAACTTCTTGCTTTTTTCAGATGTAATTTGCAAACAACTAGATGATGATCAATCGATAGGCAGGCATTCGAACGCGAAAGTCTCACCCTGGTTGTAACAGGTCAGCTGAATCGATGTAAAAATCAGAAGTGACCGTTTTCTCAGTGAATCTCTGCACCAGGTTTACTTGTTCAAATCTCTGTGTTCATGGCGCAAGTTGTTGCAGCACAGTTGCAGAAGATTTCCGTTATCAATTAGGTAATGCGTCCGATGCGGTGCGCCATTGTATGGTCGCTCTTGCGCATATCAGTTTATTAAATGCCCAAGAGACACCGTCGTACAAGTGGTCGCGCCATTTGCACAGCATCTTTTGCAGAAACAGCTATTACCACGGGAAGGCGTTTCTTTCGGGAAGACTAGTTTAAGAGAGGTCTTGCATTGCGCCTACTGCATGTGCAGACATGTAGCTACTATTGAGACGCATGCGCTATCACTTCTCTTGCAGCGGCTGGGCGGACAATAGTTTGGGCCCTTCTGGCTCACAACCGCCTGCAACCACTCGCAACACATTGGATGCGGTTGTCCATATTCTTAGCAAAATTTTCAAACCGTATAATATTACGCAAACAAGCTTCCCCATAATATCCTCTTTCTCTTTAAAAATTCAACCCCGTCTGTTTATCAGCTTTGATCACTTCACACCATCATAGAAAATTCTGTAACTGTCGAGGGATGCCCGACGAGACAACCTGTTTAACATGATATTTTTAGGTGTCCCAGCACTTCAACTTTAATTTGTATGAAAAGTCTAATGTTTGCGCCACTAAACACAAGAAGAACCAGTCTTTGCCTGATGTTGCAATAAGAGATTGCGAAAGCACAGGGTATGACACCAATAATGACCTCTCGGAAACAGAGTCTTTGTGTAGTGGCAGGCTTGTCCACGGGACCACATCTTTCTGTCCCATCCCGTAGGGTTCCCACGAAACTAGTAATAAGAAGTACATTAAATCATGTACGTGTCTAAAGTCTAGTCTATTAAGATTGACGACAGAAGCACCCGAAGACCCTCAATTATAGGGCTAATGAAAATTGGGTGACCCTTTGTTATGTATTACCCAAACAAGACACAACAATCGGGGGGCTCGTTTTGACTATCCTACGCCGTGGCATTAAGCCTCTACGTCAGAGGTTCCCAACATTTCTCTAACTATTTACCTCTTTAACATTTCGACAGATGAACATTTACCCCTAAAATTTCTCATAACAAAAAGGCTTAGTAAAATAACAAAGAACTCACTGAATTTAACAGAACTATAAATTTTAGAATATTTGGAAATAAATGATATACTGTAAATATGTTTTTCCTTGTGTTGCTAACCTTAAATGTACCCCTTCAAATAGGCAAATGTACCCCTTTTGTACCTGCTCTACGTCTATTATTTACCGTGCTGTGCGGTTTCAACTTTAGAAAACTTCCTTTTTATGAAAATTTCTGTTTTGAAATTGGACGTGGAACAAATTTCGTATTCACTGTCCTCATGAACAAGCTTGGTAGTATGCTGATGACACACCTTCCCTTTTTTGTAAGGCAGTAAATACGTCCTTACTGTGTTTGAGCAGAAACCTCCAATGGGTAGCGAAAAGGTTTTCTTTAGTCGTCAAGTAGAACTAAGCACCTGCGCCGACAACGTGAAAAACAAATCAAAAAAGATATAAAAGAACAACCACGCACTATATGAAAGGACGGCGCGTTTACAGACGGACGAAGTGTTTGTGTTATACAGTATTGAGTGAATTTACCGCTGTTTGCAACGGGCGCTGTTGCCATAGTACCTGTCAGTGTAGCTTTTTGTCGCAGCAATCGTAATTGTTAAAATCTTTTGGGCGGCATCATCAAATGCGTGTCCGTGTGACACTCATTATTTTTCGATCGATTCTACAAAATCTTGGCACTGTCAATTGCTATGCTTCGTTTGCCGTAAAACTTAACCACAACCAGTCTGCGAAGCGTGGTGACACGGATACTTCACTTTTACATGGTGTTCACTGTTATTCCACATGTTTTTAACTTTAAGCGCGTAACGGTAAAAACTAACGTTACCTTTAGGACTGATCTCCAAATATCTGTTTCGTGCCTGAATCACTGAAAGAGATTTACACGTTATTAGGCAATACCTCACACACAGATTGCATACAGCTAGTTGCAAACTGACATGAAAGGTTCATATCAGAAAGGATAAAACAGATTTAATAACATCTTGGATCAGGATAGAGTGCTTCGAACCAGTCGACTGACGTCTCACGTAATTACATTAGTTATTGTTTGCCAGTACCGTGACCCTTGTCGAGCGAACAGAAGCATACCCTACAACCGGCTACTGAAACAAGCCCTTTCCGGATGTTGGGCAGGAATTCCGTTCTCGTACATAAACAGGGATGTTTTTTTCGATTGGTCACATATATTTTTAATAGAGTGTTAAAACTAAAACAACAAATACTTCCAAACGCTGGGACAGACCTGGCTTGACGATAGACTTAGCACAGTAAGCCATGCACAGTACAAAGACCGCCACGGAAGCTCCAATCGCAGCGGCAATTGCTGCCAGAAGAATTACGTTGAACTGGATTCCTGAAAAACAAACATTTACGTGGACGATAGTGGCAAGGATTTTGTTGTGAAAAACGTATAGTGAAAATTTGGCCACTTTAAGGAACCCGTGTGAACAAAACGGTTTGATGATTTTGATCCGAAAGTATAATGTTGTGTAGCAAGATTTAAAAAACGTTTTTAGGCAGAACTACTATCAATTTTAGCGGAATATAGCTCAGCTTCATTCGACCAATACGCGTCAAGTCATCACATAACTCTGAACAACACACAGGACAGTACACCAAGTTTGATCCTAATATATAAAGCATGAAAAAAAACATGTTATACGGTTGTATCTTTAAAACAATATAGATTCTGAACCGTTTAATTCAGAAATCAAGAAATTATACAGCAGTAGAATCGGATCTAACTTACAGAATCTTGGAACTGGCGATATTAGGACCAGCAAAACATTTTATTAAAGTTTGGGCCAGGCTAGTGTGAAATACAAATTTCTGTTTGGCCTGAGGCATATATAACGTTCAGTATACCACCCAAGGCATATTTTCCGTATACTTGGATGCAGTGGCGTAACTAGAGGTTTGAGCCAGGGGGGCAAACTTTGCTGAAAGGGGCCCATTGGCCACCGTTTGGTATGCGATATTAGTTCCCAAAAACTCATACGTTATTCCACAAAAACAGAAAATATTTGTCGGGTGATGTAATGAGCTTCAATTGGGTAAAATTAAAATTTCACCTTTTCATGTAACATCCTATTCAAAATTGATACCCAGCATTGGCTTGTGACTGAGTAAGGTAGGCCTATGATTTGTTGTAAGACCCACCGCAGACCTGAATCCTGGTAATTAACTCCTAAATTAATTCCACTCTTCTTATAAGCACCAAATGCTTGACTTACTTATGGGGCATGGGGTAAAGTCTGGGCACTGCCTGAGTAAACAACAAAACAAATGTAGTAGGTCCAAAACCAAATTTTTTGAGCAGACCATTGATCGCTTCGCACCAGTGATAAAACCACATTCATTTGGCAACTACTAAGCAAATAATGCCAAACATTTTTATCTAAATATGGAGTTGCACACCAAACAATTACAAATAGGTGTGAACAGTTCCGTTGCAGCCCATTATACCATTTACAATACTAAGGGGTGCCGCGAGAAAATACGTTGCATTAAATCATTATAAATCCCTTTTCAAAGCGTCGCTAAATCTTACATCAAGTTACTATGCGTTCGCCACTGGGTGCCGCGCCCGCAAACCTAGTAGGGTTGGGAAACACTGCTTTACACTCAAGCCTGAAATACGTTTATTACCTCACAAACGTACCAAAAATATTCAGGCGTAGTTATTCTAGGTAACAGCGGCAGGTATTGCTCTGTCTATAAATTGCAGGACAAAACATAATGAGGATTGATAAAAACTTCACTGATTTCTGGTGTTTCACATTTCAATTTGGTGTTAAAACTTTGTTTGGGGGATAAGCCCACAAAAGCCCCCGTGGCGACGAGACTGAATTTTGGGCCCCCTGTGCCGTTAGGCGGGAAACTTGCGGATATTTTTCTGATACGGATAATTGCATATTCCGGTTAAACGCACACAAAAATCTTGGCAAACTGATTATGCGATGAACTGGATTCGTTTGTACCAACACCTGAAATCAACGGAAAATACTCCGATATTTTTGAAAAACGCTAAAAACAAAAACCAGGTAAAAATCAAAAGAATACCAAATGGCGAAATACAAGCTAGCAGGGGGGTCCATTTTTTACATTTAGTCTGCCAGGGGGGG
>JGI24158J21664_10002526_pt1 | contig 22293 bp, 22 predicted proteins | sample Ectturendosymbi3_FD_21664 | JGI IMG/M metagenome (IMG submission 21664)
ACTAAGCGATAAATGCAGCTGGGAAAACTTTTGTTTTTCTAAAGGACATTAGTGGCTGGATCAAGCCTAACAAACCAGATTAAAACTCAAGAACACGTTATACAATTGCAGGTTGGTGAGTAACACACAAGCAATTAACCAAAGAGCCAGTTCATGTAGGTTCATGGTTCGCTGAAATCACCTTCAACAGGTAGATAATACCAGCAGCACTAACAACAAATGAAGTTACCGCAAGTTACTCAACATGCAACTTCTTCGACGACTCGCGGGAGATAATGTCACTTTCAAAAAAAGCGTCATCGCAGTTGCTTGACACCGGTGAAATAGACGGCGTCAACTCCTCTCTCTTTGCAGGGCTTTCTTTCGGAGTCGGCGACGAACTGACCAAAGTTGGTGGCTTCGATGCCGGGATTCCGCGTGCGGGCAAAAAGTACGGCTGGTAAAACGCTCCGTAGCTGGGCTGGACGCTAATGTCATTAGAGCAAAGTTTGTAGTTGGCGAGATCTAACGAAAAGTTACAAAACTTTTCTGTCGACCAATGGCAACCGGGAGTGTCGGGATAATGCCGTAGCACTTCGTGGTCGAATGACGGGGTGGACGCAGTTTTGTGTCTGTCTCGTCCGGATGATACTTCAGATTGCAAACGAGCGCGGCTGAAAAAGAAACGATGGTCCGTTAAGAACCTAGATTAAGACGGCGGCAAACTCTAAAATTCTGAAGCCTTGGATTTAAGAGACGTGCGATTGGATGGTAAAACTGCGACTGATCAGTATGGCCAGACGCGCAAATAGAAATGTACGGTTTTTATAACTTAAAAAGGAACTGCTTTCTGTTGATAATCAGGTTTAAATTCTCTGCTGACATTTATAACATTTATTGCCGCTAATTACTGTTGTGTTTCTATGGCAGTTTGTATGCGTGTGAACCAAGGACCGTTTTGACATGCTGATCCTTCAATCTAAAAAACAGTACGATGTCTCCCTTCAGCGAAAGAACTCGGAACGACTAAAAATGGTCACCAATATCTGGCATGGACTCATGAAAGTAGTAAAATAATGAAGAGTTTTTCGAACGCTTTTCGAAAGGTTTTCGAAGTTTTNNGAAAGGTTTTCGAACGCTTTTCAAACTTTCAACCAAATCAAATGGTTATGGAATTTAGGTCATCTCTACAGTGCGGCGTCTCAGTCGGATATTCGGGAAAAGCTGGCTCGGCCCAACCTGACCCGAACGCAATGTTGCAAATCTGTTACAGGCCAATGGAGTTGAATTTTTTGCTATAAATAAACTGTTTTCTTTCTAGTGATTGTACAGCAGTAGCTTTTAAACTTCAAACAATTGCACGTTTAATCAGGTTTTACTGATCTGCCCCCACCCTATGTCATATGCATTTATCATTTGTCATTCTGTAACTTGCATTATTATGCTAAAGTCCCAATTTGTGATCAAGGATGTTTTTGCAAAATCCTGCAAATGGATAGTTGAAATATCGTGGAATAACAAGTACTTTCACCGTGATATGACTTTTATTTTTAGGTAAGCTGTACTTTGCAACCTTTGCACTGGATTTTTACCATGCAAGATTACATGCGCTATCAAAAATGCAAGGGCAACATACAGCATATTCTGCAGTAGGTTATAACTATCTAGAAACAGTTCGGCATAGTATTTCTGTTACCAAGGCAAAGTTGAGCATTAGTAATTCTCCTTTGAGAGCTTTAGGTTTTTCGGTATGAAGATCAAGTAACCGTCACACAACGCTTCAGCATAGCAAGGCGCTAAGTACAATAGACAATGCGACCACTGCGCAACATCACAACAATAAACAGTAGACTGCTTACTTGTTTTTTGCTACCGCTGCTCTGTCCCTTTGGCGTCGGTTTTTAAACCAGTTTCCGACTTGGACTGCCGTAAGTCCTGTGGCTTCCGCTAACTCTCGCTTCTTGGCCGGGTTCGGGTATGGATTTTTTACGTACCATTCTCTCAGCAAAGTACGCGTTCGTTCCTGATAGCAAAAGTTACTTTGTTGTTGTTTTTATCACTGCCTTAAAAAACATGATGCGCTGAGTTTCAAATTCAAGCTGAGCTAAATAAGAAAACAATTCCACAAAGAAAGCTCGCGCACCTCTGTTTATGGTTGAACTAGCATTTTACACCTAATTAAATATCTAAACTTGGGAATGTTGCTACTATTTTGACCTGCGCGTGAGCCTGATTCGGCCAGTCACGCCTGAGCGAGGGGTAAACCCAAACTTGCTAACCAGTATTACTGCCTGCCACTTGCCCCCATTTTATTTTGCTTAATATAAAGTTCAAAAGCTTGTTTTCTGTAAGTTTTGCTAACCTTACTCGAAGAGTTATGTCGCTTGACCGATGTATTGCAAACGGCGCTTTGATTTTCATTTGTTCTGCACTTACAGCAACATCAATATAGGGTCGGTTGTCGTGACTACTGCCTATGATGAAACTGCTGCGTTCTCATATGTTCAATTTCGCTTTCAATTTCTGACGAGGAAATTGTTGCTTGACACACGTTTAGCCGCTGTTAGTTACGCTGGTCATTATCAAGAATATCATAATTTAAACGAAATTTTGCTGCTAGCGCGCGCAAAATTATTTAGATAGTTTCAAATTTTTAAAAACTTTTTAAATGTTTAATTAAGTTAAATAAAAAGGGACAAACCTCAGCATGTTGAAATTTCAAACCGATTGTATACGTTTCCGCAATTTCAGAGACTTCCGGGGAATTTGTAACTAACCTTAAATTTACCATCAGCTTTTAAACGAAGACATTACCTTGAAACAGTGTGATTTTTGTTCTCCGTCCCAAATTGTTCTTGGAGGTGGAAATTTTTTTCTGATCCTGTATTTATCCACAGGGCCGAGTGGCTTCGAACGTTGCTTCTGAGCTTCTTGATAGTGAGCCTCCTGCCAAATTGCCTAAAATAAACTTGTTTTCTTTAGAAACACATACAAGAAACAAGGCACAGGGATAGAATGCTACACTACAGAGAAAATGGTTTTAATAAAATTTACGCAGCAAACACTGCTTTCTTGACAACAGACAAAAAGGGCTTACAGACTATTAGCAACTAGTTCCTGTTGCAATCAACTGAATACATTCAGAACGCTGCACTTCATCGCATAATACCTGGTTGCAATTGAACACCGTTATTAAAGAAATGTCTTCTATTAAACTAAGCTTCTCCCCAGAGATCTCTACCAAAAGCTCACCTGGAGTTTTCTGCGAGAATCCTTGTCCTTGAAACAGTGGTTTTCCAAAATGGCGTAGAGGTCGCGGTAGTGGCCTTGATGATACGCGACAATCGCTCGAGCTCTCAAAACCGTTTCGTTCGTATTCAAAACTTCCATGACAGCAGGTGCCGCAGGAAGCGACCACAAGAAGCGTGCCAAACGGTCGACGTCTCCGCTGTCCTGCAAGCTCTGGCAAACTGTCGCAATCTGCGAGGGACTGAAAGTCAGAGCCGGAAGTGCACCGGCGGGAGACGCAGAAGCAGCCGGGCACTGCGGCGACAAGGTGTGCTGCCGTTGCTGTTGGTGGAAGAAGTTGTGGCTCAGAAGGGAACGCAGAGCGGCAGCGGCCGTCAAAATGTCCGTTCTTGGCGTGGAAGCCAGAAAACCGATGCTGGGTCCACTGGTCGCAGTGCTGTGAAACAGCTTTCCAAAATCTGGTACCGACGTTATGGACGAAGTCGTGTCCACCGCTGGCGGCGATTTAGGTCGCGAACGTGCAAGCTCGTTAGCGTTCATCATCAGCATTTCAAGCAACCCTTTCGTGCTTCTCAGCAGCTTACAGACGACGGAATAAACGCTTCCAGGCAGTATTGACACTTCATATCGGGTCAAGTCATCCCACATCATATGCTTTTTTTCGCTTTGGTTTCCAGCCATTTCCCTGGCGATCAATTGGCTTTCTCTTTTTTCTTTCGATCTCTCTCTCGCGAAATGGCCAACGCTACAGCTCTCTCCGCAGCTCAGAAACCTGGATACGCCGACACATGTTTTAATTACTTAAGCAAATCGAGATCGCCTTTGGATTGAAGACGTGATTACAGCTGGAGGAACGGAACCACTTGACTTTTTGTCGGCAGAGGATCACGACAGCTTTGCCATTACAGCCGCAATCAGTGGTGAAGCTTCAAAGGCGTATTTTGTTGCCGTTGCAGGTTGTCATTACAGCGATGTAAGGACAAGGTTTTTCCAAGTTGGTACAAAAGGGCGCCCAATTTGCTTGATATTGGCTGCAAAAATGTATTTAACTTCAATGTACTCTCCACAGTAATTTGAACAAGCGCTAAAAATCAAACTTGAAACTGGTAAACAAAACACCCATATAAAAATCACCTTAAACTCCGGTATGTGGAAAAACATTTTGTGTTAATTTTGAAAACAAAAAAGTGTCTTCAAGTAAAGTATGAAATTTCTTACGACCGTAGATTCTACTGAGAGTCTCAGCGACATGCCGGAATATACATCTGAGGTCTCGATAATGTCGACAGCCGAGTTTAGCGCGTTAGGGAGCGCTGAAAGAAAACAACGCAATATTATCTTTCAGTGAATGCGAAAACTGCTTGGTATGAAAATAAATAGACACTTTATTTTCAAAAATCATTTTCCGTCTAAGATTCATTCTTGAAAATTTCAAGCAAATATCCCCAAACCAAACAAGTTTCGCCAGTTGATCTGAAAATTTGTCCGCATGCCAGTAGTAAGGCCGGGCCCACCAAAATGTGGCAAGTGACTTGTTTAAAAAACACTGATCGCCTTTTCTGACTTTGATATTTGAACAAGAGGCGAACCAATGGGCAAAATGCCGACAAAAATTAACTTACACTTTCTTGTCCGGAAAGCAGCTTGATCTGTGCTCAGTGTAGTTTACTCACTGCCGACAACTTAGTCATAACCGCGTTGTTCCGGTAGTCGTGATCGCGTCTTTTAGGAATCGCAGTAAGAGTCAGAGACGACGGGCACAGCTGGAAATCGTGTCCATATGTTTCACAAAGTTAAGGATTTTCGGAAACTGTAATGATGCGTGTTTATAATCTAAAACAGTTGTGCATCACTGACATTTTTTCAAATGCTTTGCTCAGAGCCAACTTAAAAATCGTTTTTTGTTTTGATTTGCCCTGCCAGGTGTTGTTTAGCCTTTTTTATTCTGCGTTACAGTTTTGCACCAAATGACCAAGAACGGTGAACGCACGCCTAAAGGTTGTGTGAGGGATAAGTTTATCTTGACTGATGGGGGAAAAGATCTTTCAAGAATGTGTGATTGCTGACATTCAACAGTAGAACAGTCAAGACTGTACTGGTGGCAGCAAATTGTAAGGAAAATGTGGGGAAATAAAGTTTTACTCTCAAAAAACTCACATTTTTCCGCACTCCAATTCAAAAACTGCCTGTTGTTTCATTACCAAAGCATGCCTGTTGTTACTGATGCCTGTTGTTACTGAAGTGAAAAAACTTTTGATTTATGATTGTTACTGATGACAACAGGCATGAGACGTCTAAATCATCAGCTAGCAATGCAGTTCTGCAGCACGCACTCTTCGATTGTAGCTTTCTTCGTCTTGGGAGAAAGAGTACGGTGCATGTANAAACCGACAGTGTAACTGAGTAGTACAACAGCAACGCAAGACGGAAAATTTGAGTGTGGATATATGGCTATTAAATTTTTTGTTCATGTTTTTAACATATTTTTTTACCACGCTTCATTACCAATGCAGAAATTGTCTTGAGATTTGAGTTTCTTTTATTTCACTGAGAGCTGTACACATCGAAGTGAAAAACCTTTTGATTTATGATGGGCAAGGCTAAAGCTGTGCGTGTAAGTACTAATCAGCAATTAGCCTGGACTTTGCTGAATGTTTTGCAAGTCGGTCACACAAAAGAAAAGTCAGTGGACCTTTGCATAAATAGTATACACGACAATAAATAACTTCTGTTTTTTACCTGAAAATCGCATTCGACAGGCGACAAGTGTGCTTTCTTTAAAAGTTTGCACCTTGTTTGACACAAAGGAATGTGACGTTTCTTTGAGGTGAAACAACTGCCAGACAGGGGCGGAGCCAGACATTTTCATTTGGGGGGGCCACTGGAGGGGCCAGTTTTGCAACAAGAGGAGCTGTCAACGGTCTGTGCAGGACTTTCAGAAAGAGACCTACTCCAGTGGCATGACGTCACGCGGAAAATTTTTGGGGGCCACTGGGGGGGCCAGGCAAAATTTTTTGGGGGCAGTGGCCCCCCTGGCACCCCCCTAGCTCCGACCCTGCTGCCAGAGAAATGATCGCTACAAACTTGACAAAGGATCGTGAGACTTGTCTGATTTTTGGTTCGTAGAAAAAGCGGTTTAAAGCTTTATACTGATGGTCAGCATTCTCTCTAAGAAAATTTTACTCTGAGCAAACAATTTCTTTTAATGAGCGCAAATATTTTAAGGCTGAGTTAATAGAGTTCTAAATAAATTATACACTTTGTGAATTGTTAAAAGTATCAAGTCTCCTACCAAAATGAACAAAGTGTATATTTAATTCAAATAGCTTCTGAAAGGGCTATAGGATATGCTCAGAAGCGTTCTGCCTCTGCCCAAAAATGTTAATGATATTTCACTTTTAAATTTGGAATGTTGCAAGTGCGCGAGAATGAGATTTCACTGCGCAAATGTTGTTGCTACGCATTTGCGCACCTAAGAGAGAAGATTGCTGATGGCCCCAATACGCAACGTAGAGAAGCTGCGGGGACTGCACGCAAAATGCGATCATCATTTAGTCACTTGACTAATGTTTTACTGCAGCCAGGAACGGTTTCGAGTTTCCAGATTATCTTGAAGCGTTTCAAGAAAGAAAGGGTAATTTACGGAAAAAATTCGCTTTATCTGAGAAGTTATTTGGTAAAACCAATGAATCATCACTTGGTGCAATATTACACTCGCGACATTCAGTGGCGGAAATTTATTTTTTGTCAGGGGAGTAAATTTGAAGTTTGCTCACAATGAACAGCTTTCTTCGAACCTGCTTGTTTTTTACTATTCAAATCAGATTTAGGAAATGCCTTTTTGAACACCTCTAGCATAATGTGCCATACAAGTTTTATTTTTATACGGTTATGAATGCATCACAATTCTTTTGCGTTCATCGCAATTCTTTTGCAAAAAGGTTATAGGTGCGATAGCCTCTTTAACTGGGTTCACTTCTCTGATTCCGGTGAAAATAGGAATTGTTGGAGGCATTTGCCAATTCTTTGCACAAGTGAAGCAAATATTTCGAACTAATTTTTGCATTTAATCTTGCTTCCTATTAAATTGAGAGCAAATAACTTTACCCTTTTGGGAATGCACCATACGATGCCATTTTTACCTAAGTACACATAATAATTCGACAAGCAGGATTACGTCTTGTTGAAAAGGCATAAACCTCTTTGTTTGTTATGCTCAAATCACATCATGTATCTTCGCAGCAACAACTTCTTGTGACGTCACAGTGGGAGATCGAAAATGACAGAACGTCATGGCGAGATAATCCTGGAACGAACGAGCTCTGAAGAGCCAGAAATCTTCAGTAAATAATGACGGTCGTTAAGTCATAATAGACCGAAACTAACACGACAGGTTGTGTTCGGGATGGCCTTCCAAAAAGAAATAACCATCATTTTCAGACAAGGTATTGTGGGAAAATGATGGACAGCTGTAAGCTGGCTTGTCTATTCCGAAACAAGTGGTTCAGGAAGAGCAGATGTGGGTCTTGGGTCTTTCGTCATATTGTATTCGTTGTCATCCAATATGGCAGCTCAAGAAACTTCGTTTTTTTCATATTAGCGCTTACAATTGGCTGGACGGTGTAACATCAACTGAATTCGCTCAAGTGCCCAATTAATTCGCTCACACTTTCAGCAGATATAAGACATGATTTATCCGCAGCTCCAGAAAAAGTCAAGCCTTATAAATGGCGTAGCATAGTTGCTTTACTGATGCAGTAACAAATGAAAACGGCTTGTTTATAGTGCGTGAAATATCTCTCTTTTGTTGCAAGTGCAAACTAAGTATTTAAAAGACATTTTAATTTGCCTTTCCTCAAATAAAAAATTTCGTCTTGGGATCTTGTTAACACTTCCGACAAGTGCCATTTGTGAAGAATTCGTTGTTTAATTTCTCTTTATCAGTAGTGGCAACAGGACAACATTGGCAATCAAAATAACTTAGACAAAGCTATGTACATCCCGTTTGAAAATTTGAAAACCGGTCTAATTTCAATGCTGACCCTAAAAAGGCCAGAGCACTAGGGATTGAGCAAATTGCGTCAGTCTGCAACTTGCCAAGATGAAAACAAATTAGCAATCAATTGTGTAAATTGCAAAAGCTTGACCTAAAAAGTTTTAAAAACGTTTATTTTTCCACTGAAAAATTGAAAAAAAAATTGCGCAAAAACTGATTGATATGAAACCACTGAAAAATTGCGCAAAAAACTGATTGATATAGGGTGAGTGTTCAATGTACATTACTTTGCAAATCACTGAGAAAGTGCTCGACTTCTCCTATCCGATCTGTGCAATTTACAAACTTTCGTGAATCTTTCTACACTTCTCATATCATAGGCACGATGTGTTAAACTTTAACAACAGCAGTTTGTTAGAACTATCATTAATTCGCAAAATTTACTGAATTGTGCCTTAAGTTGTACAATACAACCATCGCAAAAACTTTGGAGTTGATGCTCTTGAACCTTTTTACGAGTCCAAATAATTATACGTGTACCATGAGTTTAAAAGTACTTAAAACTTTGAACAATGCAACGTACCAGTTTGATTGGCTTTGGTGGGAAAGTTTTTCGTACTTTAGCTTTTCTACCTCAAATATATTTTCATAGCTTTATTTTTATGTACTCTTTTTCATATTTTTGTTTTGTTTTTAAATTATTGTACTTCGAGTGGACACATGTGCAGAGCTTCGGGCTCAAATGCCGTTAAATTGCTTTAATCTAAAAGCTAATATATTTGTGTCTTATTTAAACTTCCTGGGCTTCAATAGCAGAACAAAAGCTTTGTCGTTGGTCAGGTGCTTTGCAAATTAAGGTCGTTTCTGTGGCGAGCAAGATTGATCCACAACAGTGGGAATCATGAATGTTGTGCTTCTATCTGAATGACAACAACGAGTCAAGAGGCGGTGCTTTGATGCCGTTCGTCGGAATGCGAAAGTTCCAGTACGGACGGCAACGGAATCGATCCGATTTGCTCGGATGTCGCAAATACATCGCTTTTCTGAAGATTAGCGCAAAAGAAAATATTTACCTTTTGCGTCTTTCGCAAATCTCAACTACGCTTGATGTTCCAACAAGATTGAATTCTCCGTTGCAGTGATATTTACTCCCAAAAACAGGGGTTGATTTGGAATGAATAGAGGAATGAAACAGTCGAATCAAGCTACCAGCGACAACTTCAAAATGGCGGTCCGTTCTCTGCTTGTCTCTCGACCGTCTCGTAGATGCTTCGACTCTTTCGTCCGATATTGGTTAATTCGCGAATCGTAGTTCTGCAAGCGGCCGCGTTGCGGTGGCAGCCTTTTCGATGAAACTCCCAAAACGAATTAAGCTAACTTCTTTAAGGTGGAGGGCGGGTCGTGCAAATTGCATTTCCACTCGTCTCCTTGAAATTTTAAATCCGTTTTAAGGCCGGCGCACGATCCCCTTTGCCATTATCAACTCCTTGTCAGTGTTATTGAGCGACATAATATCAACCGTGGCAAATTTTGGCTCGTGCAAGCCTAGTAAGGGCGCATTATTGCGAACCATCTGTGACGTAACAAACCCCACCGGAAAACGTGGTTGTTTTCACATTCTAGTGAACGCCCGAAGCAGGTGTAGCTGCCCTTGACCTCGTAGAGCGCGCTCGACGCGTAGTGCGGGCTTCTGCGTCACCTTTACTCTTTTATTTTTGAAATTTGCTTTGTGTGTCCGGTGCAGTGGCAGCATCGCGCAGAATTGCGTCTGCTGTATTGTACAAAAATGCCCGAACGCAGCAACGGCGTTTGTTGTTTTCGGACACATCACAAAACCGAAAACATGACTTGTGGGATTTGCTAGTGGTTGGCTGTCGAAGAATTTCATCTCTGCTGCGGCGAAAAACCGCAATGAAACTCCTCATGCGTTGATTGGTTTGGTTTGCCGCACTTTACAAATCACACAAGAGCTGTTTGAAAGCTTTTCTCCAGACTGGCCTCGAGCTAAATGCATTCGGAACAATACAAGAAGACNTTCCCGATGCTGCCGCAGTGAAGAAGAAAGTGAAGAAAAACGGAAAACCCGGTATATCGAATCCTCAGCGTAAGTACATTCCACGAATCCGAAACGAAAGGCAGGCAGCTTGTCGCTGTCAAGCAATAAGCCTCGACAACTCGTCACGCAGATGACAGAGGGCTCACTAATCCTCGTTTTGCTTCACGGTTGGAATAATGACCCGAGCCTTGCGTGCGCTGGTAGGAGCGTGTAATGCGGTTTGTTGGACTGGGTCAAACTCTGTCGATCCGTGGTGGTGAACACCATTATTTACGGTCATTGCGTCACAGGTTGGCACGACAGTAATGCGATATGGACTTTCCGGCGCGTTCCTGTCTTGCTTGTCATCGACGCACAACTTCTGTCACGAAGTTACACCCGATTTGAACAGAAGTTGTTTGTGCTTCTCTTTTAGTAACTTGGCCTGATCCGCCGTGTATTCTTACTTTAACCACCAGTGTAAGTAATAGCTGAAAAAAAACATATTTCAAGTGTTTTTCATTGATACTTTTGCTTAAAAATTATCTTCTGCTTTCGAATACCAACTCGACCTTGTGTTGCAAAGCATACAGAAAAATTAAATTAAACGATGATTTTGTGTTGATTCACTCCTGGCTTGGTTTGCAACGTAGGCTTCTTCCTGCAGTATTGGGGATTTTTCAGGACCGGTTTTTCTTTTTTAAGATTGTACTGTTCTTCTCCCCATCTTCCCGTTATGCGGTAGCTCCCTCGGTTGAATATCTTTCTCTCGCACGCTCTGGCCCGGTGGTGTCTAAGCCTGGAAAGCATATCAATGCATCTTTTTGCCATTAATGACGTTGCAGTTAACCATCAAAGCGGGAAGCAAATGTCCTCATGTTTTGTTGCTGCAACCAGCCTTTTTCATCTCGCGCATCACTGATTTCGCAAACATCATTCGATCCAACAGGATCCGTAAGGAATAAAAGCGAGTGAAGAGTTAATGAGTTTTCGCCCAGACCTTGTATAGTCTAAATCCCCGAGAAAATACAACGCACAATAAATGTTTTCACTGTTATTTATGTACCTTTACAAAATACATGTTGAAGATAAAGTATATGGAGGAACGATGAAATTTTTGTTTGTGTGTTTGTCACACAAAAAGTATTTTTTTCTTTTGTTTTTCAAAAATTTTTTCATTCTTCGCATTCTGAAGGGTGTATTGACTCTGGCCGACTAGTTGCCAACCATTACGCTCTTCATTACCTGCCATGAGCAATCCATGGCCCTGCTCGGCATCCCCGAACCAAGAAGAAAGCCCCTTTTCGAATACATTGCGTATTACACGCCCGTAGCCAATGTCAAAGTATTTGTTATGTTATGGGTTCATTACAGGGAAAGAATTACCAAAGAAAGATTTTGGTATTGCAGAAGACGTGTTGCTTGTTAAATTAAACCACAAGCTGTACACTTTTTGAGAAAGACTCAGGCAACACGATTGACTGTAAAGAAAATGCTGACACAAGTAGTTCTGTGTTGACGAATGCCGTGTGCACATTCGTACGCAAGTTTCTTGCAAGCAATCCCCCGAATGCTCGATTGCAGTCAGTTTCGGTGTTGTAGTTGATACAGCCGGTGAGTTTGTGGTTCTTAAAGTGCTTCATTACATTGAATCGTGCGACTGTCCAGCATCTATATATGCTTTTACGAAAATATCAACTGTTCAACTAATCCCTCATTTACTTGAACGATGTAGTCGATTATTGGTGTGGTTTCTTTCGCTGCTCCTCGACAAATTTCTTCGCTGCGTCACTGCATGCGTTATTTGCTGGAAGTTTGTGCCTGTTGGCGGATACGTTTAACTAATATCGGTATTAAAAAGAACAGAAGGTCAATATTAGTCTCTGCAAACTATGCAACAAGCCCACAAGTTGCAATGCAATCAACAACTAACAAGCCGTTAACAGGTTTTTCAGGGTTGAAAAGGTGGCGCCACAAATTACTCAAAGCTATGTTGAAGAAGTAGCTCTCTTTTTTAAAGCTTTGGGTAACTTGTAAACAAAATGTTTTCTGACAGATCGTCGTTTTCAAACTGTTCCTGCAGAACTCTTTACCGGTAAGAGTATGTAGTTTTTCTCACTGCTTAGACATAGGTGGCGAAACCGGGTCGGACGCATGGGCCTGCACCCCCCACTTTTTTCTGGAAGGCTGACCTCCCCGCTTNTAAATTTCGAATTTTGCCTAAATAATTTTAAGTAANACAATTAGAAAGAACAACTAGTTACATTTATGTGCTCAAATCAGTGTAGCGTAGATAGAGAGGGTGTAGTGTGGATAAGGGTCGTTGCGAGGGCTTATAAAACAGTGCATAAAATTGTTTAAACATGCTGACAAAAGTTAATGACGTTATATTTCAATGCTTGTCACATCATAGTTGCCAATTCAAACCAAAAAATTTTCTGCAGTGTTTTTGACTTGCATTTGTTCCCCCCAATTCGAAAGAGATTCCGCAACCCATGTATTTACTTTAGACTTTCATTTTTCACTGCGTTACTGTGGTGACAACCGCAGTCTAGTGCCTCAAAAGAAGATAATAATGATTCGTCAACTCGTGAACTTCGCAACTGCAAACTTTACACGGTAAGATGGTTTGAGGTTTTGAACGAAAACGAAGATAGCAAGAAAAGAGACAATAACTTCCAAAACCTGAATAGCAAAATTTGTGAATTGTAATCAAGTGAAAACCGAAGATAAATGATGAGTTTTAGGATTTGTTACCAGCCAATGCACATTGTTTTGTGTTCACACAAGATACCAAGGAATGGGTAAGTTTAAAACAATATTTTGCTAATTGATGAAAGGCTTAGGAAATAAACTGTATGTCACTTTGAGGGTGTTTTTTTCCTATTGAAGAATCTTGGTAGTCAACATTGAAACTGACCCTGTCTGCCACTCCTTGCACCAGGTGATGCTTGCATGTATGTTTGTCAGGATGTGGTTCAAATCGACAAAATTGCGAAACTCCAACCTTCCTGCTCGGCTGCAAACGTACTGGCTGCAAACGTACTGTCTGCTGTCCTAGCGACCGAGTGAATAAAAAAATATGGGTAGTATTGAAAACTGAAGCTGTTTGTATTGAAAACTAAATGGGCAAAAATAAGCATCTGTGTATGTTGAGAAACTAAACGTTTTTCAAGCGTTGCAAACAGTGCTTCAAATATTGGTAATTTTCAGTACAGAAATATTTTTAAAGGGGTAACTTTTGAATGCATGAATACATTCCACCTTTTTACGCTTTACATTTATTTTGCCGCATAATGTCTCTTTGATATTTTCGCATGTAAACATCAAAGTAATAAATGAAGCAAATATTAAATGTCAAGTGCTTGCAGAAATTTCGGGCGAGCCTTAATTTTTTTCCATTTCCAACCACATGCAAGCTTTAATGATTTTCAAAGAAGATTAGGATATAATGCAGATTTAGTGAATAATATATTCGCGTGGGCTTTGATTTGTAAAAATATTACTCTTTTAACGAAGAAAACATTTCAAACTGCCGGCTACAAGCTTTTTATTGCATTAGACTAATTTAAAGCGGGTAATCTCACTCCTTACCTTCAAAGCTTTTGTTGTCATGATTACAAATAATCATCTTCTCCAAAGTATTTAAAGATAAAACGAAAAGCGCGACAAGTGGCTTTCATTAGAAAAAGGCGAGAAATGAATCAATGTATTTTTTAACATTTTGACCAAGAAATGCATAAAATGCATCAACCAAATTAAGGTTGAGAAGTTCCGAGGTGCTGCTTTAAACCGAAAGCCAATTTTTTTCATTTTGAACCGTGGCCGTGATACAAGGTTGCCTTGCCTTTTCTGTTCAGCACAGTAGATTTTTTTTCGGTTGTCTTGAGCTTACACGGGTCGCGACGTTGACTGATAATGTCACACCAACCGTTGCTTCTTCCGTGTCTAACGAAGCGAGACAATCTACCACCTCGAAAAATACTTAAAATCTAATGCTGCTCCATTAACAGTACAATTCGTTTTCTGTCTCGTTTAACTTGCCTGATGACCGCGACACGCCAGTAAGCGGGCTGCAAAATCAATGTCTGCTTCCGCGCCCAAACACACCGCTCTTTCACAACAGAAATGAATCCAATTTTTATCGAATTGATTTGAAAATTTAATTAGAACCTACTTTTTGCAGACATTTTGATAGGAAATAAGTGTGGTTTTAATCAGCTCAAAAACATCACAAATGTGTTTAACCCAATTGATTATGTTCCATCAACGGGGACGAGGAGTCGTTTAAATGGCAAACGATCTGTAATCCATGTGAAAATGCCAATGAAGCAGGCATCGTTACAAAACACAACCTTTGTGTTTTTCACTGAATAAAGAGAGTGAATAAACAAAAGGAAATCAAAACTTCAGGTGACTTAAAACCAAATATACCATATACTATTAGTTAAACAGTGGTTTGGCTTGGAGCTTGGCCATATTTTTTCTCTAATGGCGTAAGTGGAACCGAAAAGTTTATTAAAATTCAATTGTTTTTTGCATCGTCTTAACCCTTTAAGTCTGCCTTAACGCATACTTTTTTTAAAAACTATTTTTGAGAATCGGGCAAGTCTGTTGCCGTTGAAGGCAACTTAACTGGTATGTAACATAACTTGTCATAAAAAGCTGGGATAATTTGTAAACTGTTGACTATATCAGTTAATTACTGAGCGTTTAAAAGCAATCGAAATGCATTTTTAATCGATTTGGTGTGATGTCATGATATGCATATCAGCAGGGATTCCGCCCGAATCTTATTTCAAGTGTCAGCATTCTAATAAGCATGCAGGCGGTACTTTTGAGTCTTGGAGTTTATAGGGAAAATGGACGTGCCTATGCTCTGTACGCTTTTTCAAAAATTTTGTGTGAAGTTGCAATGCTGCAGTTGCGGAACGAAGTTCACGACCTTGCTGACTCTGCTGAGAGACCATTATTGGAAGCAGCATAGCTGGCTGTGCGTGGTTGTATAATAATCCAAAGCTGTCACTATCAAAAACCCTGATTTGTCGTCAATTATGAGTCGCAGTGACCTATTGAAGCTGCAAAGTTTTCCTGCACCGACACAGCTTTTCGAAACGAAGTTTACTCACAACGGAACGCCAGAAATTCTCCCGATATTTTCACGTAATCGGAAATTTTCTATTTAGCATGACGATGGGGGGCCATACAAGAAACGTTTTTGTACGATACCCTGATATAAAGCTCTATCCGTGCAACCCAGTGGTTCTCAAAGTGGTCGATTTCGACCCCAGGGGGTCAGTTGGACCATCCAAAGGGTCGATAATAGTCACGGGGTCGAATGGGGGTCACTGAATGGCCAGAGAGTCAATGAATAACTGCTGGGGTCTACTGGAGCAATGAAGCCTCCAATTCAAAGACCTTGTTACTCGGGTAAGGAATGCAAACGTCGTTTTTCAACAAATCAAACAAAATTAAGAGGGCTGATCAAATCTCAGCTACGGTAGTTTATAAAAGTACATTTGATTCGAATACTTTTTTATTAAATCATCCATTGTGATGACCTTATGAAAACTGCTTTGTTTTTTATGTCACAAACATAGCGCATGTGTCGCAGTTCGGCAGTTGTTCCTTGCATTAGTAACTGTTGGGCTAAGCCACGGGGTCTACAGAAGATTGTATACTTTAATTGGGGGTCAACGTGCAGAAAAGTTTGAGAACCACTGGTGTAACCTAACTGCTTCACGATGGATTTGTATCTGTTTGGTACCAACTTTTACCGCTAAGATGAAGCGTTGAGAAAAGCTGAGCATACAGTTTAGTTCGAAAACAAGCCGTCTGCATCAAAGCATAGAATCCGGAAAAACTTTACTGTTGTCACATAAATGTGTATATACTTTTCAACGACAAAGAGCAAGCTGGCGAAGCCTCTGTTGAGCATCAGAAAGTCTCTTGAAAACTGTATTGATGTGATTGTGAAACGACATTACAGTGGTTTGTGCACTTTAAGAGCGTCGGGGTTTACGCATAAAGGTTAGAATCATACATTTGTGAAACTGCTGATATGGTACTGGAAAGAAATTCATTATAACTTCTCTGTCCTTACTGGCACGGCATTCCTTAAAGTTTTTCGGCTTAACTTGCATATATTTCGGAGCAAAAAGTATACCACTGGCAAGCAAGATTTGAAAAGGTGCCCTTTAACACGACTTCGTGCAATGCACGTTTGCGATGGGAATTGCACCGAATAAAGAGAAAGAAGCAATAGATATGCAAGCAGTGGTACAAAAACTTAAATCACACATTTTAATTTCTTGTGTGGACTGCTGCTTAATCTGAAACGAAAACGATGTTCATAAGTGGCACAAATTCAAAAACGCAGACGCAACAGTTTGATATGTATTACCGTATGACGAATGTGCAGATTTGCTTGGCAAGAGCATTTGGAACGAACACTTTAGATCGATAAGCTGAACCTGTAGAAAAAATAGTCGTGTTTTCTTTACTCGCTTGTCAGATTTGCATGACGTTTTCCGTTGTAACAGAAACCAGCATTGAAATTATGGCAGTCAAGCTTTTGAAAAATGCTTGCGACAAAAAAATCTTAAATTTTCTTCTAAGCCACAATCGAAGCTGCTTTACGTCCAAAGGAGCATTGGGCGAGACCACCCACTACGTGTTTAACAGTTGGTCAGCTTCGAATCGAACCTGAGATAGTGGCAACTCGAAAAAATCTGTGTAATACAGACATCACAAGACTTCAGAGTTTGGTGCGGGCGCCACTTTGTGAATGGAAGTAATGCGCCGTGAGTTGAGCTCACTACGGGATAGCTAGACGGCTAATGATCTGTGCTGCGTACACGGCGTTCCAGTATTGAATCTACCAACCATCCACCAGCAGTGTTAAGTATTGAGAAAAAAAACTTGCACTGGGAGTTTTATTAACAAGTTCGTTTTTGGTGTGAAAAATTTTAAGCTAAACTTAAAACAAAACAATGTAGGTATAATGTAACCGAACTAAAGGCAGCCATAAGATCTTTCTCAGGTTTGTTTAGCAGTGATGCTAATGCTGCACATTTTAAAAGATTTCCTATAACTTGACTTACAACTAAAGGACAACGACATCCTTTAAAGGTGTTAAAATCTGAGACATATTTGGGAAAATCATCTTGAAAATGTAGTTTCGCAAAGCGTAAATATTATTCTTTGCGTTTGAAACTGCATGCTGCTATGGCAGTAAATGTTTTGGCAAGTTTTTGAAGTGTGATTTATTGCTTTTTCATGGTTAATGAAGTTTCTCCGAATCACTAGAATTGGCGCCCTGCTCTGTTGCAGTGTTGTAATAAGTGTTATATGTTAGTTAACATTAGTGTTAAGAATAAGTCCGTAACCATGTGGTTCTGCCTCCAACGCAGTTGCAAAAAGTGTCTGTAACCCTGTGATTGTGCTCCAATGCCTTGTAAAACGTTCTGATTTGTCTGTTTTTATCGACCTGCGTTCTGCAGAGTGCGTGTTTATGCTGTAGACTTCGTGTCTGGTCACAAACAAATAAACTAAAATTAAAATTAAAACTAGAGTTACTCTCTCAAATTAGACTGTTTTACTTATAGTCAAGTTGTACAAGTAATTTTTCATAACAATGATTGCACAGTTGGAGCATTAATCTCTCAGGTCTTCAGAATTTTAGGATTAATGATATGATTGCTACCCTTTTGGAAGACGCAAGATTATACTGCAAGAAGGCGATGTCATTGAAATTTCGAAATAGTCGAATATGTTGCAACGCCGTGTGTACTCGGAAACCTTGTCAGGTTCTTAGACTTTCAAAGAAGGTGGTATGATCGGAAACTGTTAGGATCAAGCTGCACAGCGGGCAATGCGAAACGAAGAATGGTAACGGTTTATATGGCGCTATTAACTGTACGGTGAGTAACGAAACGATGATGCCCTTCAAAATGTGTGGTCTGATGTTTACGAAGGGATTACGCTCATGCCAAGGAACCCTGCAGACTTTTGTGTTATCAGACGTCAGGTCGCCTGGCAACACCTTTNCAAGAAGAGACCTTCTACCAAGCACACAGGCTGGAACAGTTGCTTGGCAGAGTTCTGTACAATTTTTCGCACAATAACGTGCTCATCCTTTTTGCGGAGCCGGCTATTGAGGCGTGCGTTGCTGGTGCCAGTGTAGGTTTCGCGAGAGCGCGAAAGGAGCACACAATCGTTTCCAGGATTTTTGGGCTTCGTCATAACGAAACGTTCGTCGTTTGCTTACGCTTACTCTTCGCAGTACTTTGTGAAGGGAAACTTGCCGTACTTCGCATGAGCCACTTGACTGCGGTCAGAAAATTGCAGTGCGGGAATTGTTAAAAAAATTACCATGTCAGAAAGATACAATGCAAGGACTTTGTAGTTTCTGGTGTTCCTTGCAGTGTTTGACTTTCTGTTTTTATCGTTTGACCATTTTTGCTCACAGACCATCATTATTTTTCTACCTGTCAAATATAAAATTATTTGGAATATTCTAATTTTTCACCAGTTTGAAAATCAATTTACTGATTGCATGGGGCGTATCTCACTTTGTCACTTTTGCTTTTTCTCACTTTGCTCTTATTCGAATCATAACTGAGATGACAAAGGTATCAGTTGCTACATATATAACTTGCTTTGCGAAGGAAGACCTACAGAGCTGGTTAGTGTCGAGATCGAATGCTGTTTTTCCTTTTTCAAGGCTGATGTATTGTGGGCTTGAGGGGCTCAATTGTAAAATATATTTTTTAGTGCATTCCATACTAGTGCATTGCTTAGAGCTGCGTGCAGCTTGCCCTGCAGAGTTTCTTACGCTGACTCACAAGGCCGCATAAATGTGTATATCAATCCATGAGGTTCAATAGAAACTGCCGAAAATCACAGTGTGAATGACGCGTCCTTCCGCTGTTTTCCCCGCGGAGAACACACGCTACAAGATGACTAAAACTCATCGCAGCTTTTCTTTTTTTGCGAGCAGACGCCTTCTAACATCGACACACCGGCTGAGTGCACTGCTACTGTAACCGAACCATTATCGCGTAATCGCAGACAGCTCGACGGATTGGCATCCTTCGGCGTGATGATGGGACAAAAATATCGCAAGCTGGTCAGCTGGGACTATCACTCAGACAAGCAGCAGTGCATCGTATCAAAAATATCGCATTTGTCACATAAAAACTAATATCATCGCGGGAGATCATGACGTACGTTGCAAGGTCGTGACTTATGGCTCGTTGTGTGGCCTGTTTATCTCCAGGCCCAGATATGAATTTCTGAGATCACGGACCGAGACAGGCAGTAGGTTGTGGCCAGGCGCGTAGCCAGGGGGGCAATGGGGGCAATTGCCCCCCCAATTCTGAAAGTAGAACTATCAGTTTTCAGGTTGATCAAGTTTTTGATGTGCAAGCCAAATAAATGCGTCAGTTCAAATCAGCGAAACTGCTTAAAAAACCCATTCTACTTCCACTTACAGTCGAACCTGATCAAAGCAGAATAGTTTACCAATTGCCCTTGATTAATCAAACATTACGTATAGTGTAAATGCTGGAGAATTCATGCCATGGCTGACCTTTACCTGAGGTTTAAGCTCCGTATAGAACTTAAAGATAATGAAATACATGCTTGCGTATACGCGCTTGTAATCAGTTACCAAAAGCAAAACAAGGAGTTAATGCTTTTCGCAGCTGTTTCCGGTGCACCACCTTGCTGCATCACACCTAAAGGTGATGTAAACTTCAGTTCAAGACCATTGCAAAAATGCCTCTTTGATATCTCTGGCATGCTACAAATTCAGTTTATATTACCCTTGACTACAGCATCAGCCGTAGTTTTAAATGAACATCGTAGATTTTTGTTTTAGCACAGTTTTAAAACTAAATGCGTGAATATGTCGGTGATGTACAATTTGTGTGCCTTGAAGCTCGAGCCTTGGCGAAGAAGCAATTCAGTTTCAAAGTCTTTTTTATTACGTAATTAGGTCATAGAAACTGTTTAGCAACAATAGCATTTATTCTAGATATTTAGTTGTGATGGCATGTAGACCTGCTGTGACGGTTCAATCACAAATATGTGAAGTCTTAACGGTTTCATTAATGATCTCCCTTTACCTTGCCTACGAGTAAAAAAAACAGTAACACAGTTTTGTTCAAGTAATCAGAATCCGACCTGTACACAGTCTAAAGCGTTTCAACATTCACCTAATGTTAATTACCACCCAATCCTACAATAAATTTGAAACCAGCATTCACCTGCAACCCGAAGAGTCAGCAGAAAAATCTAACGAAAGTAGGAAGATGCTTTCGATTTTGTAAGTGATGAGGTCACTGACACTGCCATTTACGGACAGATAGCTTGCAATCTATTTTCTCGATAAAGCGCATGTGACCAAAATGAAACTAAATTGAATTTTTCCCAGTCAATTGGATTTTGTTACTTAAATACTAATGGATTAAAAGAAAGACTTCAACCGCTTAGTTCCCAAACTTTTTTGAGCACGACCCAAATCAGAGTTTGGTGACCGCCTCGTGACCCAAGCCTCAAGCAATGTATGAAAAAAATACTGATTGTGTGGATGATTTTTGGCAGCAAGTTGCTAAGTTCGTTTGCTGTATCACACCTAAAGGTGTTAGCAATCTATACTCTTTTCTCAAGTATCTACGCCACAGAGAGACAAGCACTAGTAACCAGGGCCGCCGGAACGGGGATGCATGACGGGGGCACTGCCTCCTGCCCTGTGAAAGGGGGGGCAACGGGGGCACAGGTGCCCTCACATAACAGCATCATAGGAAATTTCAGGAACGCCGGAGAGCGGTGAAATGACGGGTTATTGCCCCTGTCTTTTTAAAAGAGGGGCAACAGGGTAGGAGGTGCCTTTTCATAACAGAATAACCGATAATTTTATGGATTATCAAGAACGACTTGAAACAAATTTATTGCAGCTATTCACGCACACATAAAATTCAGAATGGTTTTCTATAATTTCTGCTATGACTTTTGAGGTTAACGTTGTTGCTGTGCATAAACAAGCATAATTGGTTACGATTTTTTTGTTTTTTACAAGATTCCATTGCCCTCAACTCTGTACTGTCCCCCTTGTCCACCGCTGTTCCGGCGTCATTGGTGGTAACGTTGAAAATCGGCAACTCCGGTGTGGATCGCCTTTGCGCTACCCATTTTTTGACCCTTCTCCACCCTTTTTTGGGTTTTGATCCATACTTTGTGAACCACTGGGCTTGGTCAACTAACCAACCGTTGTGTAAAGCTGCGACGAAAAGTCGGCCTGTTTCTGAACTTCTTGCAGAGCCATGATAAGCGATTGTGGCTTCGTTTTCGCAAATACACAGCCGTTTTCACACTTTGCGTAGCCGTAGACTGAGTGGGCTAAACATATATGCAGGTTTGCTTACGGGCATGTATAACTTTCCCCAATTAAAAAATTATGTTTATGATGTTTGTGAATCTTGTTGTTAACTCTCAAAAGCTAGATAGATAAATACCTAATCGTTAATGGGAAGCAGCTTTCGTGCAAGTAGCGTACTACAATGCTACCGCAGTCGCATATCATTGCGTTCAATGATATAAAATCCAAACATTTTAAAACTCGTTGAGAGACTCTAGCGCCGGGGTTCCCAACCTAGGGTACATGTACCCCCAGGGGTACATTTGCCTATCCGAAGGGGTACATTTAAAGCTAGCAAAAGATGAGAAAAATATATTCACATATTATTTATTTCCATATATTTGTACATATATCACTGAGTATTATTTACAAAAATCATTATATGTTGATTGTTAAATGTGTCTATGAATGAATATGATAATATATTTTGTTTTATATGTGAGCTCGCCGTGTCTTGTGGGCCTTGCGGCTGAAATCAATAAAACTGTCAAAACTGTCAAACTGTCATAGGAAATTTTAGGGGTACATTTTCATCTGTCAACATGCTGAAGGGGTACATGCTCATTTGTTGAAATGCTGAAGGGGTACATGGTCAGAGAAAGGTTGGGAACC
>JGI24158J21664_10002528_pt1 | contig 22291 bp, 16 predicted proteins | sample Ectturendosymbi3_FD_21664 | JGI IMG/M metagenome (IMG submission 21664)
GGACTGCAATATTTTTGAAATTTGGCGGATCAGGACTGGATCGGACTGAGAAAATTTTTCTTGTTTTAATGTGATTATTTTGAACATTTGAACATATAAAAAATTTCAGTTGTCATTAGATTTTACAGATTTGCTGAATGGTAGTGTATATCCTGCCATCAATGGCAACAGCTCTGCTGAGACTATTTTGCAACTTGAACTGCAATCACTTTTGTCCACAACCACATACAACGCTGAGTTCTTGTAGCAATGTGAACATAGTTGAATGGTTAGTGTCTATGCCTGCTGTGAGAGTGTATAATAGACTTACCTGGCAGGAGCAGTGTAGCACACTCAATAATTTTGTTTGAGAAGAATAGTCAGTGACGTAGTCAGTCAATGACGTCGTCCTGAGTCCAACTGTTACTTCCGTTTATTTTCAAACAACTGAAAATTGAAAGAAAGCACCAGCAAAAATCTGAGCAAGTTTGTTACGGGGGAGGCCATGGCCTCTCGGACTCAGTCTGGCTGCGGCACTGTCACCTTGCACAATGATAGTACTTTTTCATTCAACATTGTTTCAAATGTGATTATGACCATTACAGTAGTGTTGCGTTCTCCTGAGCACGAGTAACTTTGTGACGTATAAATGTGCTGTGTTTGTAAATTGGATATTTGATTGCAGTACCTAACTTGGCAGTTATTCTTGTTTACAATGAGTCGTGCTGTAGAGTTTTTGTATACGGCGCAGGTCTACCTAACTGTTGCTACCATATGCATGAATTTAATAAATGTGGTTTTTGTCAAAAAACTGCATTTTATATTTCTGACTGGAAAAATTTGGAGGGGGTTAATAGGTTACATTGAATTGCAAAATGGGTCGCTGCTTGAAAAATGTTGAAAACCAGGGTTTAGATTTAGGGATTAGGATTCGGGTTTAGGTTTCAGGTTCAACTTTTAGGTGTGGGTTTTAGGTTTTATGTTTTGAGTTTAGGTTTTGGGTCTGAGTTTTGGGTTTGTTTTATGGTTTTTGGTCATGTTACATGGACCTTACACTTATCCAAGTGTATCGTCCTTGTCACTTGACCAATCCAACCAATGGCATTCTCCAAATGGTAAAATAACACAACAGTGCTTTTGCTTCTGATGGCAAAATAGACGTGCCTTATTGTTAAATTTTGGAAATGCCAAAAAGCTGTGTCTATTTTGCCTTATGAGGCAGCAGCACTACTGGTAGCATTTTGCCTTCAACCAATCGCATTTGGCTAAAGGCAAAATAGCTCCAGTTGTGCTTTTGCCTCATTAGGCAAAATAAGCATATCTCTTTTTGCATGGGCGGATCAGGACTGGATCGGACTGATGATTTTCAAAAATTTTGCGGATCAGAACTGGATGGGATTCAATTTCATCAGATCTGGACTGGACTGGACTCGGACTGAAAAATTTCACAGTCCGCTCATCTCTGCCAGCTAGGCTGTACGGCGCTAAATAACAACATAACCTTGATTTCGCCGTCCACTATAATTCTGACAAGGCGCATGGAATGTGGTGTAGCTCCTGATCTACATTTCAATCATTACTTCAGCTGCGTCACTGTCAACATTATTAACAGGCTGTTGAGGATGATGATGACGCAAATTCTTCGTCTGAAGACGTTTCTGATGAAAAACGCGCCGGGTGGGACAACAAAATACAATATATCTTGGCTCAGATTGGATTTGCGGTAAGTGTGTTTTTAAATGTTGTTTCAAGCTGCCCAATTACAGAAATTTTGATGTGGTATTGACCACAACTCGTTTTAGTCTGTTCCACCGCTTATTTTCTTGTCCGCTCTAATGGCGAATGCATCGAATATATCGAAACACGCCTTTTTGTGCTTTGTGGCTGTTGCTGTTTTGTGTGATTGGTAACCTCGTTTCTTCTGTTGCCAGGTTGGTCTCGGTAACGTCTGGCGTTTTCCTTACTTGTGTCAAAAAAATGGAGGAGGCGCTTTTCTAATTCCATACTTCATAATGTTGATACTGGAGGGGATACCCTTGTTTTATCTGGAAATAGCTATCGGACAGCGATTAAAGCGCGGAAGTGTTGGTGTGTGGAACCGCATACATCCGTATCTTGGCGGCGTCGGTGTAGCCAGTATGATTGTAAGTAACCCTTGTGTCGCATAATTACAGCAGATATTGTTCGGTTTCGTAGCAACTTAGTTCGAACGCATATTGCTTTAGTTCTCTTATGCGTCCCAAGGTTACTTACTGAAACCAAAGCTTAGACATACTTTTTAGCTTTTGTTACAAGCACTAACGAGCAATCCTGCGTTCGNCTCGTGAGGCCANTAACATAAAAGCTGTTTATTTGAGCGCTGTGAGTGCACACCGTGACTTGGCGTTTCAATGCACTTTCTATGAACGCGAAACTCATATAATAGAAGGTCGTTGAATAGCGAAATGCGTCACGCTGGGCATATTCACGACTCATGGCACACAAACCATGTCGGAGGCACTAGCAGTTCATTCCTGCTGCGTAGATAAATGCACATTCCGTACAAGGAAAATCTCCTTAACCCCATGCGTTGCGCGCGTCATAGAATAACGACGCCTAAAGCTATTTACCAACAGGAATAATACTAAACGGACATCTGATTCGTCACTTTTTTGTTGTGATGTGTTGAGTGAATCAATCCTCCTTCAAAAAAATAACCGTTGCCTCAGCGGTCCAAAATACTGAATATTTTGCATCACTTATCGTCAAAACCTGCTTATCTTTAGCGAACGTGTAAACGCTGGAAACTGACGTGGCTAGTTCGCGACAGAAATTGCGGTCTTGTAGAGTAATTGCTAGCGAGAAGATAAGCGCACAATTTCGTTTTGTCATGACAGTCTTAGTTGTATTTGACAACTGAATTACGTGTTTTGCAGGTTTGCTTTTTAATTGCCCTCTACTATAACATGATCATTTCATGGGCGTTCTTTTATTTCTTCAACTCTTTTCAAAGCCCGCTTCCGTGGTCGAACTGTCCTACCATGCCAGGAAATTTGACAACGGACAACCAGACCAGTAAGTCGAATCGGATGCGTCGCTTCCTGTTGCATTCACGGCCGCGCACGCAAAGTTATGAGTTAGTAGCTCCTGCTGCTTCGTCCGCACACGTCCTTAATCGGTAAACGAACATCGTGTCCGGTCAGTTGTACATCTAGAAATTCTTGTACAGTACTTGTTGAAGAGTGCCGCATAACCAGCCCAACGTCGTACTTCTGGTATCGGGAGGCCATAAATATTTCTCCATCTATTGAAGAGCCTGGTTCAGTTGTTTGGAGAATGACGCTTTCGTTGCTGGTCGCCTGGGTAATCGTCCTGATTGGAATGTTCAAAGGAATCAAGTCTTCCGGAAAAGTAAATACATTTCTTTCCTTTGAAACATTCATTGTGACTCAGCAGTAACGTTGAAAGTTGTAGCTTTGTATGCTTACCTTCAAACACACCACTGCAAACATAAGAAAAGGCAAAAGGTGGAATGATTGTTTATTTTTCTGTCACATCGACAGAATCGGATTAGAGTTTGTCTCAAACGCGGATGCTAGTATTAAGTTTTGCCTCAGCACGCGTCAATCACCAGGGTTTTCAAAGAGTTGGCATGAACTGCGCAGAGAGGTTTTTGAAAAGGGCTTGAGCGAAGGCTTGTCCTTTCAGAAATGCTTCGCACTTGGCAATCTCCACTACTGCTGTTTAAACTAGATTCGGGTCATACCCGACAAAACCTTCATTCATAGGCCTATGTGTTGAACCGAACAATGCACCCACGGTGCCCACTTAGTCACCTTGTCTGTGATTCTTACGTGCTTGTTTAGAGGCTGGGTTGCTAAGCAACCCGCATTCCAGTCGTCGACGACAATGTGAAGTGCGCACAGTTTGATTATACATGCAATTTTGTACAAGCGAACAAAGCCAGTATTCTTATTTTGATTATTATTAGTTTTTATTAATAGGACGTCATACTCTTTTGCATACATGCATACCTTCAGAGATCCTAAAGTAGGAGGGCACCAGTTTCATTCTTTAGAATGACGTTTACCGCGTACACACGTGATGGAATGTGCAGCACCAGGCAAACTACCAGTTATTTTCCGGTCGCAAGAGTGGGAAAGAACCAGAAAGCGCGGCGTACATTGGTGCGGAGAACTCGTTGCACTGTTACTCTCCAATTAAATCTATGCTTTAAATTCTAAACCCTCTTCGATAAACAATTGTTTTTGAAAATTCGTGCAGCTAAAATTTTTAAAACGTAAAAATTAACTTTTGTTGTAATCGATTGTTTGGTACGTTTCGTACCTCTTTTTTCCAAAAGGAGTATCGTTAATTTGTGCGGGTAAAATATCGATCTGCTTATAGTGCTGATTTTGGAGCAGTGGGAAAAAATGTCTGAAAATGTTCTTACGATAAATAAGTTGTTGGACAGATAATGAGTGGATTGCAATAAGGCAGATTGTGATCGGGTTCCACTTCCGTAGTTTGAGCTTGACTTTGGTTTGATTACAAATATCAATAGTAGAGTGACATTTACCTTCACCTTGTTACTGATTCACAGAAAACGCGCTTAATTGCACGGCACGACCATTACGAGAACATCATGTCGTTTGGCGAAGAGCGCTATTATTCCTCGTTGCGGTCAGACAGTACGCCTACTAGTTTCTTGAACGTTTATTATTCTAAGATGCAAATTGATTCTTTTTCCCAAGTCGTAATGGCCAACAAACTACTCCCACGCTGCTTTGCATTTAATTGGCTCGAGCTGACAAGCATTGCGTGCACAACAGGAGGTTGATTCCACAAAGGAACTTGTTTAACATTGCGAACTTTCTCAAGGTTTGCGCACTGCGTGAATCTGGGTCACAGAACATAATCTGTTTGAAAATCCTCTTTCATATCATAAACTTGGTTTCAGTTAAATTAGTTATGATGAAGTGATATCACACTCTCGGGAGAGGAAGCATCTGCTCTCAACACGGCATTGGTTACACCAGAAGCAGAAACCATAAAAACATTTCGACTTTGAAGTAGCACGGTTTGCTTGCCTGTTGACGGCAGATAAGGAGTTTCTGGAATTTCCAGATTGTTTGAAGATAGACGTATAATATTTACGATAATCTCGCACAACTGTTGTCTGAGGCATTTAGCCTGAACTTCGAGTATGTGCTAAGCGGTTTCGACCGTGGTGAACCTTGTGGTTTTACGCAGCATGTTAGTCAGACAATTACACATCGCAGTCGCTTTGTTTTGACACTTGGATGCAACGACGATGCTATCCTTCACTGACGACAATCTATACTGTCGCGTTACTTGCAAAAGCGACTGAGGTTCAAGTCGGACGGTATTCGCGTAGAACCAAGAATCACTTGGCAACGATATGCTGGGCGCAGTTTCCTAGTTTCGTTCCTACCTCCGAATGACAAAGGGCCTAACTTCAAGCACTAGTCACGTAACCGCTGAAGGCAATATTGTGGAAGCCGCTGAACGTTCAAACGGCGATTTCTATTCTAACGGCCGTCAGCACAAGAATGGTCCAGTAGTTTCCGTGGAAATTTTTTGCCTCGTTCCCGTTACCTTTTCCCGCTCCTCCCTCATTATTCGGCGATGACGCGTTCATTGTTAAAGTTGTGGTATGTTTGCTCGCGGCACCTTACTCGTCGTGCTTTTCTCGTTTCTTTCGACAAGGGTTGGAACCACGCCACCACGTGTCATCTCAGCTTGGCGTCGTTTTTTTTGCGCTCATTGTTGCTGTTCCTTGCTTCACCTTATTTTTCTAATTTCTCTTCGTTAGTATGTTACGCTTGAGCACAAATTGTCACTTTGTTCAAGCGGTCGTCAACCGCGCCGTCGGGCACGGTGATGGTACTTCATGTCGACAAACGATTTTCGAGACTCTAATTTTAGGAAAACAATCCAGGGATAACTAAAACTCTTAGATAGTTAGAGAGTTCTAGATATGCCTGAAACAATCCCTTGCAGTTATGAATGGCCAATTCAGCTTAGCCATCCGAGGATTCGAATCATAAACTATCCGAATCCAAAATGCCAGTTGAATCCAGGTGATAGTGTCCGGCTTTTATCTTTCAACTGGGCGTGAGTAGTGAATCTGTGCGTGTGCACGTGACTGTGTGTGACACGTGCAGATGATAGTTACGCTTGTTTTGTTCACGGTTGATAAAATATGCGAACTAGTGGCAGAAAACCAAGAAAAAAAGCGAGAGCAATATGTTCGATTATATCCTTCGTTTTCAGTCATTCATTTGCACTGCATCTTATGAGCAATCGAAGAAAACACAAGTTACCCGCAAGCGAGGGAGTTCAAACAGAAAATGCTGACACGCTAGGCTTGTGGCGCAATAATGCTGCACTGTCGCATTTGTTACAGCGATTGGCTTTAAAATATCTTTGTATACTTGCCACATCAGCATCTTCACAGATCTTTTTCAGTGCCCGTTGGGGTGCTGTCAAACTGCTGCGGTCTCGTTTAGCTAATGGATATTTAGGAAACCTTAATATGTTGAACTCCAAAAAACTTGTGCTTTGTGTTTTTGTTGTTGCTGTGAATGACAAGCTGTCTTCACGCTGGTGTTGTTGCAATGCTACAAGCCAAAAAAATCAGTACTGGGTTCGGAATTTTGGATTCGAGTTACCTTTTCTAAAATAATTCTGAATTAGTAGGTTGTTCTGAACTACCCTTCCCTACTGACATGTTTTACTTGCTGGTTGCAGTTCCTATCCTTATCACTTTCACAGAGATTTTTCAATTTAAAACAGGGCAGCCTGTTACATAAGTGCACCGCAAAATGAATAGGCTTAAATCTCAAACTTCGTGGAATAAAGTGCCTGTTGTGCCGAATATCAATTTTCCACTTGGCTTTGCAAATGTTAACCATAAAAGGCGCTGGATCGGGAAGTTAAATGTTAGCCACTAATATGAAGATTGCATGACTCGTGGTGGCAATTTTTCCGTATGTGCCTGGCAAGGCTCAGACCTTAAGTGACTGGAAAACTCATCGTGCTTCAGTTGCAATTTTCAAAATGATTGGCTTACAATCAATGAACTTACGGTTGACATTTGCTTTCTGCAACATGTATTTCCACCGCAAAATGCAAGTATTGGTCGGAACAATGCGTTGCGCCAGTGGTTGAGGTTAACGATCGTATCCATGTTTTTTGATTAGTAGCTCTTCAGCGAACACGGATTGATCTCCCCAGTGATTCTATCGAAAACTGATTGCAGTTCCTGGTATTCACACATGTCCCGCCGCCGTAACATTTTCACCAAAAACAGCTGCGCTCTGTGATTTATTTTATTTTTCATTTACGTGTTTATCTCAGACACAAAATCCATATCATATCAGTTGAAAGTAGGTCGGTAACCAATGAAGGAGAATCCCCCTAAAAATTTTTCGCCCCCCGTGGAAAAATGTGTTGGACATAGTTTAAAAAATTTGGGCCCTTCTCAGGAAACTCTTCGCCCCACCTGCTGTACCGAGCTGGTTACAGGCCTGGTTGAAAGAACACAATGGTGCAGAAATGCTTATACACAACACTTCACAGGATAGGGAGTTAGTTGATACGCGTGATCGATACTGAAGAGGAACAACATTAAAACAAAGCACTAATAGTTTACTACTGCATGCGGTCATTGTCATACAGAAGCCTTACATAACGAGAGATAAATGGAGATTTGCAAAACGCATCATACAATTGAAGTGAGTGGATAAAAAACTTGGATGAAGATGGGCACCATTTAACAAAGGCATATAAATTGTTTCTTATCAAAGCATCAAACGTCTTGACAAAATAGGTTCCTTGATGTGGGGAACACTTACGTTTCTGGGGATGTAACGCAAAAGTCGATATAGGCAACGCTGAGGCGTTTAATGCTACTGTAGATTGTGTGTACCTGCCTCACTATTGGCATGCATACGCTGACATGTATCACGCATGAAACAGATTGTTTTTCAGTGCAGTAGAACACTGAACAAGGGTGCTTCTGAGCTTGTTCGTTACATGATAAAGTGATTTTTCACTTGCCTCTATGTGTCATTGTCATCTTTCAGTGAGGGATGAAGTAAGACACCGAGATATTTGACTTGGTCAGCCAACTTAACACTTACGCCATGCAGGGAAACAACCAGTTTTGCAGGCTATTTAAACTTTTTGGAGGGAGAAACCGCACCGATTATAAGAAACAGACAGAAAACTAATTTCATTTCTAGCATAATAACAACACATGTTTAGAAGGCGTTGAAGACCACTGAGGCTGGGACCACGCACACATAAATTGTCAGCAAACAGCAGGTGATTCACAAACATATTGCCCACATTGCATCCTGCTCTGGCTGTGCCCAGCTGTACCGAAAGCTGATGAAGCTAAACAGCAAATAGATATGGAGGATTCAGAACTCACCCTTGCCTTACATCCGTTGGTTACTGTGAAGATGCCTGAATGGCAAGTACACCATTTCACTTGCATGTTCTGATTGTTATACCAGCTCACCATCTTACTATGCACATATAGGTACAATGCGCTCAATTAGTTTTTTTCTACAAAAGGTTGTGTTTATTTCTGCCAAATGCCTCAAATACATCTAAAAATGCTGAAAACACTGGGGTGCCTTTGTTTACATAACGATACAATCTGTTCGAGTAAAAGTGCACACGTGTCCAGCACACACGTTAATAACAGTTTTCTTGCATTGTTGAATTAATCCATGCATTAAACACACGTTGAATAGATTACTGAGGTAAAAAACACACACTGGGATCAGCAATGGTTTATGCACTCAGCAAAAATTTCATTTTCGCCAGCAGCACGGTTTAGGGGGAGTTTGTAAATTAGGGCTGCAAGCTATAACTGTCACTAAGGTTGCCAAACGTCCTTGAGCGCCAAGGACCTTCCTTGAGAGTTTGCGATAAAAACTGGTTGATGTCCTTGAACCGTGAAAAGAACTTTGTTGCCTTGAGTATTTTCCGGCGTCCTTGAAAATTCTTGAACAGTTGTGAAATTGTTCATTATTTAACTACTGGTTACATTCAATATTCAAGAATCAAGATTAAAAAATGTAATTGAACAGGTAACGAACAGGTTTACCCATGGTTATTCAGCAATGTTTGTTTGCAAAAATGTGCTATACACCACTATATCTAAAAATATTCAAAGTAGGCATGAAGTAAAATTTCAATAACCACAAAACGACAAATTGTCCTTGAAAAAATTTCAAGTGTTCTGGCAACCCTTACTGTCACACGTAAGATTACCAGTATATTTGAAATTTTGATGGTGGTTGACATTTTGGCTTAATTGCAATGTGAACTATGGCCGCCCGGTGAGAAATGTAACTCCACAGATATTTTCCTGCAACTTGCAGTGTAAAGACGCGTAACGACGCGTTGTTCGTAGAACCAGATGATATATAGGCCACAACGGGATGTCTAAGATTATGTAACAGAATACTTGGGAATCGCAAATATGACAATTGCATTGGTGACCGTTTTAATGGTGGTAGTTGTCAAGATATCCTTCACATTAGTGTGTGCCATGTTTTTGAATGAATATCAAAGTATCGAAGACCTGACTCAGCGGGTTATCGAGCCAGTTTCTCGCTTGCCAGCCGCTTTGCGGTCGCACTACACTACACGCTTTGTGTGAACCAAAACAGCATCCAGCTTCCATTGTAAATAGGTCCTTTTGGGACGGCCACGTGAACTACTTCCAGGAAGTGACGTCACGTCACACAGCGAAAGATGTGTGGCTTCCAATCCAGTCACACCAAGGCCTTCTTGGTCACACGGGCTCGAAACAGCGAATAACGTGCGCCACTACCACCAGGGTAATAGCGAATTAAAGCACACCCGCGGAAAACCAGCAGTGCCGTAGTTTGTGATATCGATTGTCTGTTTGCACAGAGCACGAACAACTGGCTTACTGGGAGATCACGTGCCGTTGGGAGGCAGAAACAGAAAGAGTATGTTGTTACATCACAGCTATCGACAAACAAAATCCTAAGTTCTTTCATGTTGTGCTTTTTGTGCGTTTTGAAGGAATGTTGACAGCATGATGTGGATGTGATCCACATTCCATTCTTTTTGCGAAAATTTCTCTTCCGTCCATGGATTGTTGTAATTTCATTTTCAATGCAATGGCAACTAACAATCCCATGTCGCTGCATTCCACGTAAAGCCTTGTTAGTTTCAACTGGCTGACATGATTTTGTTCGGGTTATTTCATCCCACCGTAACGACTGTGATAAAAAGCTCACTAGACGCATCGTTCCGAACCAAGAGAAACGAACTAACTATTGACTACATCAAAAATAATTCGAGAACCCCTGTGTTACGGACATCACGTGCGTCACGCTTGGTCAGACGTTATCCTGTTCAGCCTCAAATCAACACAGGTATTTTTCCGCGGCTCACGACAGACGTAGTTTTTCTTAAACGAGCGCGCGAAGAGTATATTTTGGCGCTTGTCGAGCCACGTGGTGCGTGGGTTTGACGTCAACGGGCTTTTCACTTGCGCTCACCATTGATGAGTTGTGGCGTCTCGTTTCAATAAATAATGCATACTACGCAACAACCCAGCGAAGCAGCGATGTGAGTACCGGATCTTTTCGTTTCGGCTGTTTCGTGAAATATGGAATGGAAGTAAACCTTACTGTGGCAGATGAATACGGATGGCAGTGTTGGTTTGTTCATTTGGTTATCAACCTGATCAGAATTTCACTCCAAACCGAGTATAAGACAGACCGGGGCAAGGACACGAATTTTACTTTGTACTCTATTGTGTACAGTGTACTAACAGCGAAAACTGTTTGCTACTGCTTAGAAGCATATACTCTACGTGAAAAAGCAATGTTAAGAAAGATTTTCTCTCGTTAATTGTTGCAGCATAACACTGGCAAGAAAAGACTTCGTCCGATTTAGTTTGTTACAGTTGCCTAACAACAGGCCGCGATTTTGAAGACAAACGTGCATTTCTTGCGCCTGAGGGCCTTCACTACATTATGCTAATTTCGTCTGCCAGCTTTCCGTATCGGCCCCGCCCCTTCCTGTCTTTGGTAATTTCCGTAGCTGGTCGCAACCTGCCTACGGGCGGTAGCTTACTACGGTTCCGCGTGACGGGTTTGTTTTTGTTGCTGTGGAAAAATACAAGTCGCGTCGCAGACCTGGCGTGGCGCTCCACTGCCTGGCCTTAGAGGGGCGTGTGCTCGTGCGTGGAACACCGTTTGTCACGTGCTAAATTGAGGAGGAAGTGAATAAAATTCATGTCTTTGTTTCTCTGACACGTGACTGTGTTGTGATGGCGCGCGAGACGCCACTGCAAAGGACGTCGAAGATACTCCACCCACTCTAAGTTTGAAATCACTTGCTTGAAGTAATCCAGACGGTCAACGATTGACTGGACAGTCTTCCGTACATTGGGTTCGTTCATCGGGAGATCGTCGCCTGAGAGGAAACCAGTCGCTGAGCGGCGCCACCTTTGTGGGGCGTGTCATGCCATGCGAAGCCCCAGACATACTCGATCGTACTTCCAAACTTCTCTCGGCCTTATCCTCTTCCTTTGCGCGCGCGAAGTGAGTTTTTCGATCAAGAAACACGTCCTTGACCCTGTGCAAGCGAAGCAAGGTTCCTTAGCAGTACACGTCCGACTGGTCAGATTTTCACAACTAAATGTGCAAGGTTGATTAGGTTGTTTATCGCAAAAATAACTTTCCACTTTTCGTCCTGGACTTAAACTGTGAGATACCGTAGAAAATGAAGTTAATAAAATTTATTTATAAACCCCTCAGGCTTTTTTGTGTATGGCCTAATACAGCCAATGGTTTGAAATACGCCAATGTCGAGACTAGCCAGGTCGATCAGGCCTAAATTGAAACTGCCAACTGAAAATCAATTTCGACAAAAATGATGAATTTTTCGAAACGATTCCCGAGGCATTGGCTAGGATTCTCAACTTTTAAGTCAAGAATCTCGACCGATTCATGCGACAGCCAAACACTATGCAACGGCACCAGAATTTGGTCTGATTCATTGATTTTGATGTCAGTTTGCGCCCAAATAGCAACTGCAGCTTTTGCGATTTGTTTAAAATGAACTTTTCCGGATATTTTTAGTAATGGATAATAAACGGATTAAAATTTGAAAGTCTTGCGAAGTTGTAATAGAAACAACAACGCAAAATCCAATACTAAAAATTAACAACTTCCGGAATGTTTTCGATTGAAACTATTCTATTTTTGTGTTTTTTTGGTCAGTTCTCGGGACGATCGTAGCGCATAGTCTGGGTAAGCAGCCATGCTTCAAGTGGGAAAAAATGTTATAGTTTCCTGTTTGTTGTTTTCTTCCGTGTGCAGATAGAATATGGGATTTTTAGCTGACTAGCACTTTAAATTTTTTGCGCAAACCTCCAGATGATTTGCATTTTAATTCTGGCACGGGAACAAAAAAGTTTAAGATTCGCGGCCAAAACGTGAGCTAGGAATCACTGCGAAAGTTTGTTTCATGTTATTGTGGTAGCATTTTCCAACTTCTTTTTTTCTACAGATCATCTACTTCAGCGCAACATTTCCTTATCTGGTTCTTCTGATCTTCTTCTTCCGAGGAATCACTCTTGATGGAGCTAGCGATGGTTTGAAATACATGTTTACTCCTGATGTAAGCCGTTCCGCTTGTGCTTGATTACTTTTAATTAAATTCCATTTTGATCGCGCTTACAAGTTTGAAATTCGGTGTGAGTATAACGTCAGATTTTCGCTGCAATAAAACTTTTCGCCGTTTTGGAATTAACACGTTACAATTGTCAAGTGCACGGGTCAAGTCGTCGTAAATCGCATACCCGTCCCGTGTAATATTTAAATTTAATTTTTATCGATTTGAAACATGTTAATGAGGTTGTTTTGATTGAATCTTTGTGTTAGTTTTCAAAAAACTGCGATGATTTTTATCAAGGGGAGCATGTGAGGAAGTTTTCAACGGTTTTGACGACATCCTTTGCAAATCAACCAAAAGCGTCTTTATCAGCGATGGGATATTCGAGTGTTTTTCAATTTGCTATTTGTGTCACTGTGAGACAAAAAATCTTACTTTTGTCAAAGCAGGCACGGTGTTAATGCTTTCTGAAATGTAAAGGTGAATTTTCGGCACCACTGTCCTCAAACAATTTGGCTTGTCGGTCACGGTAGCAATTTCACAGGTGAAGGTCATGTACTGGTAATATTTGCATAGTTTTGGCCGCCACATGCACAAGTTTTGTGCCTTGAAAGTTTCTAAATCTTTTCCTTCAGATGTCCAGACTAGCAGATCCAAGCGTATGGCGAGATGCAGCGACGCAGATCTTCTTTTCTTTGGGTCTTGGCTTCGGCGGCGTCATCGCGTACTCGTCTTACAACGATGTTAAGAACAACTGCAAGCGTGACGCCCTCACAGTTTCCACAATTAACTGCATGTCAAGCTTATTTGCATCGCTCGTAATATTCTGCGTGCTTGGCTTTAAAGCTCACAATCGATCACAGTTCTGCATAGACAAGTGAGTACAGTTTTGGTTTTCAGAATTGCATGTTCTGTTCTCTTACCGAAAAGAACTCGATTAAGAACAGTGGCTCAAAACGTCTTTTGCTGGTGCGTGTTGTTTAATTACGAATTGTTCGTGTAGTGAACAACTTGCGCAATGTATAGAAACATTTTTTTTGTATAAATATCAGTAACATAGAAGCACTGCACGACTTCTTCACTTCGCAACACCCGACTCATGCCATGGCCGAGCTGGTCAACAGTTTGGATCGAACGAACTACTTTCACTTGTTTTCGGCGATCGAAGACTTTCTCGAGGCTAAAAACGAAACCTCGCCTGAAATATGGTCGGTGAGTATTGCTTGCCAGGAGTGGAGTTTTGTCGAACGCATTCGACCGCCAAGCGCAAACTGTACGGTTGATAACGAATGAAACGCGATCTGTAACTATGAAATTTGTTTCAAACTAAACAAGTTACCCAACGATAGGTCTTGCGCAGTGGTTCTTGAAGTGCGTGCTTAAATTTTTATAATTTCAGTTTTGTACCACGTTTACTTCAACGTGCATAACAGAAACGGCCGCTCCCATGCAAAAAGCAGAACAACGCTTTGTTGTACGTATAGGCTGAATATCTTCGTTCTGGCAAAAGTTAACAATCGTTTTTTTTCCAGAGCTGGCTCAACTTCACAAACAGCAGCAGCCTCAGCGATTGCCGAATTGAAACTGAATTAAAAGAGGTGCGTTGCTGTATTTCAGGCATGAGTTGTTGCTAACCACAATACAAAATCTACAGACGTCAATGAGTATCGCTTCGATCGGGTTTTGGCATCCAATCGCGCTCGCGCATCACGTCCTGTGTAAAGTACCTTTGACTTGCCTGTACTGCACATCGGAATTCCCGTGTAGAACTGAAGTGAAATGCATATCACGTGAAGCATTAGGACATCGGCAGCCTTTTATACTTTTATAGCGACGTGGTTCTTTCGAAAAGGCTTACTTTCGCCTCATCATCTCGGTCTTCCGCCCGCTTGGCAGTATCGCACTCACCATCGAATCCCACAACCACGCCAGCATGCCGCCTTTTTGATGTGGCGATGCGATACGCTCACCGCAGATATGCTGTGACGTCGTACATAATAAGATGCCTTGAAATTGGAAAAAGTAGTTGTCAAAAACGTGTGATGCTGACGTGTGATCTGTCTTTAACCACAGGCTGTGTCCGGACCTGGCTTAGCCTTCATTGCTTTCACGGAGGCAATGATCCACATGCCTGGCGGGCCTTTCTGGAGCGTCATGTTTTTTTCGATGCTTATAAACTTGGGCTTGGGATCGATGTTTGGCACGTTGGAAGGCATTGTCACACCTCTTAGAGACATCGGCCTAAAGATCAGAAAAGAGCTGATTGTCGGTAAGTGTAAAGCCCCGTACAGCAATTTTATGACTTGCGTATTTTTCAAACGTAGAACCATTGCTAGTGCAGTGTATATTTTTCCGAAGCCGAGACCTTGTGCCGTTTTGAGCTGTTTCTTCATGCTTGCAAAGTTTCAGATCAAAACCTTGTGTCAAGTTGATATAAGAGAAAAAGGTGTATAATCTTACTGATGCCATAATACGCTCACTTTGGCGTTGTTCACATTACTCGAAAAAAATGCTCAAACAGTGATCTTCTTTCGTATTCTTCTGACAGTGCTGCTTGTCCTCGTTTCTCTCGCCCTCGGCCAAATATTCACCCTGGAGAGCGGCATGTACATCCTGGACATTTTCGACACGTACGCCGGTACTTTGCCACTCCTCATGATCGCGCTCTTTGAAACGATAGCGGTCGCGTGGGTCTACGGTTTTCGAAAGTAAGTCGCTAAGTAACAAAGGTAGAAAGGCGTAGTTCCGTGTCCGTTCCGACTATCGCTGGCGCAGCTTTAAGCAGAACCACTTCGCTCAAGCCTGTTGTCGCGTTTGTGCATTTCTTGGCATGTTCGACGTTGGATTTTTCTTCCTGTGGCTCGTTGTCTGCGTAACCGCTATTGGCCTGAAATGAAGTGTTTGACAGTTCGAATTAGTTAGATTTCTGATCTTCCCAAGCTGTCAGTCAGAGAACAAAAAAGCATTTGTCAACTTAATGAAAGTTCGAAATGGAAACTCCAAATCTTGCGCTTATGTCAACAAAATGTGTATTATACTTTCCTGCGTTGACGTCAACGTTTTCAACCTGCTTGAAAAGCAGACGACTTTTTTCCACTTCAACACAACGTCTAGCTGCAAATATTAATAAAATACGTACTTCAAGGTTTTCTAAAGACATCAAATACATGCTGGGCGAAGGTCCTGGTTGGTACTGGCGGGTGACATGGTGCTTTATCTCTCCTTTGTGCATGGCGGTCCTTTTCTTGTCTTCTGTCGTTTCAATTATACTCAATACTCCGCAATACAAGGCATACGACAAGGCAACTGGTGAGTAACGAAACTCCCTTGAGTAGTTAGGAATTTTTTTGGCTTATGTTTGACGAAATGTTTGTTGACAATGTTCAGAGCCGCAACCAGCTGAAATTATCGGGTGGAAAAATGATTGTAATCAGTTGTTCTATCTAACAGCAAAAAAACTTATTGGCCCTTTCGCACTGTTTTTTTAAATTTTTGGGGAAATTTCCCGGTTGCCCCTTGGTTGCGGGCTTGACAATGATAACGCTCCTTTGAATGCAGCTGGAGTCTTTTAAACGAAAAATTTGTTGCGTTAGCTCTGTTTAACAGTACTCTAAGATCTTCAACCAGGCCCGTAACCAGGGGGCGTGAAGCCCCCCCTAGAAAATTTTTCGCGCCCTACTGGAAAAATCTGTTGGACATGGTTTAAAACTATTGGACAATTCAAAAAATTTGGGCCCTTCTCAGAAAACTCTTCGCCCCTCCTGGTGTCCCAAGCTGGTTACGGGCCTGCCTACAACAATTTCGGCGAGGGCAGCATTTTGCACTTGCCGAAGCTGTTTGGGACCGATGCCATTTCGTCGTTAAGCGACGCAATGTCTTCGTCATGTCGAAAGTGTTAAGTTTCGTCGATAAGTTCGTCAGCATCAGGTTCAGTTTCATTGTACTCGCTTTTGTACTTCCTTTAGAGTGCCACGAGTGGTCAGTGGCGCCCATCGCCGCTTGCTTGCGCCGGGAGCCACGATGCTACTCTAGTGGTGAAAGCTGCAGTGGTGGCAAGTCACTGGCATGCCACTGGTGGTCAATAGCAAGTGAATATCAGGGGTTTTTTTAAGGAAAATGTTAGGTATCCGGTATGGACCTGTAGGGACCCAATTTCTCTGATTATGAATCGGGTCCCTAAAACATCTTAAAAAACCCTGGAATTGATAAGTCCATGCTGAATACAATTTACAAAGTTGAGAGAAAAGTTGTTGTGGATAAAACTTCAAAACCGAGTAAAAGGCTTTTACGAACAATTACTTGTCGCTACCCACAAAAGCATAAAGTGTGTCCCGAAAATACACACCTGCAGAGTTTGATTTACCTTTTAAGAATTGCAATGTCTCCGATATAAGTTGAAATCTTCCGTGTAACCAACCATTACCGCGTGTGTTGCTCTTTGAATTAAACCCTGGCTGAGTTCTGACTATTCTTGTGATTATTTTTGTGTGCGCGCTTTTCAAAACAAGTGTTGCGGAATTTATAAGCAGCAAGGATTTTTGCTGATGGGTTTTCGAATACCGGGGCAACGTAACACTCAACGGAACAACTGCCTGAGCTTGCATTTCGTATCGAAAGGATTTTGTATGAACACTACTGTACAAATTTATGAAACATTTCGAAAAGATAATTTTTTTGCCTCATCTGGAGGAAACTTCCTTTGGTTACCGCTGTTGTTTGTGCAGGAAAATTATTGAATTTTGTGTGCAAAAAATTTCTTTAATATATGATCTAACAACAATTTTTTAGGTGACAGCGAAGTTAAGACAGATTATCCTGGGTGGGGAATTGCCTTGATCATCTTCCTGATATTTTTGAGCATTTCGTGGATACCTATTGTGGCATTTTTAAGATGGAAAGGTAAGAGTATTACTTTAATTTTGACTCTGACTGGTATTAACGTAGAGGCAGCTCTTTCATTGAGAATTCTGTATCTTGAAGATACATGATCATATCAAGATGCGTTATATGTGATGCTTTAGGAAAGCTCTGCATAAATAAAATAATGCTGATTGCTGCACACAAGCTCGTGAAACTGCTTCAGCAATGCCCTTTATGTGCAATTTGTGCACGCATTGCGAGTCACATGGTGGCAGCACAAAGTGTTTACCACTTAAAGCATTCTAAGAGTTGTGCGATGCGGTGGTATTCGTGTGGTTAGCACAAAATAAGTCAAGTCTGAAACATTCGGTTACATTTGATGACAGTTTCCATTTGGAAGCTTCTGTTTTAAACATGCCTCTTGGTAGTAAGAATTTATCTGTTCAAAGTACAGTTTACGGGTAGGGTATGAATAATGATGATTGCTTTAAAAGTCGCAGTACCAGTTCATTTCAGTTTCATTTATACTCGCTTTTTGCATTGTGCACCAGCCGCTACTTTTCCGATGTTTAAACAACAGCAACCCGCGTTGAGACCGGGACACCTTTAGAATGTACACAGCACATTCTACCGATGGCTTTCAACCAAACGGTTTGTTTCTGTCACGTTCATCAGCCACTTAACCCTCTTGCCCGCCTCCGCCTCTGAGTGTTCATTCCCATTGTTACGCGCTCTTGCGCGCACCAAGCGTCTGCTGCGCCAGCCATTTCACAATCAAACAAAACTTTACCGTTACAAGCCACTGCATCAAAGGTCTAAATGAAAAATGATTAGGACTAAGGCAGTTAGTTTGGTGGGCAACTGCAACAGAAGTCTCTTGAGGAGCTTGAAACCAACGTTAACTTATTACCTTGACGTGATTTATCGATTCATGTCCTAAAACTGTTTTACAAATTTTTGCCCTTTTCTACTAAGGATACTTGAAGTACATGACAGTGGATTCTTCATCCAAAGCTCCACCGGAAAACGCACATGCCTAGAAACAACAGTCACTTTCGTCGCGAAACAGATCGCCAAACTGAAACGCAGCTGACTGTTCGGCACGCTTGGCTGCGCGATCTTAACGTGCGTGCCAGCTTAGTACTTCGCGATTGTTCAGACAGTGAACGGTTGTTGGTTGTTGAGGTAAACATAAGACAAACGATACCTTAACTTTTTATGATGTGTCTGTGAATGCGTTGACGTCTCTCTGCACACAACTTATCGCTACCTACTGCCAATGTTTTACTTTTGCTATTATGTACCGGGCGAGATGCTGTCTCTTGGCTCACCAACTGGACATACAGACGAGGCTCGTGAATGTTTCTCGACCCTGGCCTATATGTGGCCGGAAAGCAGCTTCTTGTTCAATCGATTTCTTGGTAACAAAATAAATGTAGCAAATATGAACATTATTGCAAAAATTATCAAAGGCCTGAATGACGCTTTTGCTAATGAAAAAGAAAAAAAAACATTTAGTCTAAATTTGCAACGTTTCCTCGACTCTGTTCTTGGGTCTATTCTTAGTTTCATGGCAGCCATGCACATTGGCAGAATCCTCACAAAGGTAAGCAAATCCGAGTTCAAGCGAACTGAGAACAACAGAGAGACGTCGTTATCTCTCTGCCGTGTTTTTGCCTGCCTCTCGGTGCATTAATGTGATAATACGCGTTTGTACGAGAGCATTGAAGACGGAATTAGTAGTTGTTGGTCATTAAAGATACAGAAAACTCGCTTGCTGTTCGACACTAATTGCTACCCCAAAAATCTTGAAAAGGCAAAGGTGAAACTTGAGACTTGCTAACGTTCCGATTTCGACTGCAAAATAATGAACTGAACTGACGTTCCTGGCAGATGTGATTTACTGTCGTCATTACAGTCCTGTTCACAAATATGCTTGATCTTTTGTGATTCTATTCACAAATATTGGTTTCTTGAATCATTTCCACTTTGTGCGGTTTTTATCTCATAGTTCAATAACTGATGTATCTTGTGTGCCGTTTGATGTATGAGTAAAGTGCTGTGCTGACATTTAGGGTCTATTTTGCTCATTAGTTTATCTTTTTTTGCTTGCTTAGAACTGTTTTTTTCAAACGTACTGTGTCCTGCGTAGATTGCAAACGGTCGTACACATTAGTGTCGTTATGAATGTCGTGTTTGGATAGTCTGTCTGTTTTGAAAGCAATTGAAATAAGGTGGTCAAAGCGTTTTATATGTAATAGTCGTTTCGGTTAAAAAATCTAAAAAATGCGAGTCAGTGCTTCTGTTTCGGTGGTTTCAAGGCTTTCATTTAATTCGTTTTACAGTTTGCTCTATATTTTTCAACGTCGCTGCTGATGCTCAATTTCGAAATGACACTTCAACGAATTGACCCGCATCCAAAACTTGTGGCTTTTACTACACCATTACTTCTCGCCTAGGGTGATTTTAGCTGAACACTTCGTCTACCTTTCATTTCAGTGAAATCGTCTGTTTCCAAAATGCTAAAGCTTGGTAAGCGTCGTTCCTAAAGCATGTGCCGCATAACATCAACTGTGGTTGAGTGTCAGCCGAAATTTACAACATGTAATCAGTTATTTTGCATACGGTGCAGGGTGCAATTTTTTTGATTTTTTGTATTTATTTATTTATTTGTGTTCGTGTATGAGCCTTTCGCCGCAGCTTGTCGGTAACACAACCTAATTAAGCTGCGTTTTATCTGAGTCTGCCTTGTGGTCATGTTTAGTTTGATAGCACAGTACCAGAAAAGACGAAACGGTTTTTCAAATATTGTCCTCGAAGCAACGGGCGTGCAGCAGCTGCTAATATACATACAGGATTCGAAACTCATTTGCACCTCAGACGCATTTCTCATTCACGTGACCACTTGTAATGAATGGGCCTCGCCGACGGAAATCTGACGTGTGGAGGACGAGCGATCCGGCTTGAAACGCGCCAGCCACGAGCGTACCTTCGTCACTGCATACTTTCGCTGTTGTGTGGTTAATCTGGACTGGCAGAGCTTTGAATAAGAGTTCCTGGTGCAGGGTCATAATTCATCTGGACATGACACCGATTCGAAGCTGAACCAATCAGTTATGCAGAATGTCAGGCGTTCACGCAGGGCGGCGAAACGACAAGCCCAGTTTCCGATTAAAATAGGCTGACTGCTTTAACCGAACATGCTTGCGAGGTCATGAGAGAGCGCTCGGTGTCCGTTGAAGAAAGAGTGCGGCGTCATATAAGAATACAGCAATTCGACGATTTTATCGCTGTCAAAGCCGTCAGTAAGATTGGATGTAGACTCTTGAGCGCACATCCAATTGCAGTCGTAGCACACACAAAAATTCGCAAGGACGCATCGATCTCTTCCGTTCGTCCGAATTCAATTTCTGTGCCACAAGGGTAGGCAGGAGTGGGGCAATGCCCCGGAGCGGCACGTTTGGTGAAAAGAAGGTAAAGCAAATGGTCTTTCACAAATTAACCTGAAGTTGATTTAGGTTTTAGATTTTGGTTAAGGTTGGACCTACCATACGTCCCGGTTTAAACGCCTGTCCCGGTTAGCAAAACAACCCGGAATTTCGCTTCAGTGAATCTTTCAAAATTAACTCCAGCCTGATGATGCCAGTGGCGATTCTGGAATGAAAAAAGTGGGGAGGCCAACATAAATGTTTATCTTGCATGGTGATTTTTCATTGTTTTGAAGATAAATTTGTTATAATTAACCCTATCAAACCCAACTTGGGCTTGTGAATATCGTTAAATATGATCTGGCGTTGTTATTCACTAGAGACACGTAAACGCCACTGTAGATGCAATTACACACATGTACTGCTATGTCGAAAATGATGTGCTAACCAGTGGCGTACAGAGGGGGGGCGCCGGCCCCGGGCATCCAGGGCAGGGGGGCATCCAAAGAGTGAAATTACAAAAATGTAAATGTTGTAAGTAGAAGATTTTTCCTATTGTAAGTCTACTAATACATGCTGAATGGATTTATTTTTTTGAAGCTTGTTTTGTTGTCAACACTAATTTTTACGTATTCAAATGCTAGCGATTCTCAGCTTCTGCATTACCAGGGTCTTTACTCTAGGTCAAGGGTCTCCATACTTTTTTGTCCGAGGGCCACAAACTATTACACAACAGTTCGAGGGCCGGACATCTTACATAATGTGATTGTTTCGGGACGTGTTACAATTCTACCAAAACAAATTTTTCGTAATTATATTATTTTTTTATTATTAGCAAAATGTGTTCGCGGGCCGGATGAAATGACTTCGCGGGCCGGATTTGGCCCGCGGGCCGTAGTTTGGAGACCCCTGCTCTAGCTGTACGGCGCACACCCAATCAAACTGATAGTGACGTGACTTGTTCCAGAACGTGCGATCAGCGGAAAATCACAAAAAAGAATTGACAGATAGTCAGGATTGAGAAAAACCCATTTTTTAAAAATCCAGCCCTCGTGTTTTTTTAAATCCGTCGTTTTGTTTTTTTTGTAAAGAAACAAAATCCGTCGTTTTGTTTTTTTTGTAAAGTTTTTTGATCTTTTTCAAAAAAACACAAAAACCCTATTCTGAATTGTTTTTATTGCATTATTCAATATCACCATTTGCAGAATCACACAATAAATTGTTATAGCTGTTGTGGCATTATAATTCAAGGGTAAAGCATGTACACATCTTTGTTTTCGCAAAGTGTTGTTGGTCAATTCACTCCAAAGTGGTAAAGCTTAGCAAGATTGCGCACAGCAAAC
>JGI24158J21664_10002529_pt1 | contig 22288 bp, 13 predicted proteins | sample Ectturendosymbi3_FD_21664 | JGI IMG/M metagenome (IMG submission 21664)
TTTGATGAAGCTTATAAAGTTTTTTACACATAAGATTTGTATAAGTTTGATGAAGCTTATAAAGTTTTTTACACACAAGATTTGTATAAGTATAACTACTCAGTTTTCAGTTGAGGTCATCCGTCAACTGCTCGAGAAGGTAGATATTAAAACACTTCTGATAATGTCGGATTTTTTCACGATGGATCGTGACCGCAAGATGTAATGGTGATCAAACATGACTGCAATGTGTGGACGGTTTTCGCCACGAACGGTGAAAACACGTGATCAACCGTGATTATGCATGTCACGTCGTGCGGGTATTCTTTCTTGAAAATATATCAATGTACGGGTTGGGTTTAGATGGGGTTAGGTTTGTCCTCACAAAGCAAAGGCAATAGGGGTAGATATTTAACTGCATCAACGTGATGAAGGCGTGTGACATGCATTCACAGTTGATCACGTGTGTTCACGGTCCACTGCGAAAACTGACAACGTTTCAAACATCTTGCGGTCGTAGTCCACCGCAAAAAATCCGACATTATTTTAATATCTAGCGCTCAAGCAGAGACCGCCAGCGTTCAGTGTTTCTTAACATTTTTTTCGTGGGCCAAACGGCTTTTGGCTTGTGATATTGCAGGCTTCAAAAGTTATTGCAGCTTAATTTGCTACAGACCTATGCAGGTGGGGCAAAAGAGGCAGTTGCCTCATCCCTCTGCTGCACCCCTTTGGGAGTTTACCGGACGCATCATATCTTGTTCACATCGCTTGTCAAGGTTTTGATTACAGCCAGAAACGGATGAATTTGTGTAATCGTCAAATCACAAACATTATACCAAGTCATGCGTGCGTCTAGTGTTTCTCACGCTGACAACGCAATTGATAAATCCGAGGTAGACATGTATTCATATTCGGCGTCTGCACAGGGTCGTACTTTTTGTAATATTTCAATGCCCCGCTTGCTTTGCCTTGCTTCCCCCAAACCCAGCACTACTGTACGCAGGACCAGTCATCTCTGTCCTATAACTGACGAGTATATTTGCGCTGCAAAGCTCTTAATTAATTGTCTTATTTGCCCATAGAACCGGAAGCATTGCCAGCGCGTGTGGGTTGGAAATATGACCAGAGGCGAAAAAAGTTACGAGTTCCTACACATTTTTGATAGTAATGACCAATGTGGTCTAAAGTCAGCTTTCTAAGATTCTGTGAACATCAACTTTCTAAGACCTGAAGATGAAGTTTGCCGGTTGTTTTTCAGTTCTGAGGTCAATTTTTGTGTTTCAAATGCACGTAAGGCAGGGTGGCCGCCAGTGCGTGGGGCCGGGTCCCCTACTACACTTGGTGTCTCCTAGATAAAAATGAAAGATAGCGTTTTTTAATCTTTTGCCGAAAGGCTCCCCGCTTTTTGTTGGCCTCTCCATCAGCTAAAAAAGGACGATGCGCCTGAAGGAATGTATACCAAATTTGTGGGATACATTTCAATTTCGTACAAGCTTGATCGTGGATTTTCGACAGAGTGCTCTTGCTGATGCTGTTGCAGTTTGTGTAAAGTGATATCACGATTCAGGAAGACCGACCGCGTCGCAGTCACAGCAAGCCAGTAATAGTGGAGCGAGGTCTAAAAATAAGGGAGAAAGAACCAACCAAGTAAATACGTCAGACCTCTAAACAGTAGCGCAATTTCAAGGTTAGTTACCACTTTTTTCCAAGATACTTTTCTCAACAATCATTACCAAAGTCACTGCTACTCACAAACAATAAGTCTGACTCTGTTCGCTGACACTAAATCTGTGATATATTTACCCATCTTAACCGTGTGCCCTTGAAATCTCCAGATTGTAGTCAAGCTTTTTCTAGAGTTTGTTGTTTTCTTTTACTTTAAACGACAGAAAACCAACTTGAACGTCTTACTTAGTTATTTGGCAAGACTGTTATACACGCTTTTTGCCTCGTACAACTGAAATACACAAGTTGGTGATTTTGCGAACTTCAACGTCAGCAGTCTGCATTGTTCGACCAGGTAACACTTGAAACATCATATCTGGTATCCATCGATCTCTGCAATCTTTTCAGTTTACAGAAAGATTCGGAACGATTAATTTTCTCCCTGTGGAGCACGTAAACGAGCGTTACCGACTAAACACCTTACGTTCATTCGTAGCCATTACCTAACGAACGCTTTTCGATTTGACTCTAATCAGTCGTTTTGGCCATACAGCGTAATTATTTGAAAGTGACAATTTACAATGCACAATGACCGACCACACGCACTTCTATGTGTCAAAAATAATTTCGCATTTATCTGGCTACCGCAGCTGACGGAGCTTTGGAAGCTTGGTTCTCGACTAATTCATGCCAGACCAGTTTGAACTGAAAACTTCCAACTGACCACGACCGCGCACTTTCCCAAACATTTACAAATTTCTTACGGAGCATACCTTCTATCTTTGCCTGGTTCTGTCTGACAGTACTTTCCATTCTCGATTTTTTCTTTGCTTAGGACAACATTGATGTCATGTTCAGCCCATACTAATGGTACAAAATTGATCCAGAGTTTTGATAAAAGCTTGGGTAATCCTTCGAGTAACGTGAAATTGTGGCATACCGCAGAAAAAACTTGCTAAGATAGACAAACAGACATCACTTCTCCCGAAGAAGTCCTGCTTATCGACAAGTACGCGAGAGGTCATAACGCTTTTAGTGTACCAACATTCATTTTTCAAGCTTCGAACCATGAACCTGTATTGACGACCACAAAACACTGCGGAGCCTGTCACATTATGATCTCAAAACCAGCAATCAATCTAGCCACTCATCATTTATTACCCTGTGCATTGCATAGAGCCTTACAAGATATGTCATACAGTAAAGGACATAAGAACATAGCTGCCGATCGTATTACCAAAAAAAGTAATTTGATGCTAAAGACGAATTGCTAACTACTGAGGAACGAACGCTATTCCGAACGAAACATGAAACACCATCACTGAACGCCACACTCGCTCGCTGAATACGTCTCTCGCTATGAATGAAAAGCAAGTTGTTTATTGTGTCTAGTGGGTGAAGCACTGCCTACCTTTTGTGTTGAAGAAAATAGGACGTACACGTCGAAACGGGCAAGCTTGAAACAGGGACTGAAAGCAAACAGCCTTTGCGACGAAGAAATCGGCCGCATATTGCTGTAGTAACACATTAACAACTACACCGCACTGGCATCTAGTTTCACCTCTTCAAGCCAGTCGTTTACGCTTGCTATCAAGAGAAACCGAAAGTTGAATGAAGTTTGGTCGTACCTGATTTACGTTGCTTGAAGTCATTGAAGAAAAGACGATTCTTGATCAACGAAAACCGGTTTACACTGACAAGTTTTACAACTTTTCCGTCCCATCGCAAACCTGCGTGGAATCCGAGTTTAAGGTACTACAAAGAGACCAGGGGTTAAACATGGAGAAGTTCCGCGGGGAAAGGCTTATGTATACCAACTGTTACGTCAATCAGATCCAATTTATGACGTAAAAGTGATACTTAGCTGCAAATGCAATCGCCAAGCATGGCAAAAAACAACTGAGGAAGCTCTCAAAAGTAGTCTTTGATACTGCGCTTAGGTGCAACGATTTCCCATTCTCAGCATTGAAACTAAAAATGGTTAATCCTTTCAGTAGTTCAGCTAGTTAAACTCTTCATAACACTCCAGTGCTTGAGCAAACATCTTCGACAAAATTTTCGTTTTGGTTATTTTTCTGTTTTTAACCAAAAAATACCTAATAATTTTTTTAATATCTACGATTTTTCAAAGATTTTTAACCACAAGCATCTCATTAAAATTGATTGAAATACAGCCGCGTTAGAGGACAAATATCAGCTCAAACTTTAGGTAGACACATAATCTTTAAAAAAATTAAGGTTCTACGATGTACTAAACGAAATAAAAACATTGCCAAATCTTTGAAGTTTACCACTTGTCTACCTTCATTATTTAATTCCCACCAAATATGTTCACTAAAGTGGAGAAAAGCCCTTTGTATTACCTTATTCTGTAGAAGACATCAGTTGAAATCTTTTACGAACTTTTTTACGATAGGTGCGGATACTTTTTACGATAAGTGCGAAGTGTTGAAAATCCTTAAATTTGTTCCTGTCCTTCGCAGATATTTTTGCTCACTTGTATGAGCGTCTTGCGCATTTTGAAAATGATTTCATCAAATTGCATCAAATCACAACTACTAGATTGAGGCTTGTTACGCCTCAGAATTCTGATTCGGCCATAACTTATCCATATTTAGATTGTTCTGAGTTTCTTTAAGGAGCATGCGTATCCAACAACTTGATAAGCCTTATGCGTTTAAAAAGTCACTTTTCTGGCGTGGGTGCATATTCAAATCACCTTTTTGTTGATTGCCACATGTTTTAATTTTTACTTTCATATAATGTGCTTCTTCACCTGTATCAAAACTTGAAACAACACTACATTTTTTCGTTTGTAGGCATGCTTTCTCGTTACCTTTGTTTGCCGTTTTTAATAATTTGTACAGCTCTTCAATCAAATTTATCTATGATTTTTTTTCAGAAAAAATTGTTACTTATTTAGCACACTGATTTTCATTGACAGCAGGTTTTCACCAAATTAACCACGTCTTTCGTCAATCGTCGTTTTCCACACATGTAATGTGGCTGTATAGACAACCGTGAGCCGAATAGACCATCTACTACCGGTCTGTGTTTTATTTCAAATCACACTTTACAGGGTGTTTTGGTTTGTTATATCTGGTCAATCTAATACCTTTCTGCCACATAGCCCGTCCTTGGAAAAAAGCTTTCATGAATCCGGACCGAGGCGTAAAAGAAGATACTGAATGTTGTTGCAAAAGTCCCTTATTTTCATAAACTTTGTATGATTTACCATTATCTCTCAGTTACTATCTACCCCACTCACATGACTTATGCTCTCATGCTGTTGCCAGCAAGTGGTTTTCATTTTTGCATGTGTTGCGCTGCAGTGATTAACGACCTCAGTGCAATGAGCCACACATATTAATGAATAAACTAACTAACGTCTCAAACCTGTCAAGACGAATCGAAGAAAGGTTGTGCGTCCATTTAGTAGGAACGTGTTGGATATTAGAAAACAGAAAGTTGATAAAAAGCGGGTTGTCTTCACATTGTTTCTTTTTAAATTGCGGTAAAATCGGCTGGGTTGAGCTCGCTTTGCCTATATAACAGTGTTTTCCTCTACCTCGCCTGTAAGTGGACCCAATTTTTGAAAATTTTTCCTCCGAAAATTTCCTCCACTCGCGTGACCATAAAAATCCTTCTGCATCGCGCAGTCATTCATGGTTTGCCCTGAAGAGACTTAATGTTATGACCATTCGCAGTGATAGCTCTTTCCTAGCATTACAGCGTTAACTGAGAGTTCATGAAATAGATTCTTTCCATTATTTGTTAGGCCAACCGCGTTTTTTGAGTAACCTGGTCGTAGATTTAACTGTCATATATATTCTAGACCTAAATAGCAAAAACAGTTTTATCAGAAATAACATGCTTTATTTTTCGTTCCAGAAGTGTTTAACAAAGGTCATTTTTGTGATGTTAAATGTAAGATCGTTGATGGAATGGCGACGGCGACGTTGCCCCGAGGCGTAATGACTGAAGTCGCAGTCAATATCTTTATACAACAATGTCACAGCATTGGCAACGAAAGGGATGTCATCTGAAGCAACGCACTTGTAAAATGTATCTTAGCATATAAGGGAATTTCTCGTAAACGCAAAGTGAAACGCGAATTTGGGAACACTTGGGACATTCAGGGCCGCCTTTGATGATTGGCATCTGAATCACGCAATATCCGTTTGAACCAGAGTTTGTCGCACGGTGCCGAGAAAACAATCCACCCAAAGTGTCCGAGAATTCGCTCTGGTTGTTGTTATTGTTTGATGGGCGGCGAAAACGACACGAACAGCGACGATTCACAGAGAATGGGAGAAACTGTAACGAACAAAGCTGTGGAATTCCTTTACATCGCCTGTAAGTGGCGCTAAACCGATGAGCGAAGCCATTTTTGTTGCTCTTCATGTTGTCCTGTGAGTTTGAAAAACGGCGCACGCATAGGCAAGGCGACCAGAATGAGACTAAGTGGGATTAGTTATACTAGCTACTGTGCGTGCGTATGTTAGCAAATATCAAGAGAAAACACAGAACATTANACAGCATACTTTTTCAAAAGCGTTAAGAAGATCCGATTGTGTTGAAAGTCATTAGAAGCTTACATGGCATGAGTTGGCAAGGCTACTGAAAAGAGATTTCGGCCGTACTGTGATGCAGGCTCTTCATTCGTAAACTTTGCAATTTTAATTAACTACAATCATACTCTCTGCACACTATGGCAATAAACGCTGAAATGACATTGACTTTCGCTCCGGATTTTTCGTAATGAATAGAAACGAGTCTATGTCGCTTGTGGAGCACTACAACCAAGCACGCAAGTGATCTGGCGGATTTTCACAAACTACTAAGCTTAGCCCTGCAGTGCAACACTTTCTTCACGACATGGGTATGAAGTCTAAGGCCTCAAGTGCCTGACAAACTATATATCTAACTTCCTTTGCAAACATTTGCCTTCTAAAAAGAAGTTTTTATAAGGGCGGGGGTGGGCGAATCTTAGCGAAAAGAAGTCAGGAGGCTTTTCTTTTTCGACAAAAACGCAGAAACCAATTTTGTCAATGCAACTTCCCCAACCCAACGCAAGGTTATATTCGAGTCAGACATACAAATTACAACGAAGGTCTCTTTTGGGCATTTTTTTGCAACAAACCAAATATTTTAAGCGCTGTGGCAACTTGTGTATAAACTTATTGAGATTTTGCAACATGCTCTTTTCGACTACCGCTTGAAGCATAACTAACAGCAAATTGTATAAAATAAATGGATCTCAATTTTCGAGTAAAATACACATGGCTTTCCCCATGCTTCCGCGGTAAGACCGAAGTTTCAATACTGCTTACAGGCTTCAGTTGATTTGTTTATATCCTTTAAAGTAATTTTCTAACAAAAATTCTTCAGCACAGGCTCTTTTATCAGTTTCATCCACACTTTAAGCAGTATCAAGTCAACATAAATGGTGACTTCTTGTGCCTATGAAAAAAATTTTAATCAAACACTTGCAACTATCTCTGTATGTTTATTCTTTTCCTACTGTCAAGTGTAAAGCGACTAAAAAATCACACTTTAAAAATAATAATTTCTAAGCAAACTTGGTCGACACGTATCATCCAAGCTATACCGTGCAGTAACAAGTTATCGACTTGGGTATCATCGTATTTTAAGTTACGGCGAGAAAAATGACGAAAATTAGACAATATACATAATTAAGCTTCAGGAAATCCTTTTTTAATTGTACTGTAGTTTTCGGACAAATTTCAGTGCCAAAAACTCAGATCCCTCGCACGACTCATGGAGTTTTGTTTTTGGTAGGCTGTCAAACAGTTTTTACAGAATGTGAAAATTTTACCGAGCTGGGGTTAAGACGTACACCGAATATATGCAAAACCAATGCGAACCACATTTTTGACATTTATTTTTTACGAATTCAAAAACAGCGTTTGATTTAGCGTGATAGCACAGTGATATTGCGAATACCAAAAAAGCAATTTCCAGAAGTTTTACCATGTCAAGGTGCAAAAACGTACCTTATCTTGGAACGGAACTGATTCTGAAACCTGCGAACTTCTAACCAGATTACCTGTACCACGACAAAAATGGTGAGATATGTTATCATCAAAACATCTTGCGATAACAAATCGGCACTGAATATCTTGAAGACTGTGCGGAAAAGCTGTTCAAATTTATCTACGAAAAAACGCGTTTTTGCGTATAACGTCACTGTTTTAAGGCTGCTATGTATGGAATATCAGAGCTAATAACGATTTGTTTGTGAACTTTGTGAACACAATGAATGAGTTTGAAGATCACAAAGTGGCTACAAAAATTCGAAAAAAACATGGCACGCTGCTTTTTTCCATACATTACTCAGTAAACATGTTAAGGAAAGCTATCAACGAAAATTACATTTGGAAACGTGATTGTAGTTAAATCTAAAGCGAAACAATCGGAAACGATAAGTTAAGTAAAAAAATTATGCACACAAGCGCTATGGTTTTTAAGCCGGTGTCGCTCGCAGGGGCAAGCTTGATTTGAAGCAAAATATTCGTCACAAAAGCGATCACACAGCTTTTTTCTTCTCTTCTCTCGTTTGCTTTCCAGTAACAAAGCGCTTTCCAGTGCTTTTTCCAGCCTTAGATCGCTCCGTTGAGAAAGAGGTAGATCACAAACCAAAGAGGATGGCAGTAGCATCTGGCAAGCGCGAGGGTAACAGTGGCAGAGAAATGAGCAAGGACGTATTGAAATGCTTGCATGTATTTAAAGATCAAGTGGAAATAGTGGAATTGCTTTAACCATAGAGTGTTCGTTTACTTGCAGTATATTGGCGACAAGAATTATATTTACAATTACGACAGGGATAATTTTTAAGTGTGCTTGCTGACCAGAACGCTCTGTAGTTCCCCATAGCTGTTTTACTGTTGAAGACCAACAATTCAATCAGGGAAGCACTACTGCTGAGCAGTAGCGACCAGCTTGAATTCAGAATGGCCGTGGGAAGGCGGGAGTGGATATCTCCATTGCAGAAAACGATAGTCCTGACAATTCTTATCGTGATCTTAATCGCTACGAGCGATATCGCCCTCTGTGCAAGGAGGAGTGGCCGATCACGGGCGCNCATGGGCTCGTTCCGCCGCGGCCGACCCGTACGATGGGCACTGCAGTCGCGGAATGGCGGAACGCGGTCNATATCGAAAACAAGCGGGGCGATTTTTGCGAGACGGATGCAGAGATTCAAATTTCCATTCCACATCGCCAACGGCAAAACTGGTAACGTCGGCCGTGTGCGAACGGACACAATTAGCGAGCCAGTCATCCACCATTTCGATTTGGCCCGGCTCATCAATCCGCACAATCCTTTTGTGGGCATCACTAACTGGAAAAAAACTCTGGAAAGTTCCGAGCAAGACATGTCTTATTTAAAAGGATTCCGGAGAAAGAGGCGACTATACTGCCGAGCTGGTAAAGGTTTTCACCTGGAGATCAAGAAGAATGGCAAAGTTCGAGCCCGACACGTCGCTACAAACGATAGTAAGTATAACGGACAATTTTCCGCTCGGAGCAATTTATCGCGTAAAATGTCCTTCTATATAATAGGGTTCTTTCCCACTGCAGCTGCCGCGCACATCTGCAAAAACACACAAATAGTGGTATGCCGTTCAAGCTCGTTTTATTGCCTCGTTTGTTCAGCAATAAAGAAGCGATGTTTTCGCAAATCTCCGTAAAAAAACATCAATTTAAATGCCATGCAGCGCCTTCTTGCCTGCGCACCATTCAAGAGGGAATTCGGAAGATTCAGAATGAGGTGACTGCAACGCAGATGCTAAAGTGGTTTTATTTTAGACCTTAGTTTACACCTGATATTACTGGCATGGCAAAATTAGCTTGCTTGTACAAAAAAATTTCAAAACATATGAATAAATAGTTCATTTCTGGGAACGGTTTTGAAAAAGTAAGCCAAAGAAACGGCATGCCAAGGGTAATCACTAACGAAAGCGAAGATTGCTTTATGTCGTAACTTGATCAGATCGATGGCATACCAAAGAAACCGATACGTCGGCGCAATAAACCTAGGGGCACGAGCGACTCGGAAACGAGGAAAGAGTCGCAGCAACGAGGCAACAAGAGACATTATTGTCTTCAACAGACAACAATTGGTACAAGCCAGATCATTGAATCAGAAACCCCGAGCTGTGGAGTCAACACTGGTTCAAGCGTATCACGTTTTCGACAATTAGCTACGTTTACGCCACAGGTGCAAACGCCTTCGCACCACGCCTGTCCGCCCATCTTGAGGGTCGAAAGCCGCTTGAGCAGGTTCGTTTTGTCAACGATTTCCCAACACCTGCAACATGGTGGCCAGGCCTTGGAAATTTCTACTCGAGATTGCTTTGATGTCATTCGAAACAAAATAACCGTGTAATCCCACCAATATTGCTGAGGGTTGACGCGCACGAAGCAATTGGCCGGTCAGATGTTCGCCGCACGCAGTGCGTTAATATTTAATACGCACGCGTAAGACGCATCTCGGCGGCACGCGACAAACGCCCATCTGCTTTGAACAAGCGACAATGAAGTTCGGAGCGATCACGAACACTAATTCATGACGCCTTGGAAACTTCCTCCGACTAAAAAAGAAAACAAAAGAACAGGAAACTGCGGCCATATGTTACGCAGACTGCAATCATAAAAGAGAAAATTTTCTTTGCATAACTGATATTTGACAATCTGCCAGTTATCACAGGTGACGAAAATAGGGGTGTGAAAACGTTGGTTCGCAAATAACATGCCGGTCCTGTTCTGCGTCGTGATGGACTTTCGCGCATAGCTACAGAAGCTGACGTTCGAGACGCGAATTTATTTGTTCAATGCGATTTACAAATCTTTGAAGAATGGCGGCCGTGCCAGACAAACAAACAAAATGTGCTGCACCCCGCACGGGAGTAATCCTGTTAGCTCGAGTGCTTCAAGAATCTCAGCGCATTCACCTGGAATTCGGATCGAGGCAGAACCCGGGCTCCAGCTTGAAATTTAAGATACTTTCGCAGTGTTGTCGAGCATCGGCAGATGCTGCGTCGCACGGGGCGAACAGAACGAGCCGAATCGCCAGATTGAGGTAATCTGCTCGCCTCCGTACAATGGACTGGCGAACTTTCGTGACACTTGCCGACCATACTCTAGCTCGCTCTTTAAGTTGACGACAGGCTCAAAGCATTCGCGATCTGCTTTACCCCCGTTTTAGCTGGAGTGCATGACGCGGCCGTCTGGTAGGAGCGTGTGATTTTGGCCAGGAGTTGTGTTGCTTTTTTATGGAAAAACACATCACTGGCGTATCATTTGATGTCGCATGTTTGCTGGGAGTTGCGTTTGTTCGCTTAATATGAGAATAGACGAAAGTTTATACAGAATGCTTTGTGCGAACGAAGCACAAAAGACATTAAGTTATTCAAGTCAGTAAAGCGCTGACAAGTTAGAGCACACCAATGCCGCACTCTCTCCAGATTTAGCAGCCGCTGACGTGTGGTTTTAAACGCATTATGTATTACATTCTGATACAATTTACAGAGTGATTCTTGCTGTTGTTCCAGTCGCTATGACTCCAATTACGCATGATGTACGAAAATATGAAAAGAACGCACCGAGACAACCGTGGAGCACGCTTGCTTACATAGCCTCTAGATTAGCGAGCTTCTTAATTCGACAAGAATACCAAGAAACACGATTAAGGACCAACACACAAATCACTTCCCAGCGACAATTGCATTGCCCTTTGTGGTAACACCGGTGAAATCGCTCAATAAATTTAAAAATGCATAGCACACGATATAGCATTAATGAGACCAACGACACAACAATCGAACCATCTTTCTTACCCGAAAAAACTTCAGATCTATTGGAGGCAAACAGAAGCGCGATATCCATGTTGTTAGGCGTTAAACCGTCACTACTGTCGGTCGTCAAGTGTTTACATATTTACTGAGAGCAGAGGTCAATGCCAAAACAAAGGCTAAACAGATCGATTTCTTTTTTTACTTACTACAAAAGCTTACATGCTTGCCAACCCGCGTAAGCTTTTGTAGTAAGTAAAAAATCACCATTTGTGTGCTGTAGTTCTACAGCGGACAAATGGTGATTCCTTTGCGCATCATATTGATTTAAAGCAGTTTTCCGTCAGGATTCTTATCAGCGACTTTTTTTTAAAGGTGTCATGGAAGTTTTCAGCGTTAAACCTGGAGTGGTGGGAATAAAAAGTTTTACTTACAACAGATACCTGTGCATGAATCGCAAAGGAAAGTTGTTTACCAAGGTAAGTGGTATATTCCTTTCCTTAGTGTCAATTTTTCAACTGACAAATGAGCTAGTCGCAGCATTTTTTCTAAAACATCAAAATAGCTGAGAAGTGGAGGATTAAGTACAGTGATTGACAATAACCAAAATTTGCAATGCACGCGATGACAAAAAAGTAAAAAATTTCAATATAAAACTAAGCAACTCGAGTCAGAAGTTCTACTAGCTTTACAAGGTGGCACATCAACTTAATTTTTTGCATGGCTTTTAACAAGTTGTTGCGCTTGTTCAGTGCACCTAACATCACCTTCCAAGGTGTTAAAATTACAAAATCGCAGTTTTAAGAAATATATCTGTTTCAGTAACGAACTACAGAAGCAATAGTCACGTGCCATGGTCGAATTAGAGCTGAGGTGATGTCTGAATATCTCAAACGCTGCTGCAGTAATTGAAACTCAACCCAATGAATTCCATTACTGTGTGCATATTTCATATACGGCCATTCAGTGAAATTAGTTCTCACACTTTCGGTCGTGTGATGTAAGGTTCCCATGACGAAATGTGCTAAACGCAAGGTTAGCGGAAACAACCACGCGTGTTCGACAAATCGGACGTCGCTACTGAAATGGCATTGGTTCTGCTTGACAGCACGCAATTGTAGAAGAGCGTGCGGCAGGCCTTGAACGTTAGCCGACCGAGGCGCTAATTGCGACAATATTACTCAACATCTGGTCAATCATCCAGAAGAAACGACAAAGCCAACAAACGCACGCGAATTTTCGCACGCTAACATCAAAACCAGCGCGTAACTATCGGAAAACGATTAAATTAAGGCTGCCAAAAAGCAACTCAGGTCCATAAAGCAATTGACGTTCTACTAACATAAATGAGCAAATGCACTGTACGCTTCGCTAATTGCGGCTAGGAGTTTGTTTTGTGACGTAAGTAGTGAATGTTGATCACTTGTTCAGTGTTGATGCCCCCACAGTGCTTCGGTCAAGACAAACGCAGTTCCGCAGCAAAAATCGGGCTGTGATGTTTGAAACTATTTTCTGACTGTAAAAGCGTGTCGCCCCGTGTTGAATATTATACGCTTCGCTGTCCGCTTTTAGCAAAACCCATGTCGCACTGGTCTCGGTTTTCCGAAGGTTGCGAAACTACTCGGTGGTTTCTTTACATGGGTCAGACAGTTAAGCGGCCGAACTAGAGCGACGACAAATGGCTAAGGTCATAAGGGCTGGGGAGCGGTATACACCAACAGCAAGCGAACATGTACCGGCGAAGATAAAAAAGCGTCGAGAAAATTAAACGACTGTGCGCACAAAAGAGATCTTTCTATGCTACCTCTGTTCGCACAACATGTCGACATCTCACACTTGAGCGGAAATTAAAATAAAACGACAAGGATCACGACGATCACAGTACTCGTAAACACCAGAATGTAGCAGACACGGTGTACACTTACTGTAATCTTATTTCAAGCCTAATGAGTTTTCAAATTGGGGTTAAGGCCGCTGAACGCTTATAACAATTTTAGTAAAAAAATTTTGTACGAAACAGCATTATTTCAAAATTGTCTATCTATCAGTATGGAATTAAAACAAATGAAGTTTTGCTGCTTTTGATAAGTTTGTTGCCCTGTTAAGTTCATTTAATACAATTTTTTTTCAAAAGACTTTGGCTGTCGAGGGTTTTCTTCGTTTGATATATACGAATAAACAACGACACTAACGAAAGATGCGAACCTTTTTGGTATAGATTGGCATGAATTTTAACTCGGGTTTCATGTGACTTGTAAGTAGGAGTCGTGCTGACGCAATGTGAAGATCTTCACCATACTCAGAGCAAGTTATCCTCCACTTGCCAGAAAGTGAGAGTGCTTTCTGCAAGTAAATCAAACGCTCATACGACAACATTACTTCGGGCGTTACAGAATGAAAGTGATCCGACTTTTACGAGTAAATCGGCGCGCTGCGGGTGGCTACACTACTGATTTATCACCAACCTCGCACACCTCACGCTGCCTTCTCTTGCTGCATCGAATGGGACGGTTCAGGCGTGGACTCGAGAGCTCGGCGCCTGAGACAATTAGTAGCGTCGCGTCGGATGGAACGCGAATAACTGAGCCCTTCCGTCCACCTTAAGAAGCTTACGCTATTTTGGTTTAGTGTGTTACCTTTCCGTGACCAGTTCACAATAAAGTTTGGACAAGGTTGAAAACCAAGAATGTCTGTCCTTACAATCAGTCGGTAACCTACTGCCCGAAGTACTTTGAAGATTTATATTTAGAAACAGTATCTCGTGGCACTTGCCACTTGTAAAGAAAACCACCTTAGTGGTAAAATCCTCCCGAAAAACGTTTAATTGTACCGCTCGGTAATCTCTAAAAATCAAGATGTTATTTCCATTTTCCTCGTTTCGACCAGAAAGTGTTTATAAAGTAACTAATACAGAGTACAGCTAGCGCGACGGCCTAACAGGAACAGCATTTCCGGAGGCGAAATACGTTGCCTACGACCATTTGTTAACTGTCGCAATGATGCCCTAGTTTGCAACACCCAAATAGCGTTGCGAAGGGGATACAGAGTGCACATTGTGCCGCTGTCTTCCGATTTTACCTGCTCCATACCGAATTATGCCAATCACGTAAATGCAGGGCTTGGTTTTCGAAGCTCAGCATCGAAGCAGTTCAGATAACCTTTCGTTTTTACTGAGCATCACTGCAGTGACACCGTAGTTTTTATTTGTTCGTTTCACGCGTCAGACATCCAGTGCAGCGCGATGGGCTACAGCTTTTTGTTGAAGAGGCATTTTAAACGCACTAATGGAGCAGCTGGGCTGTTTGACATTTGCAAAATATCCAAGACACAGCTAGGACACTCGGTATAGTCAGTACCACTACAGTGGCGCAGATCGCACTAAACTAAACGTAGTGCAATAATTGTCGTCGACAGTGCAGTAACTTTATCAATTGATTTACTATACCATGCTGCTGTTGTTTACTCGCTAGATTCCAAGAAATAACTTACAGCAGGCACCTTGCCATTGAAGCGTGTTTGTTAAGTTTATCTTAGCGTGCCTAAATTGTTGACACCTCAGTAGTGTAGGTCAACCAAGTACTGTATCTCAAGAATTTCTGTTAATACCAAGAGCCGTTGAAATCTGTAATATTTTAAGAGAGTCATCACTCAGCTCAACACCATACACAACAGTGCTTTGTAGCTTTTAACCAGAAAAACTTCCTCAACAAAACTAGCTGATCTAGGCTACTATTTCAGCAGCAATAACGTGCAGCACAAGAAAAAGAACGTTGCAACCAACCTCTTCGCAGGAGGGTAATCTGTATATTCTGCATACCGACTGTTACACTTGCGTAAAAAAGTAGTACATGTGGCTTATAGCCCGCCTACAATCGCCAATATTAAACACTACATACCGATTACTTCCATTTTTTCACTTCGGTTTCAAGTTTTTGGCAATGCAGAAACTCAGGACAACAGAGACGTACAAGATTAACAAATTTTAATATTGTTGTGTAACAGGCTACAATTGTTGTCAACCAGGGTAGCGCTGGCAGAGCGTGTCCATACTGAGTATTTCTGTATCGTTAAGAACATTGTTGGCAACGCAATGAGGGCACTTAAAGAGATCCTAAATGAAGTGTTCCGGCGCTTACTATACACTCCATTCTCTGTAGTGAATTTTTTCGACGCCGTTGCTGTTGTTCGTGCCGGTAACGAGTTATAGTATGATGTCGCGATAAATCTCTCATATCACTTAAATTGGTTTGTGGTATATTAATTCCGTGCATTGGTATATCAATCTAGATTTCTTTAGGTTTCTCTTGAGGACTACAGTGACCGACCTAATAATTTCAACAACATGTTTACTGAAAAACAATGATACTATTCGCATAAAAGTTGAAGCTACAGGAGTGTTGTGCATGAAATGTGCAACTCTCTTGAGCTTGAGGACTGGCTGATGAAGTCAGTATTTTGCTGAAATATTCCAGTTTGTCAATGTGATGAACTGATGACTGATGAAGCGTTTCAATAACTTACAAAGGAGGCATTAACACTGCTTTTTTACGCAGAAAATCTTCAAGCCTCAATGCGAATTTCGGGAGAACTTTGAAAAAAACAAATATAACTCATACGCGTCGGAACTTTACAGTGACCACAAGCGAAGAAAAGGTTACTTCTTGGCAGTATCAAAGAGTGGAAGGCTCAAACGCGGTCGAAAGGTTTCCTGGAGGCAAAAGCGAGCGCACTGGCTGGCACTGCAAGTTCGAGACGGATGAATGTCAGGAGGAGGCAACCAGTAAGCTGGATGTGATGCACTGAAAATTACAGCCACCAGAGAACTTTCGAAAGCCTGGAGAGGAGTATTACGAAGCTGGCAGCGCTGACTCTGGGGCAGAAAATATGCGAGCTGCTGCACCCTAAGCAATTTTGGCCGGATGGTGTTGGTGCCGCGTAAAGACGCGAAAGAGCGAGAAGCGTCTACTGCCTATAAATAGTGAAACAGCACATGTGCAGTTGTTGACTCGTAGCAATGCAATTGCATCATGACGCATAAACTAAATCATAGCCCTTTGAACCTCGTTCATTTGGTGACTTCAACCTATCTTGTTCTGAAGGTAGTCAGTGGTGATGCAACTATGTCGAAGCACTGGAGGTGCGATGCAGACATAAATTTGTTTTCGTAATGACTCCTGAGTCCTGAAGTTCACACGTAAAATTGACCGTAGAAAGCAACGGAGCATCTATGTTGAATGAGCTTTCCTGCATTACATTTTTGAGTTTTCTCGGCGATACTATGTAAAACTCTTGCGGTCAGCAGCGTTAAAACAGTAGCACCACTGACGACCTCACGACATAGTCATATGTTTTGAGTGTAGTGCAAAAAAAAAAGATTTTAACAAAAATTATGTCTGAATGCCGGGTTTGTAAAAACCGCGAGCGCAAACTTTAGTTAAATCTATAGAAAATTAATTTTGCATTTTGTTCAAAATATAAAAAAGAAATAACATAAAACTCCACATCATCTAACACGTATCATTTGTACTTTTCAAATTTGGCAGCTACGTTTTGTCAATTAGACGCAAATGAGCATTGATTAAACTTCGATTCATAGGCCGACAAATGCTCCAAGTTCCTCGTTTTACTGCTTATCACCACTTCAGTTTTTTAACGGAATGGACAAACGTATATCTGTGTTAAGATCTTAATACCTCAAAGCTCTATATCGAAAAATTTTGACCAAAGTTGAGTTTAGGTAATATAGGTGACATAACGAGTGAAGGTTGTGGTAGGTTGCCTAAGGTTCTCCTTTTAACAATGTTCTGGTGGGTGGTTGGGTTCCATTCACAGGTTATTCAGCATAGTTTGAAACCTATTGACTACAATTTTCGCATAATCGGGTCCGCGCTCTACAAAAGAAGTGGTGCTTTCGATGGACCTCACCACAAGTTTGTCTTTTTTTCACGCAGAACCTGCAAAAATTTAAACGTTATGTCTTCACTTGTCAGCGTACCTTTGCCTAACTAACTAAAAGCTGCTGTTGGCCGTTTTTGCATTTTCCCAGACAGATTCAATTAATTACCAAGCCGTTCACTATTTTCCTCGCTTGCACTTCGTGGAATTGCTAGTAGCATGCCGTGTGGCGTTGATGTAGCACTGTGCTGGTTTAATCATTTTTAAAAGTTTTTTATTATAAATTTTTTTCTCTTATGCTATAACGGCAACTGATGTATCTGGTTAAAAGCAAATATGAAGTGGTTTTATTGCTTTGAAGAAGTTTTGCACTGCGCATATTGTTTAGTGTTTTCAGTTCTGCTTGACGGAACTGCGTTTATTTGCTATGCTGGTCAAGCAAACTTTTGCAAATTTGTATAAGAAATGCTGGTAAATTTGGGCAATTGCAAAATGATTTCGGAATGATAATGATCAGAAAGTAGGTGGAACGTGGGAGATTCTCCCTGTGGAAAACGTGGGTCATGGAGGCTTCGACTTCGCGCAAGAACAAAATAAATACACATATATTAATATTGATCTTGCACTATGGTGTTTGCTACGGACTATGTTTCAACAGAAAAATTATTTTGCACATTTAAAAAATAAAAGTTCTATTAATAGGTAAAGCTACAGATAGAGTTTAAAGGCTTTTGGTGATATATATTTGAAGATGCTAACGCAAGACATTTAAAAGTTTCTTACTAACGTTATCACTATAGGGTTTGTTCAACCAACCTAAATCATCAATGATGTTTCTCAATCCTGTTGACTTTTGGCTATTTTTTCAAGCTTTCCTCCTGCACGTTATCTCGTACTAATTGTTCCTTCTTATAGTGCGCTACTTATACGTGCCAACTATTTTATTTGAACGATTTTTCTTCTCGAGCTTTTGTTAAACTTGCAGTGCACACTGCGTTTATGGAACTGTCTGTGGGTTGCAAGATTTCTGCAAACATCAACATTCTTCAATTTTTATTTGTATTTTTTTAGTGTTTGCTTAAATCGCAGATAATTTACTTTTTTATTCTGAGCAATTTCCATTCTTTAAATTTTCTGAATGATATGTTCAAATAACATGATACGATGTTGAAAAAGGTTGATTTGCGTTTTCAGCTACGAATGAGTGCGACAAGTTATAATGACAAAAAGCTTCGTTGGTTTCTTATTATTCACACATGACATGGCTCAAGCTTAGGAAGGACATGTTGTAGAAAAGTTTTAGATGATGATATCACACATGGCAAATCGCGGCAGGAATCATGCTTGCATTCCAGCATGCCTCTAACTGGCTTAAAAATACAGCAGTACGGCGTTGATCAATACATCAAAGGTATAGCCTACTGTATGCGTTCAAAAGAGAAATCGACATGTCACGGCCCACGAGAAAACTATGACATAAAGGTGTCGATACGGTTTTCTTAAACAAGCACGCGCCACCTAGTCAGTAAACCATCTGAGCACACTGTTTGTCTTGCCCGAAACAATTTTTCACATGCCTGCGTTTCGTGATACAACAGAGCATTTAGACTGCCGCAGCATGCTTCCAAACAAGTATTCGAGCCGAGCAAAAACGAACATTACGGTTCACACGCTTCGTGGATCCCGTTATTGTTAGGTGCTCGGAACGCGAAGCGTGGAATATAGTTCGTTCTTTTATGCGTTCATTCCGTGCCCTTGTGATTCTTGGCATCGCTGTTGTTCACATGCTTGCTGTGGCCTAGCATCGTATGAATCTTGCCTTTTGGAGGAATTGTTTAAATTTACAACCATTTTCAAATAGTCGTAGTTTATTTATCTAAAATTCATTTTCCAAACAAACCAATCACGTTATGACTGCAAACTAGATGAATTAGCATAACGTTTGGAGATTTAGAGAAAGAATCACCATTTTTATAGCAAAGCGTTTTCGTCGTTGCATTTCCCAAGCAATTGACTTTACCAATGTTTTTGAAAATGATACTCTTGCGTTTCAGAGCGGTGCAATAGGATTTGAAAAGCTGAAACCTTCAAAACAAATTGAAATTTGCAACTCATTACTGTCGTACATAATCAACTCAAGAGCTGGTCCATTTCTAGTGATTATGGATGCATCGACTGGTGACGATCATATCGCTTTAAGAGACGTTTTGCATCGTGGTGCAGCCTACGAGGCAAATGTTTTTGATAGACTTTTTTGCCACACACGTAGAAAACAAACTCTGAACAGATGAGAATTTAATACACAGCAGCTTCATCACAGACAGCAGTCACGATATCAGTAGAACAACTAAAAAATACAGATCAACTTGCAAGAAGTCGGTAAAATCAATTATTACTTCCAGGTGGGTTAGCAAAATTTACAGAAAACAAGCGTTCGGAAAACAATATCTACTTACCGTAGGTAAAACGAAAGGGGCAAGTGGCAGACAGTTTGCTTTGCATTTTCTCAATGAAGTCTAACTTTGAAGTTAAATTTCATACGTATTTGCAGTTTACGGGAGACAGATCATTGTAGTGTGGCTGAAAATTTTTGAAAAACTTGGTGACATCGCGATATCTTCTATCCCCTTTTGCACAGAGCGTCACAAAAATTGAACCCCCATCAAAGTATGACATCATTTGCGGACTATACCCCTGATATGCGCGTTTGGCCCCAGCATAAGTGGTCCTCAACACCTGTACGTATGCTGTGACTATACTACTGAACATGAACATGCTTTCAACTGCAAAAAGGTAAAAAAGCGGTCGGTGTATTTTTCCCTCAAACAACTTTAAAGCAAGGTTTCCCAAACTGGGATCAGCGGACCACTGGGTGTCCGTGATGAACGCAAGGGGGAGCGCAATCCGGCCTAACCTTTCCTAGTAGCCGATTAAATTACGCTTGAAAAACTTGAATAGCCTGCTTGGCAGACATTTTTAACTTTCTCAACTAACTGAACTTGTCACTTCAGGACTAGTTTTTTTTCGCTGCGACATTTCACTCATTTTTCACATTATATTATTAAAACTCGCCGTAACAATCAGGGACGGATTTAGGGAGCGCAGGGCACTAGGCGATTTTAGTTTCCCCACGCAGGTGTGATCTATTTTATCGCTTGTCTTAAATGCGGGAAAGCATGTCCCTCTTATGTGTAGTGCCCCCTCAAAAATCTATCTTTTGCAGTGCCGACTTTGGTTGTACGATTGCCTTAGATCTTCAACAGAAATTAACGCCTTTCCTACATTCTTCTCAATAACAAATGGCAATGCGATCTTTTGTTGGAATTTATAGCTCTTTCGTGTAGTTCAGAATTTATCTTCGTTACATTTCCGTGATTTATAGCAGTTTCTGTAGGTTTGTTTTTTGGGTACGTACATACATTTTCATGCGGGACCGTGTGGCCGCCCTCGAAAACATCGTCTAGTTGTCGATCTGATTAGCTGCACGCAAAGCCCCTTGTTGCAGCAGCCTAACCACATATTTTATGAACCAAACAAGCACAATCCATTCAGTTAACACAGGGTTCATTTATGCCGCTTTATAGTTGTCATTTTCCAATCAATACAAAATATAGTGTTTTAATCCTCTATGCTTTAGGGCAGGGGTGGGCAGACTACGGCCCGCGAGGGCATTTCGTGCGGCTCGCAGGACAGCCACACAAACATAGATAGTCATCGTGTCTATGTTAAAGTAATATTATCGATTAGATTAGAATTCTCGATAATTTATTCCGTCTATGTGTGCTACAGTGTCAGTGTGAAATAAAACAATACAAGGTTATAATAATATTATCATTTATTCATAATTTGAAACGTAAATTGTAACAGAAGTAGACATATGTAAGATATGCGGCCCGCGGTAGCAAAAACGTTTTCAATGTGGCCCTCCGTAGAAAATGTTTGCCCACCCCTGCTTTAGGGTGATGATAAACAGCATGAAGACAAGTTTTGCACAGCAAAGTATGTTCGCAACACCCTCAGCTAATCATACGAAGTAAGCCCGATATAAACACTTTTTTCCAAGTAAAACTCACGAGAAACTGTTCTAGCTGACTTACTGCAGCTAACATCTAAAGCTGGGGTTCCCAACCTTTCCCTGACTATGATGGCATGTACCCCTTAAATATTTCGACATGTGAGCGTGTACCCCTAAAGTTTCTTATGGCAAAAAGGCTGAGTAAAATAACAAAAATCCACTGAATTTTTATTAGAATGTTTAGATGTTTAAAACTATAAAGGTCGACTCCATTTTTAAGCCTCTAAGTTTATTTGTTGCGGCTGAACAATAAATGCACCTCTTGTGATAAGCAAATGTATCCCCAAGGGAACATGTACCCATCTAGAGGTTCAACAAGTAAGCTCTGTATGCTGGCTATCTAGTTGGCAACAACCAAACGTTGATCCGCATCAAACACGCTATGAATTTTCCTACTAAGGCTCATGCACACTGTGTTGCAGTGGCTAGGGCTCTAGTTCTAGACGTATGTATTTTCGCTCGTTTCAAAGTAAATTGTGAATTTGTGCTTCTGCGGAGTTTGGCAAATTTTAAGTTTGTAATGAGTCGTCATGGGAAGAAATTGCGCGGGGCCCTAGGCCATGGCCTATGCGAAAATCGGTCACTGGCAACAATACTCACTAGTCTATATTTTGGGACATTAATACAGTGCAATAGAAATCTGGTCAAAAATTCCTCCGGAGATAAAAAATATAACGTTATTGCACTTTTTCTGGCAGAGTATAAGAAATATGTACTACTCAGCTACTAGAACCATATTTTATGTTTTTATTTATTGTTGTACATAAAGCAAGTGGATTGATTTAATTACGTATCGCTATTACAGTGGAAAGTGTCAAATCATGAAGTATCTCTGTTATTTATTACATCGTTAGGCTTT
>JGI24158J21664_10002531_pt1 | contig 22285 bp, 13 predicted proteins | sample Ectturendosymbi3_FD_21664 | JGI IMG/M metagenome (IMG submission 21664)
TTGCAGCGAAAATATTTTGCTGATGCACCACTGACCTTGCGGTACGCGTTGTTCTTACATTTCATTCCAGTTATCGGTAGTAGCAGTTCATCCTTCAATTCCCCTATAGCATGGAGTTTAACCACGAGTTCGTTGCAAACTTTTCTCACTTTTTCAAGGTAGGTGTCGCTACCATCTAGAGACACGTCTAATTTTTCAAATTGTTGCAGTTCCCTGGTCATTATAGCGTCGTAGTCGTCGTAATTAAGGGTGACAATTTTCCCGTCTTTATCCGCTCGGCAGTCTTTATCCGCTCTTTCCCGTCTTTATCCGCTCGACAATTTTCCCGTTTTTATCCGCATCTATAAGTTCAGCCCTTCTTGGCAAAATACTGGCTGCACCACTGCCAAGATCTGCAGACTTCGTGATCAGAGACCCACAGGAATGGGTCTCTTCATTTTTGCCTGCATTTTCTGGGATTTTGACCTTTGTTTGGTGTGACCTGCAAAAAAAACGGTCTTGTGTTTTTCTTTGGTTTTGGAGAAAGCAAGTCAAACGTTGGGCTTCGTTTTTGCCTGGATTTTCTGGGATTTTGCCCCAAGTTTTCGACAAATGAAAACTTTTGGCGGTGCGCTTGCGCCCCCTCCTCCTACACCGCTTGCGCCCCCTCCTCTTGCGTCCCCTCCTCCTACACCGCTGGTTTTTGGTTTCTCTGCATGTCACTTATCGCACTTCTGCCATTACCGAAAATGTTGCAGGAAAAATCTGGATATTTTTAAAGCAAATCAACATCTGTACGAAGTGCAGAAAAAAGGATTTCATTCAGAAAGTTTTTTTTATCTTACTTTTGAAAAAGCACTGTTATTTACATTATAAACGTCGCGTTGCTGTCACGATACCGCGACGAACGAACCGTAAAAATTACAGAATGCCAGGTTTGTCAGCTATTCAAGTGTTGTCACTAGGGTCGTGGTTGCTTAAAATCATTTTAACAATTCTTACTTTGCGCGTGTATACTCTTACGTTGCCAACAGCCTGCAAATTATCATGACTTTTCAGGTGATGTTGCACATAGGTTTTTAGGTGATTTTGACTTGCCTTGCCCTTAGGTACCATCGTGTTTCTTGGGTATAGTAAGTTAGCGGACGAACCCGTGGTTTTCGTGCAGAATACAGTCAAATGTTAATTCAGTGAATAACTGCACTTCTTTGAGTAGTCCAGTGACAAACATTTCTCCCTTTTCAGGCTTTTTGCTTCTATAAGTTCAGCCCTTCTTGGCAAAATACTGGCTGAACCACTGCCAAGATCTGCAGACTTCGAGATCAGAGACCCACAGAAATGGGTCTCGAGGTTCTATCACTGATGTTATTAATTGTTAGTGTAAGTTTTAGTACAGTAACAAAAGTTTATCATGTCTATCATTGTCGAATTCCCTGTTTAAAACTGGTTGGAACCAGTTGCTAAAATCTCGTGGTGACTTCTCCAAAACGAAGAATGTTCGCGCTTGCGTTAGCGGTTTCAAAAGAAAACGTGTTCGATGAGCCACATTACAGACGTAGACCTATTTGCTTTCACAAGCACTGCGTAAATGCAGGGTCGTAGTGCGGTTAGATCGCGCCCGGGGTAAGAAACAAGTTTGGCGCCCTCTTGTTCGCAAGTAAGGTCTTTCGGGAGCGAATGTACTGTACTTTAAGAATGTACTTGCACATTGTTGGGACTTTTCGGCTACCGCAGTGATTTGATGCCCGGGCATTGTGCCCCCCTTTTCCCCCTTGTTACGCCCTTGCATACATGTTCTGAAAACCCAGCAGAAGCTGCATATGTGGTTGGGTTTTGTTGAAGATGGGCGAGTTTTGTTGAAGGATGAAGATGGCGTGTTTCATGAAGACAAAAGCTGATGTGGTGCTGCAAATGAGGGCTCGACATAAAATCGCCTGGCCAAATGCGTCTTACAGCCTTTCCTTGCTCTGGTATGTGTGATTATTGATCAGGGGTACAAAGGTTCTTCATTTCGTGAGGATGAGATCTTTCAGTAGAAAATCGGCTGGCGTTGGAAGCCGTTCACCCGGTTTCTTAGCCTTTAGTCAATTTTTTCGCATTTTTCAAACTTTCTTGGTTTGAACAGGTTTTCCCATGACAATTGACTGCTACAGTTATTGTAGCCGAGGTCCATATAATTCTTTAATGTCACTTCATCAACTTCAGGTGGTACAGACATCTCTGCATACGTGAAGCACTAGTCAAAGTAGGTGAGGGTGTGACATGTGATGGTGGAAAGCAAGCAAGAGAAACGCGTGAAGTGCGCGCTAATTGATACCGCGTTTTGTCCTCGGCAAGCCAACCGCTCAACTTCAGCAAAGATTGATGGGCAGGTAATAGGCACTTAACGTTTTGAAGTGATTGTCCAACTACGCAGGTAAAATGCCTTGATTAAATCGTGGTGTGTCTTGTCGTTACCAATAAGACTCGCTAGTAACAGAAAGGCTACCGCGAAGAGGAGAGGTTTCGTGTGATTCCATACTTAGCGGAGGTGTGCGGACCTGGTTGTTGCTTAGTGGATTGCGAAGATTGATTGTATTATAGTTGTTTGTTATAGAGAAGACTTTCGCTGTCTCTTTTAATTGTTCATATTTTCAATTGCCTGATAGTAATAGGACCATAGACTAACTTTGTAGATGGATTTGATAGTAGGGCTACTTGACCATAGCTACCAACAGTGTACTGAATATCAATCCAGGCACTTTTGAATAAAGGATTTTTCCGAACCACCGGATAATTTTAGGGAGCTTCCTGAAGAGGCTAACAGAGTAAAAAGAAAAGCTTCCAGAACAATGACAGATACCTTGCCTCGCGAGGCGGACAATGTGGCAAATGTTCAGCCAGTTGTTCCGCAGAGCATATCGGAGAAAACCTTGTTACAAACTGTTAAAATAATTACATACAGTCCAACTGCAATAGACAGATTTTTAAGAAATGTATTGGAGTCTTAATCGATCTTGCTCTCCTTTGAAAATGGAAACCTTATTGCAAAGGTAGAAACTACAGGTCTGTTGACCTCGGCTTTTTTGAACGATGACTCAAATGTTTCTGTACCCATTTCAGCCTCGATCCTTCAGACAGCCACCGCAAAAGATGTTTATAGAGTTCCGATAGATCTTTTTACTGAGGAAATAAACAGTTGTCACAAACCTCACAACGTTACTTTTGTCAAAAGATTTTAAATTGAAGAGTATGAAGGCAACATGAGGAATTCCACTATTGTACTGCTACATTTTGAAGTTATAGCAGTACATTCCTAAACCTTTACGATGTTTTAAATGCAAACGATTCGGTCATGTGGCTTTCCATGGTGAGGGCAAAGAAAGTTCCTCCAATTGTGGCTGTGCTCACGGTTGGCAAAATTTTGATGCGTCATCAGAAAAAAACTGTATTTAATATAACGTGTGTAGAACCCTGTAAAGAATTGTGTGAGGAAAACTTAGTATCAGACTTTTCCTCGAATGACGGATTTAAGTAATGATTGAAAGAGTGATATTTCAAGTACAAGCGGCAGAGACGGGATTTTCGCGGAACATGAACTGTGTGACACTTCGCGACAAAGTGCAACTGTGAAATTCGTGAAGCCCTGAATGTAGAGTCACTTTTCCTTCGCATAGAGAGATCCCAGTTACGATGGTTCGGCAACATACATCTTCATGATGTAAGCAAATCCTTGGTTCATAAATGTCATGTACTATAGCTGTGCTAATCGATATTGAAAAATTACTGTATGTGATATAGTCAGAAAATAAACACTCTCTTAAAACTATTAAGGATGGGCATAAATGGAAAAATGTTTGCTTTCATCCATTATTTTTTCTCAAATCGGTCTCTTTAAATTCGTGCAGGCTCCTCGTCTACACCCTTGATCAGACATACTGTACAATTACCGGCATTCCTCAGGGGAGTGTACCGAGTCCAATTTGGTCTCCATTAGTTAATGATCTTCCTGATTATATGCGATCGCTAACGGCCTTATATCAGTTGCATAGCCAGCCAAAAATTTTGCTTAACACAAAATTCCGTACGGAGGCCTACGTTTATGCACGGAAGCAATGTGAAGCACTCCGTCAATTTTCCTGCTACACTCGTGTAACACTTCTGTAGAGAAATGCCACTCCACGTCAAACATAAGCTGCTTTGTCTAAAACATACAACCCTCTTGTTAACCTTTTCCACTCATCCTACCCTGTCTAATTGTTGACCTTTTCCACTCATCCCAATCTTTTCCACTCATCCTGNCCTGTCACTAATCTCGGATTCATGACACGAGCTTCATCAAGACACTTCAAATTTTCAAAGTTTCAACATATTCACTNGACGTGAAATTCCAGGAGACAAGCTTCAGGTTGCTATGTTAATATGTTCCACCATAAACAATCCGCAAAACCCATGTTGACATTTCTTTTAAATCATATTTAGAGCATATTCGTTCACGTCTGTACTGATGGTTCGAAAAAAACGAAAAAAACAGACAGTGGAATTTACATACCGCAATTTAATATAAAGACAACAATTGCAATAAGCAAACAATTTTCAATCCACCGCTCATAGCGTTATGTAATTCTTAGCGCTTTGTACTAAGTATTAACTTCCAATGTGCGTAGGACTTCTATCATAACAGTCTCAGTGCCCTTGAAGACATTGCAGGAAATAGCTGGCGGAGACAAAGGCTTTGTAGGTAACTTGGTTCTACTGGACCACTAGACTTTTTTCCAGAAGATTCGAGATTGTATATGTTTGGATACCAGCCCATAAAGGTATTTCTGTAAATGATACCGCAAACTTCCTTAACAAATTCTCCACTACGTACCACTCCATCCAATTAAGCACCTATGAGCTGTTACCCTAATCCAGGGGTGTAACGAGGTTAGATATGGCACCCGAGGCAAGAAGCAAGTGTGACGCCCCCACGTTCGAACCTGAAGTCTTTCGGAAAAAAATGTACTCTATTGAAGAAACTGCTTGTGACATTGTTAGGACTTTTCGACCCCCATAGTAATTCGGCGCCCGGGGAATTGTGCCTCCCTTGCCCCCTTCGTTACGCCCCTGCTCCATCAGCTATTNTGAGTCGAGCTAATTAGTCGTTTATCACTGCCTACAATGAAGAAAGATCTTTCTATAAACACCAACCAAGCCTTCATTTAACTAGTTAACAGTGCCGCTTGATCAACATCACAAAAAAGTATTCTTCTTCGATATTTCATCTTCTCATATGTCAGTGCTGATTGCTATTTACATCGAATAGGTCTCCAACTGAATGGCCTATGTCAAGAATCTAACACACTAGAAGGCAGTTGCGCAGTAGGATAAGCCTCACAGGAGCCTTCGTACGAATCAGGCCACAGGTTATTAAAAGTTACAACTGGAATATTAATTTCGCTCAAAAGAGCATCGCCAGTTCCACAGAGTAAATATACGTAAAATCTACAAAGCAATGAGTAGAACTGATAACTTATCAGCTATAAGACACTAAAAAACTACGGGTCAGCAGTCTAGCCCCCAAAACCTTCCAAAAGTAGACCATACCACACAGGCACACACTTTTCTCTGCCAAACTATCGCCAGCGATGAAGAGCAGCACGGAAACAGCGCCAATAATCGAAAAACAAGCTACACCCCTGCAGCAAACAGACAAACGCCAAAGTCAAACGATAGGGCAAGAAGGCATGTATGAAATACGAAACTGGGCTAAACGCAACTACCTGATACGGGGAAAAATAATCTTTTGAAACAATACAAAAAGCCAACATGCAAAAAAGTGACTAATTGCCAGTTGAAGTTCGAGTGAATGAAAGTACAATAGCAAGAGAATTTATCAATGTTAACAACGATTATCACTGTGTCACCAAGGATAATAAATCCCTTTGTGCTGGAGAAAATGCAGTAATTCAACTGAAAATATAAATAGATACACAAAACCATGCCGCTGGCAATGCCACTTCAACAACAGAAAATCAAACGGATGGAAGACTTGTTATACGCAGCACTGCTGGTCTCTAGTGTCATCACTCATCACCTGCAGTGAACTTCTTTTGAATAAGACAGAGCACGGAGGTACTGTACCATGATTTCGGAAATACTTCGAATGGACATTTGACTATAGTGCCCTACTGATCTTGTCCAGTGTTACTATAAGAGGTTTTGAGAGACCGGAACGGTTCCGGTCTCTCAATATTTTCCAACGGTCTCTCAAAATGTCGCAGAATCTCGACCAACACCAAAATAAACTGAAAACCCTTGCTTGAAGACAATCTCGGTATTTAGATAAAATAGTTGCGATCTCCTCTCATGTCGTAGCGGTCAACAACCTTGAAAATCTCTGACCTTGTTGAAGCCAAACTTTTTTGACGAATAGGGCTGATGAGAAACGAGGCTTGGAGTTCGTTCCCTTGTTGTCATGGTGCAGCCACAAAAAGCACAAAAGCGTTCTTTCGGTGAACGTTGCTGTGGATCGAATTGTGATCATACCGTTTCTTTCTATTTGTCGTTATGTTGCTTCTCAAGCACAAGGCGTAAGCACACTACAGAAACTTGTCTGCAAAACTGTAGCCCGCAGTGCGCCTGATGTCGAATGTACGGATCTGACTTAAATATGGAAATAACGTGTTGAAAAATAAATCCAGCTGCGTAAATTCAAGACAGGTGCGTCGGCCAGAACGGGTAACATTTTCTGCAAGTTCGCACTCTGCATACAACACAACCTTATTATGCGTTTTCAGAGCTTCGTTTTGCCTCAAATGACGAAATGGCGGACAGACTCAATGGGCGCGTGTTTAATGCGTATTCGAACGTGTCAACACAAAGGGCACCGAAAACGCATAAAGAAAAGCGTCGCGAAACTCTTGTTTGATTTCGGTGAAGTTAAATGACCTTTNAATGGATGGACTCCACNGCACACCGAGCCATCTGCAATGAAAAATAGGCAACTCCACACCACACCCATTTGTCAGTTCTCGTCGCAACTGGGGGAGATTTGGGGGTTGAGACGCAAGCTGGAACACAGCAGGCACAGGCAATTACTGCTATAAAGTTATATGCGAGCTTTGATAATGCATAATTAAAACCAAGCGTCTCCTCGTCATAATTTCAGCCCGAAGAGTTCTAGAAGCCCTTCCGCTTCAAACTCGTAACCCCAAAAAACGCGGTGCTTGAGATTGTTCATATCAGGGCCCGCGAAGGTATTTCATCAGGCCGTAAAAACATTTTGTCAGTCATGAAAAAATAATAAACATACGAAACATTTGTTGATTTGGTAGAATGTAACGTATCCCGAGGCAATTACATTACGCATGATGTCCGGCCCTCGAACTGTTGTGTCTGTTGAGGCTTATGTGACCCTCCGACAAGAAAGATCGGTGACTACTGGTCTATATATAATAAAACTTGCTTTTGAAAGAAACGGTCCGTTCAATTAAACCGCGGAATCTCGCTTCGTGTTTTATCATCCGGTTTGAATGCTGCATAGACGCATGGCAAAGCAGTTTGGCATGCCTTGGCACACTGAATGTTTCAGTTTCACCGAAGAGAGCGCAACTTTTGACCAAATGAAATCGGGCGGTACGCACGGTCTGTTAAACAAACAATGTGTGGCACCTTGGCATAGTGTCTGAACTCTAGACCCTCGAGAGCTTATTGATGGAGTTTGTGACGTCTGCGAAGGTCAAAGGTTATGTCATGCGCTTGTCACAGCTCCACCTCTCTGGTGTAGATTTACAGTTTCAATTTATTTCTTTTATCTCCAAGCAACAGTCTGAAAGTGAATCCTGCAAATTAAATCGGTAAATTAGGAACTTCATATTCAGGGGCCCATTGTGGTCTTGGCCCCGGTCCCCGTATTCTGACAAAAAGTAGCGAAGAAATTCACTCATTGTTCACCATTTTTGTTGCTCTTCGATTTTTGTCATTGAGAGCTTTTTTGCAGCAAAATCTCAAAAGTGGTGTGAAGCCAACGAGGATTGGTTTGCTCATTGTAAAACTTCAAACTTTTGCTTCCCCATTCCAAAATCCTAGACAACCTGCCACAGGAATCACTCCACAAATGCTAATACCTTTATTGCCTTTTCTTAGATTTCACAATTTTCTTTCCTTGGAAGGAATTTGTACTGCAAAAACGTAAACATTTTAAGAAAGCTTTGTGATATTTAGGAAAATTACGTTAAAATTTTCATTTGATTGCGTCATATTTGATGTTAGTTTTTGTCAAACTCGATTGCTCTTATTTTGTTAAAGTAGGTTCCGAAGTTTCGCTAACAATTATGTTATTGAAATTTTCGATTTCAATAAAGTGATTTGTTCCAAGTTACTGTGTTAGTCAAATAAAGTGTTTTGTTCCAAGTTACCGTGTTAGTTAAATCTTTTCTGAAAATTTCATAATATTAGATATAGACCACCTGATTCTGCTAATATAATGGTAAAGAAGTGGAAATTTTCGTTTTGTTTATTTTATTATGAGCGCAAGTCGCTGTAGTGTACTCCATTACAAATACCGTATCCAGTTGCAGCGGTGTAGCTAGGAGGGCGAAAAGGACGGCAATTAATGAACCGTTGAGAAAAAGTATAATGAACACGTAAAACCAGACATTTAATCGAGTAGACATGTCTCGCTCCCGAACTTTTTGTTGCTACGCGTCTGTATGTCCAGTTGTAAAAAGGTGCTATACAAACCAACCACAAATTGACAAAAAAGTTATTGTTGAAAATTAAACTTTCAAGGGTGTTAGTGCACAGCTTTAGCAAGTGCTAGCTAAAAATTAAGTTTATTCATAGATTTGTGTGACTCGTATTACGTAATCAGTGCACAATGGTAATTATTCTAAAAAATACAGGGTATCCAGGTAATTCACATGCAGCTATATACGAAATTAAACATTTGATTTTCATCACATGTGAAAAAATTGAACACCCCCTCTAGGCAAATCGATGGCGAAAATCAAGAAAATAATTGGAATACGATGCTGTCTCTGCTAAAACAAGAACAAGTTTGTCATTGTGTTTTCTCCGCGCAGTTGTGAATTGAAGAAAATTTGTTTGAAGTGGAAAAGAACATCAAAAGCACGTCTGGAGGTAGCTCTCTTGCAAAACAAACTTCACAGCCATGTTTGTATTGCGGCGAAAATATGCTTTTCAGTTGGCAGAAAGATAGCCTGTGAGAACCTTGCCCTGAAATCCATACACAGTAGTAGGCTATGCACCCCAGCAAGAGAGTAAGCCCGTGACCGTAAAGTTTCCATTCCGCGGCTCACGCTCATGCAAAGCAACCACGACCTGGCCAGGTTCTTGCCCTTGGCTTTGAGAAGCACCACCAGCCAGCGCTCCCGACTGTCGGCGTTCTGTCGTTTGCTCTAGCATGGCCGAATTTCATTGTTGTCGGCGACGAGTAGCCTACTCTTTGTAGACATTAATCCAGATGCGATGGAAAGTGTAGGCGCTCCCTCACCGCAAAACCAATATTGTGCGGTGCGTCGTTCACAATGATCAAGACTTTCCGGCAAAGCAATCTGTGTGAGGTTGCTTTGATCTCGATAAACAACCTTGGTGTTTCGAGGTGAGAGGAAACCGTGCGGTACAGCTATACCTTTGTCAAAAACCAGGCTGCTAGAATGCGGAAAAGATGCTGTATAGCCAATCTGTCATGTCGGGGTTCTTAGATTTTTATGGGCATCTCATGAGTTGAGTTGTTTGGAACTCAGCTCATGAGCAGGCATTTATGGACTGGTGGAGTTGTACTGTATCATTTGAAGCAATATACTTCAGGCGACAATTTTATACCGTTTGTCGTTTCTTGTGATAGTGATAATTAAGATGTTCGTTATTTTCCATTGCCTTGAATGCAAAACAGTGCAAACTTTTATGAAACAAAAGTAATGTTTCAACAGTAACGCAGCTTGCATGCAGCAGGCTACATCAGTTAGTTCGTTGTTCAGTGGTATTTCTAGGTATTTCTCTAAAGCTTGAAAACCGATAATAATTCACCAGGTGCAGCGTCAAGCTGAGCGTAACCAGGCCTCTGGAGGTACTTTTCAAAATTTGTGTAAAAGTGCCCAAGTGTCAGCTGGTCACGTCAGCCTGAAGTTTTGCAAAGGGCCAGTAATTAAACGCTAAAGCTGGACGCTGAAAAAGCCCCTCTTGACTGCCCTTAGTTTAAATCAAATACTCAACTGGCTACGAATGTGGACACCTATAGCTAAACAAACTTGGCAGGCAAAGTTAATATAAATGTTCAGGAGTGACGCGGTAACCGCACTTAGACTACGAACAGTGAGCCGAGTTGACCGAGTCGTCGTCATGGCGAGCCAACCCAAGCTAGCTACTTCTTTGTGGTATCATATGGCCGTATTGTTGTCAAACAATGGACTGGGTGGGATTTAAGCTATGGTTACATTATGAAGTAGTTCATTGTGTTTGGTTGTCCAACATTTCTCATTTACACTGTTCACCGATAGAAAATAGAAGTTACTACAGCGTAGGCAGTCCTACTTGCAGTGGTGGCGTGTAAAGCTTAACACAGTGGAGAGGCAGGATATCAGGTTCAGCTGGTCTTACCCTCAAGCTGGGCAATACAATGTTGCAGCTAGACAACGACAGATTTCAAGGTTTCGAGGAGTTAGAAGAACAGTTGGCCGACAGCAGCACTGCAATAGACGAGCATGCACAACACGTGGGCATTTGCCAGGATATCAACACTAGAATAAGTCGAACATCAGAAGCAAAGGTGTTGAGCAAGGTAAGAGCACGTGCAGTTCAAACAAATTTCAAGGATATCAGATTGCCGCTGCAGTTTACACCATTTGCGCTGCCACCTTTCTGTTGGCTGTCCTTGCTGAAGTTTCTTGTTACTAGCGTCCAACAGCAGGGATGCGGATGTACAGCTGTAGTTGCGAAATCCTAGGATTGTGCAATTGCAAGATGCGATGGCCTTGCATGACCCTAGGACGAACAGTTTAGACTTAGAGCAGTGGTTCCCAAACATGTTCGAGCCGTCGCACAAATCAAGGTAGCTATTATGTCTTATTACCCACAATTTTTTGCGTCGTAAAAAGAACATAACCAGTACACTTGCGCTTATATTGTTCTCATCACTTTTCAGTAAGTTTATTTAATCACTGCAAAAAAATCGGTAAAAGAACTCAAAACCGTGAACTACTACTTGACAAAAGAACTTAACAATTATGCTCGTATTTACATCAGTTTCAGTAACATAGGCACTTTGTCTTTTGTTCGTGATGCCGGGGTCGCCACTGCGCTAGTCTATTACAACGCAACCACTGATAATGTAGCTGCAAGGGCTTCTTGAAGTTAGAGTACATCAGTCAGAACGCATTGCGGCATCACAAACGAAAGCCAAAANCCTTTACAGCTCCTTAGCAAGAGCCTTTACTTGTGACAGCTTCATATTTTACAAAAACTTTATTACCTGCGCAAAGGAGATGAATTGTTTTCGCATACTTTTTGCTTGTTAATTTGTCGACTCAATGCAAAAACCACGGAATGAATTTGCATGCAAATTTCAAGGAACATTGTAAATGGGCCATAAAGTGGCAATTAGGTTTCGGTGGGAATCTGCGTTATCGTCTGCATCCAGAAACCATCTCACCACTTTTTGCAGACCTTTCGTCCCTGCGCATGTTTAAGATTGTGTTCCGCGATAGTTCACTTCATCCGAAACAATTGTCTTTTTTTGTCTGCTGAGGCTGATCAACGCATGCACTGACCGCATTGGCGACATTACCAAATTCTGTAACATGATAGAACTGTTTCACGAGCTCAAAACCACAGTTGTTAACGCAGAACTCAGAAGCATTCAGGCACACCAGCCAGTCCAGCTGCACACTTTCTATGCTCGACTGCTCGTATTCGACAAGACATTAGCGCAGCCTCATTTTGCAGCTGTTATTGCTCTCACGCGTTGATGAGTGTTTTACTACCCTGTTTTAACGTCCAGCCTGATATTTTTGCAGCTATGAACTGCTGTGTCGTAGCGTTGAGTTTACTTTCCTCCGATAGTCTAACTTGGAGCGCTGATATTTTGTATTCAGTGCAATGGCACATAAAATAGGGGGAGTGGATGTAGAAAAATATGCATATTATGTCAACAAGCTTCGCCAAAACGTTGGTTTGGAAACATGACTATGAAGTCAAATTGTGACGTCACAAACAGCGCACACCAAATACAAATGACCACCATATGCCACTGAATGAACACCCCCATGAAAATATTTTGCGTACGCCACTGCCCGGGTGTAATTTACCCCCGCTGTGGGAACCACTGACTTAAGCAACGTGAATTGATCTAAAATTCGTTCTTCTGTTGTTCCCCGCGCATGGTTTAAATAGATGTTTTACGTTTCATTTCTGAAAAGTTATGGCAAGCCCTATAATCCAATGTTCTCAATTATAAGAAGTTTTCCTTGCATGCGTTTATCCTTTATTCGCTGCCTTTAAAAAAGTTATGTCAAACCGGCAAATAGAGTTTTAAGTACTGTATTGTAGTTTTTGTCTTATGGTAGTTCATTGAAAGCAACGGTAAACACACTAAAAGAAATTGCTTTACCAACAGAGCAAGCAGTTTGCTTCCTTTATGTCACTTTATTGACTCGTTTTGTTGTAGTGTGTTGTGGCTGAGTTGATATTCTGCGAACTATTTATGCTCCAAACATTTTTCATGCCCTGGATTATAGAGAATGAGAATGCAATCTGTAAGCTGTTTTGGTGTGTTAAATCAGAAACTGCTGGAACGAATGAGAGGCAGATTTTCCTGTACTGCATGACTAGCGGCTTGCTTAACAAAAAACGACGTTATTTTAAAATGCCTGTTGTTTTTCAGCGATTGTATGATAATCTACAGGGCTGTGCACGTTGGCTTCACCTTGCGCTTGATAATATTGAAGGTGTTGCTGGTAGCAGCAGCAACGAGCGGTCTGGAGTTTGTCTGCCTAGAACCAAAATATCGCGGCCCAGCATGACAGAAAGTAGTCTGCTGCAGAACATCCTCGAAATGGGCGAGACCGACGAACCCCCTGGCAATCTGGCCGAAATGTATCGAAGCCTCCTGGCGATAGGTGAACGACTGAAGCAGGGCATTTTAACGGCCATCAAAAAAGATCTCGCCGAAAAAGAGAAGCGGGCCAAGGACGGTACAGAAACTAGTGACGAAGAAGACGAAGGCGAGGAAGAAGCGGAAGAAGAGGAAGAACATGAGGAAGAGGATGAAGAAGACGATGAAGGGAGTGACGAAGACACTAAAAAAAGTTCCAAGAGAAACCACGTAAAAGGGCTATATTTTGCTTTGCTTGACGTTTTTTTCAATTTGCCAATTTTGTGATTTCTTCAATACCTTAAAAATGTTCTTCCTAAATTTTGTGGGGAAATTGACAACGCGATTCAGTTGTGAATTACCAGATTGAACTTTTTCACTTCGGCAAAGTCATGACAAAACTTTGGTAGGACCTTACTCGCTGTGATTGATGTTCTAGCAATGAGAGAATTGCGTAAATTAAATCACGTCACTGCATCAAAAATGTTGTCATTCGGTATATATTCGTCCTATGACTTTGCACTTTGACGGGAATTATTAATTCAATAGGTTAGCTCCTTACAGAAGCGGTATTTGACAACATTTCTAGTTTGACAACACTTTTAACCATGCAATGTTACTCGAGTTCAGAGATAAAAAGCCATATCCATCTCGTTGTTCATCGCACCTGTCAAAAATCTTCAGCCATAAATTGGAGTCTTATCGTGAGCATCGAAAAACATTCAAAATGTTTTTCATAAGTGAAAAAAGTTGGATTTAAAATTTGAGTAGCCCGGCGGCTGTGCCTATGCAGTAGTGACTACTCCATTGGTTGTTCGTGGGCCCTTGCAAAAAAAGTAATATGAAAAAGACTGTTACAAATGCATGCAATGCTCAGGGCCGCCGCCAGCAGGGGTCTAGGGGTGCATGGCCCCTCATTTTAAATCTATGCCCCCACATTTCATGTTTGGCCGCCCGGTTGCTGCATTCATCCAATATGCATTTTATTTAGAACGTGTGACCCCTCCTTGTATTTTTTGGCCCCCACTGCTGCGAAATCCTGGCGACAGGCCTGGTAATGCTACAGAACGTTTTTCTTTCTGTCGCATCGTATGTTTCACTTTTACACGCATTTTGTAAGTAATATTAAAAATGATGGCCCACATTACCTTCCTGCTAGGTCAATGTCGTTCTCGACTGAATCTCAATAGCTCAAAAGATTGAGATAACTCAGTAGCGTCATGTTCGTCTCTCGATCAAAAGGTTGGGTGATCGATTCACGACGGTTGAAAGAGAAAGCAGCACTCCTTGAATTAGAATATCAGTACCCTCTCCAAGAGCACAGCGGTGGTCATGGCTCGCTGTCGACTGCCGTCATGCAAATAATAATCCGAAAAACCAAAACGGTTTAAAATAACTTCACGGATGACTGCGCGGCACCAACCACCATTTAACGATGAACTGAACAGAACCATTTGACTGCTCTGAACCACGTGGGTTTGCCTGAACTGTCTTTCCTGTACTGTCTGAACCAAACTTTTTCTCTTATGCAAACCTTTATCCCCTCCTTTGTTGATTTTGCAGGTGCAAAAGAAAAAAGTGCCAGCCAAGCCACTAACAGAATTAGAGACGCTCCTGGAAGCGCTTGAATTGGATAGACAGCAAAAGCAGCATCTTCTAATTAAAAAAGCGATTCTTCTAAATTTCGAAGAAATTCTTTTCGGAAACAATAACATGACGATGACAGTCGATTTAAGGTTGGCAACAAGTGCGTGTAGGTTAAAATAACTGTACTGGAACGATAGCGATTTGTTTACTTGGCTGGCTGTTCTGACTCCAAGTTGTACTGGACACAGAAACTTCACTGCGAACAATTAGTGGCAGGCCCGCAACCAAGGTAGGTAAGGAACCGGCTAATTAACATCACGAAACTTTCAAAAACATTTTGAAAGCGCCAAAAATGTTTTTTAGTTGCTACACAAACAACAATTTGCAATTATTTGACCCTCCCCCGAAAATATCAGCGGGGCGTGACCCATGGCAGCGGTTATCAATCTGGCTTCTTTGACTGGCCTTGCTGCCCTCGGTNGTATTCGAATATTCGTGTTAGTTCATTTGGTGAATGATTCATGATCAAGCTAACCGGGAAATAGGTCGCTTACCGATGAACAAGTTACCAGTTCACAATCAAAGTGAGGAACTTACAACACGACGCCCCAGTTGCGTTCTCGACCTTCGCGTCACTTCCGCTTTCANAACTTTTTTTCATCAGCTTGATACATTAATCAGTTTTCAAGTCAAGCCGCAATGGTTTACATCACAATGATGTAACAACATTGACAAACACAGGATAGGTTTCGATTTCATATCTTTGAACCATTCACAGTTTTCACGTAATTTCTTTCTTGTCTCTGTGCATTCGACAGAACAATATGTCGGTTTTGTACGCCCGGAGTGAATGCAAGTTTATGCTCTGACACTGCGCCGCTGCTTCGGTAGAGGTTGATGTTTTTCTTTATCCTGGCCTGTCGCTTTTGTTGCTCATATTTGGTGAAGTAACTTTGCTGCCGAACCGGAGTTAACGGCATTATCAGTTTTCCGGCCGAACGCCAGCACAATGACTGTTCCACTCGTATAACTGATAGTTGTTAAANGGACACAATTCGAAGCGTCAGTCCACGTTGTTGGTTTTCCTCTCAGCGAAAGTCACTCGACAATGTTGTTGCTGCAAAGAGCTCCGCCAGAGCTCTGCGTGCATGAAGGCCTCGCGACTTGCTGAACGTTTCCGAAACGAGAAACACGAAAGGATGAGGTGATGCGCGCGCTTGCTGACAGCTCATGAGGAGTTATACAAGGCTTAAATTAATTTCTGTGCCTTTGCGACACCGTTTATTTGCGAAAATATGCTTGTCATACATGACCCTGGACAAAATTTCAACAATATATTTTACGACGATGCCCTTGGAAGTTCTCACTTCGCTTTGACGATCAGCGGTGTCAATCCTTTCGTTCTCAGCACAGCTGTCGTTCATAGCAATGCAAAAGCTGTAGGCGAAAGCATAACTGTCCCTGTGTTTTCGCTACTTCACCCGGCCTGTTTCTGTAGGTTGGTCAGACAACTTTGTTTTTCAATTAAGCTTGCTCCGATTGATGAACTGTTTGCAGACCGTGATATTTGAAAAAAAAATCAGTTGAAAACTTCGTTTTTTGTTGTCCTGCTGCAAAACACTCTTATTCAAAGCAGCGTGAGATATTCTACCTTCTTGCTAGCATCACTTATTCTTTTTACTCAGAAATTATCAAAGTATCTCCATTCTATTGTAACAGTCTTTGTTCCCGCTTACTTTCACCATGTGATTGTATTGTATTTCGCTGACATACGGTACTACTGTATCAGGTTACGATATCAGAAGACGATTGCTCAAAATACACAGAGATAAATGTTTGTTAGTTGCTTTGTCTTTTCAGTTCTGAATTGTTATCGACTTCTCACGATCTATAAATATTCGCCGAGGCGTTTCATTCATGTTTGGGCACATCCTAACGTTAATTGGTTGCAATGTGCTGCGAAGTGAAACATAAGCACAAAGTTTATTTTGCACAGAGAATCTGAACGAAATAAGGCCTACCAATCGTAGGCTCAGCAATGGCTGCGGACCTATGGGGCTGATGTTTTTTCAGACAGCAATGAACTTAACGTGAACTATGACATTCTCCCCAACCAATTTCGTTCGTGGAATGGATACAACTAGAGCTGAGCGAATTCATTTATAAAAAAAATTCGAATGAGGTTAATGTTCTGTGTAAATCAAAAATTCAAATCACGTTCATTGCAACAAAAAATGTAGTCCAAGGTTCCAGGAAATCGAACTTTTGCGCTAGTTCGCTGCACAACGCGCGTTCGAAATATATATCCCCCATCGCTACTTGCATTCTGCAGGCAACTTGGCGACGAAGAAAAAGGCGGCAAGCTCGAAGAAATTCTGCAGTGCAAAGACTTGTCCAAGTACTTGGAGAAAACGGTAACGGAGCATGGCAACACCTTGGAGTATCCCGAGAAGGCGGCTTACGTTGAATCAGTGAGCGTTGCTGAGAACCCGTCCGATATTTTGCGGCCTTTCCGTCCGAGAACACCGAAAAAGATTGCCGTGAATTTGATCAAACAGCAATATAACATAAGGTAAGAAGACAAAACTATCGCGACACCGAATAGGGCAGCGTTTCTTAACCTTTTTCTACCTCAGCACCCCTTTTGGTCACGCCTAAACAGTCCAGCACCCCCTACCATAGGCTAACACCTCTGTGCAAACATATTCTTTTTACCTTTGACCGCCACATATGTGACCTTCCCCAGCACCCCCTGAAATTGATTTCAGCACCTCAGGTGAAGAAACCCTGGAATAGAGACTTGTGCATGATAATAACACGCAAATGTTTGACAAAACGATATTCAATTCATTTCAATTTCGATGATGTGGCACCACGAGTCTCTGTTTCACCCATAAGCATGGCTCATTTTGACGGTCCGTACGGTGAAGTAAAGTATCGTTTATGTGCATGTCCTCCCAGAACATGGGCGTCGGAAAAGGTTCCCAAAGCCTTCCTGGATTTTGAAATTTGATATTTTTAAGTAGAAAACTCTTTTTGTTTTAGTTTTGAAAATGGAAAAATTGCCCAACACTACAAAAATTCCTACTGGCTCTTCTGGAAAACTTTTGCACCCCTGTGAAAAGTCTTTTCGAACGCCCATGTCCCCTAACGCTGCTCCAAGAACCCATGTCCCCTTCCACTTTTCCTTCCTGACTTCGTTTTGGTGCAATTCTTCAATCTCCTCAAACTTCGAAGTCGTCTGGTTTGGGCTACAAAACCCAAACAACCTCAGTGCAGAACATCATCTGCTCGCAAGCAATTTGCACTGACTGACAAAACGAAACCGAAAGTTGCAACTTTCGTTATGTCGCGCCCTCGGCCCTAATCACCTTTTCCTCGTGACTCGCTCGACTTTGCACAAGTCAACGTTTTTGCCCTGTCACGTTACGCTGCGGACGGTGTTGAGAAATTTCGTGTCGCGCGCTGCCGTAGCTGTCAGAAAAAAGGCATGTGCGTGGTGCATTGCGGTCGCTTTTCGGAATTTTATCCGAGACTTCCGTCAAATTATAATCCGAGACTTCCGTCAACGGACCCTCAGGATTCGATAAGAAAGGGACTGAGCTCAAAAAACTTGAAAATCGGGAACTCCCTGCGGTTGAAAAACAAACATTAAAATCGGGGAATTTCCTGCGATCAAAATCCTGCATCTGTTCTTTGGATAAAGAATGGCTGATCCGACCACAAAAGCTGCTGGGTTTCCCACAATTAATTGACACTCCTGTTCGTTGAGTTGATCACTAGATTTTACAAATGAGAAAGATGTTAAATAAGTGGGTTGTAGTCACGTCTCCCCTCTATGAGGCCGTTATAATGTGTGTGCGTCTCACTCATGTTAGGTGAAAATGATCTACTTTGAGTGTCAGAATACTTTTTTGTTTGTGTGTGAACTAAACGAAACTGGCGATGCTCTTGACACGCATTTCGTGGATGATATTAAGCAAGAAAACAGGCTGGAACAACCATTCTCAAAACAAAAAAGTTGCTTTCTTTTTCAAATTACATCTGTCACTTAATCTGACAGTTATAGAAATGCAATTAAACGAAATGAAAGCAATTCCCTTAATAGCAAAACTCTAAAAGAAACAGAATAGGTGGTCGAAAATGCCACAAAAAATAACAAAAGGTAACCAAAAGGAAAGCATCAATTTCTTAAAAAGAATTGACCTGATCTGGAGTTCACTGTTGCAAATTATCGTGAGCAGCAAAAACAACGGCATAAAGTCATAACTTCTCGTTTAACAAACTGACTGGTAGATTCAAACTTGAAAAAGAGTTTGTTTGCACTGATTTTCATTCAAATTGTCATTCATCGGCAACAGTCGCAGCAAGGAGTGAAAACGTTCCGATAAATGCGTTTCATTCTTTTCCAAAAGAATGTGAAAAGATTCACCCAAAAATAACTAATTGCAAAGTTAGTGCCGCTTCCTGTGTCAACTACTGACCCCCAACAGATATGTGTGACATTGTGCCTTTTCGATTCAGCGGGTAAACTGAAACGTGTTGCGTGATGATTTTATTCGGGGTCAACGTGTAATTTTGTTGTTGAAAACATTCTGCCGCGAGCTCTCTTCAAAAGCTGTTTTATCCAGGCGTTGAAAGCATCAGCGTTCTACAGTACTTGCGAAATGTAAAAATGTCGTTATCTTAGCAAATTTCGTGCCAGAAACAACCCCATATGTCTGCGAGGTAGATCTGAAAAAAGCAGTCCTGAATTGCAACGCATTTGTATAAAGCACGAAACTGAAAGTAGCACGCGTATTTGCAGGTGGAATACAAAGACAGGCGAATCGAAACCATTCGATTTCTTTTCGTTGCCAAAGCAATTCCGCAACGGTCCCGTTCGTAAGATATACGTACAGACTTCGCTGTACGAGCGCAAAGCGTCCATTGTCAACCTTCCGTACGTACTGAAGGCTGCCGGACCTCTCGAGAACGACGATTTCTGCCCTGCATTCACCTACCTCAAAAAAGACCCGTACGCCATGAGGGACTCCTCGGACGGCGACAGCCCCCCTGTACGGGCCCGCGACGAACCTAAGTTCACGTGGCAGCGGTGGTCGGTCCAGAACGACGAATTCAGCGAGCTGGGCTCCGATTTCCCGGCCGAGCTGAAGTGGATCGACCCGAAAGTGAAGACACTGATCAAGAAGCTCTGTCACCCGATCTCTGACGACTTCTCGGTCAGCGCGACCGAAAACGTGATGTACCTTTTCGTGCTGAACGACACGACGTCGCCGACCCTGACCGAAGCCGGCAATCGTAGCCAGGTATACATCGGCGGAGCGGACGACGGACTGAAGAACAGGCTCCTGGAGGGCGACGACTGCCACTGCGCCCGCATCAAGCAGCTTTACCAGCGCTTCAGCAGCATGGAGAGCTTCGCCCCGGACGCCGCTGCGCTGCTGATCGAACTGCGCTTGCTGCTGGCCCTGGTCAGGCGCGAACAGTACGCGCTCTTCGTGCTGCGCGTTTTCGCCGACCCGCGGACGCTCGGGCGCGAACTGCACGACCTGGTCATCCAGGCGCTTTACCTGGCCGACAACGTCATCTGGGGCCCGGCGGTCAACATGCAGTTCGGCCTGAACGTCAAGGAAGAGCTGAAGAAGCGACGGAAGTTCCTGCCGGATCATTTTCCGGGCTCAAATCGCAACCGCAAGTCTAAAAAGAAAAAGTAACTGGGCGTGGCAAGCTTTCGGCGTAGTCGGGAAGCCGGCGTGGGCCTTTTACTATTAAAATACAAGGACGGGTGCGCTTTTGACGTCCGGAAAATCTATTATCTGGTCCGAGATTCTTGGCCGATTTGCGCTCCGTGAAACGATGTGAAAATGTTATGCGCTTCTGTGCCAACAAACGTGGACGATTTTTGAAAAGAAGATACACGTTTTGCGGTTCATCGAGCAACGCAGCGTGTCGGCGTATTGTGAGTTTTGTGTTTCGTTACCAAATATGGTAAGATCTGGAGAGGGAAAGCAGGAAAAAAGCAACGAGCTGGCTGCAAAATCGCGACGCGAGGAACAACGAAAAACGAAACAACAAATTCGAGTTAAAAAGATAAAATAACACAACTCTTGAATTACGATTCTCTAAAACTGAGCTTCTGTTCTGGAGACATTTTCGCCTCAGTCACTGTTCCTTTCGGAACATTTGCCAGCGTTTTCAGCATTTGGCTAATGCCCACCAATTTCAGAGTATCATTTTATCGAACTTTTATAAATTCAAAAACAATAACACAACATTAAATAAAAATTTATGCGACCCAACGCCAACCTGTTCTGTTGCAGCATTCGTTTCGTTTTCAACTGTCAATTAATGACTTGCTTTGTTTCCATCCTTTGTTATATCGTTTGCGACGCTGCTTTGTGTTTTTGCGCCACCTCGTGGACTTGATTCCATGACGTAAGCGACCTGCTTTTCGAAAGAGTTACGATCCGTGCCAAGACGTTAGAGATTTACACTTCGTTATTAATTGTGCTGGCCGTAAAATGCGTAGCACTGTACATCATTACGAAAACGCAGTAAATATAGATCTTGCACATTTTTCGATGGGCACGTTTTTTGTTACATATTAGCAAAAGATATTCAGCTGTTTCTTCGTGATGGACTGTATGTAGCTGTTCCAACAGCATCAAGATGGGGCGAATGTAGGTTGGAGAAATTTCTTCAGAAACTTAAATATCTTCTGGTGTTGAGCAAAAAAATTGTTCGACGCCGTTTAAGTTTCCTTTTGCTAATGGTGGTGGTGTGTGGCAGAGCCTCGGTGAAATGGGATGGTCGATTTAAGAAATTCGAAAGCCAGCCTTGGCTAGGTTTAGAGCAGCTATGTCCGACTAAGGTTAGTTCGGATATCAATATTTTTCACTTTCTGCATAACGGATATATCCGTATATTTGTGTTTCAGCTAATCCGTTGACCGGTAACAACCGCTAATTGTTAGAGAATTGATTTCACTAGATTTTCGCAATGAATTGATTGTAAAATCATGGCACAGTTTTATGATAAATGTACACACAAGCACTGTACGGGCGTATATGAAAAAATCATGCATTTTTAACATTTCCTGCTTCTGCAACGCATTTCTTATATTATAACGTACAACGCAGACTTCACCTTACAACGCGAAAGCACTCTTCTGTACAAATAATAATTACGTGGCTTTAGCAGAACTTAGGTCACCCGTATCTGTAAACAAACAACAATCAAACTTGCTAAAAAAGCGTAAAACGCCATGGCAACGATACTGTATAGCGTAGATAGTTCGGGCGTAGGGTCGTTGAGGTCGAGGACTTATAAAACATTACATAAAATTGCATAAACATGCTGACAAAAGTTAATGACGTCACATTTCAATGTTTTTCACAAATGCCAATTCAAACAACAAAAATTTTCCATAGTCGCCACATAGGCTTAGGCCTTAGGCTAATAAAAGTGACAATGACAAGCATGGGCGCGATTTTGTTGTGAAATTTTGGGGGGGACCGTTTAGTATGAAATTATTGAAGTCATCGGGTCGATGCAGAAGTAAAGTTTTTTTAAATACAGATTTCCAATCTTGTTCATAGAGGTGTTTCAAAAGCAAGACTAATCACGCTAATACATCAATTG
>JGI24158J21664_10002533_pt1 | contig 22283 bp, 12 predicted proteins | sample Ectturendosymbi3_FD_21664 | JGI IMG/M metagenome (IMG submission 21664)
AGATATGTGCAAGTTTGAATCATCGCAAAAAGACGAAAGCAGATGGCAGTCGACTGATTCCTCGAAAGCATACAGAAACACTGGTGCTTTTAAGTGCCCTGTGGGACGTAGTTCCCAAGTTGGGATCCACTGGTCTAAGTACATAGCATTCCAGCAACGTGCTATGCCAATTTTGGAAAAATACATGTCAGTAAAAGCTTTTTGATTATTTGAAACATGAAAATGGGGACCTTTTCAGTTAAAAAGCTGCAATAAGAATAAAATTTTGCTTATTTAACTTCCGATAAACTGTATATGAAAATCTTTGCCTGAAGTATGGTTAAACCTTCTGTGAGGTAGGCCTACATATGTGGTGGAATTCGAATTTATGTGATGAAGGTAAACTTTCTGTTGCAGCCATTTACCCAGTGCCACAAAGTTTGCCAAGGAGCAAGGAGTTGAAACTTTTGCTGTTGGTGTAGCTCAATACAGTTTAGAGCAACTGGAAGCAATCACTGGCTCTAAAGACGCCGTCATAACTGTGCAAAACTTCGATGATTTATCGAAAATTGTAACTCAATTGCAACGAGGAATTCAAGTCATGGAAGGTGAGCTGAATGGAACAATTTTTATTTATGCTCAGGTATACCTTCCATTCGTTGTAATATGCAAAATTAACGCAATGCGACACCCACCCGTAAGGCGAAACACCTGATCAATTCGGATGGAGGAGCTAAGGTAAGGTTTATTTTATCAATGCAATAGAACTTATGTATTCATGAACGTGCATTAAACAAAGGGGTAATGGCATGGACACAATCAAACGACCGCACGGTCTACCTAGCGATTGTCTCCTTGAATAATAAGCTTCCTAATTGATAAGATACACAGACGAGCAAATAAAAAAACATCACATGCAAAACATGCAAAACCACGATTTCAACATCGTACTAAAATTCTCGTATATCGTGGTGTAAGGCCTGGTGTTATGCAATGAAAACTAAATTAACAAAAGTTCTCAAACCTTCCTCAGAGTCTTAATCGACCATGCAAGATATTAGAAAAAATGTGCCAACAGTGTAAGTGCAAGTTTATACCATGAAGCTAACTCATAATTGGAAATAAAAATTGCAATACAGTTTTTTAAAGCAATGTAAGGATTTTATGACATTAGGTATTAAATACAGGTATGATGTACAGTAATTTTAACCAGCTGGGTGTTGCAGTGGCTGTTACAGTTTGCGGAAGAGATAGATTCATTGTCGGGTCCCATTAAAGATATGAAAAAAAACGGCACTTGCTGTTTCTCTAGCCTCTTACTCAATATTGCGTTATTGAATCGGTATATGATGGAAAGCTTCACGCGCCGTGCTTTCAGTGACTTACCAACATTGCAGCATTCATTACGCAAGCAGCCGCGTGGCCAAGGTGAATTGAGAAAGCAAAGATGGTCTCGTGCAGACCATTGGCCACACTTCAAAGAAGGTATAAACCAAGCCTATTGAAACTGTTTTTTCTTCGTCCAGCTATCATTTGAGAAATAAGTCATACGCAGCATGAATTGTCGACTAGGATTATTGTCTTGGTCAGAAAATAATTTTCTTTTCAAGTAAAGTTTACTGAAAGGCTAGTGTGAAAACTTATTAAAAGGTTATAGGGTTGCGGGGCATTCAAAAGTTATAAACTCTGATTGAAGGCTCGGGACTCCAGGCACCCCACCGCGAAATAGTAATTAATCAATGCCTCACTGTGACGAAGACTCCAAGACTCTAGCCTGTAACTGGAAGAGTTGCATGCATGAGAATGGTAATGTTTTGTGTCGGTATAGGTAAGCCGAGTAAACTGCCTAAACTATGCTTGCATATTCAGACCAACTGATGATTACTAAACATTTTAGTAACCTGCCGTTTTGGCCCACGAAAGAATATTACTACAATTTTAGATTAAGTAGAATTTTGCTGCATTTTGTAGTCATTCATCATATTGCACGCCCTGCATTATGTTTCAGGAGCTGCAGCACCTGGAATAACCAATGAGCTGATGCAGTGTGAAGCGGGAATATCATCGACAATACAAAAGGTACCCATTTATCTATAGTGATATACAGCAAAATTAATGATATTCCAGATTAAGAAAAATGTACCTAACGTTATTGTCTAATTCATGCACTACTTTTCTCAGAAACACAAGTTTGAATTACAAGTTTCCTTGCAGCTTTGCACACGTTTCTATGACCGCTTGTCAAAACAAGAAACAGTATCAAGACGTAATGTAAACTCTAACACGTATCAATCCCTGAGACTGGGAATGAAGATGTTGTTGCCGTAAATATCTATTACATTTTCTGGATTGGCAATGGTGGGCTTCACAATGACCCTCCACTGTATGAAACATGTAATTTCTTGAGAACGTTGCTTTATTGGAAGAATACTTTACAGGTACTTTTCTGTCACATTATAGTCTGCCCTAAACGAAAGCTGCGTGGTTTTTTTTCACCCTAGCTGCGTTGTGTACGTAACTAGCTATAAGAACCCATTACAGCACTGAATGTAGCAGACCACATAAAAATATTGAAGCTTTGAACTATTGTCCTATGCCTAACCTGTTTCTCTCCTGCTTTGAGCATCCGCTCCCGTAAAAATACGCTTGAACTGACGTAAACTCGGGAAACGTGACTCCTGCTTAACTGTACAGTCTGCCCACAAAAACTGAAGAATGTGTTGCAGACAGTGTAACATAATTCACTTGCGGTTGATTGTTGTGTTGTTCATTCGTAATGCTACACCACCTGCAGTTTCAGTGTTGTTACCGTGCCAGCACTGCTTTGCTTGTTTAGGAAATGGCAAAGCTTGCATTGGTAAAAAGCCTTTCATAAACGAAAACTTAGCCCTTAGAAACAGCAATTGCCTAAAAGGTTGTCGTGGTCAGTGAGTGGATTGCACATTGCCTTGACCGTTGATGTTTGGTATAAAAAGGAAGTGCGCAGGAATACACCCATTTCTAAAGCAACCGGGATGGTGCAATTGTTAATTTTTGCCTTCCAGGGGCTTTTTTGAATCATAAAATTTGTAGTCACTGGTTTACGAAGTCCTAGTTTACATTTATTGATTTGGAAATTTTCGATAGGCAGCTTTATTGTGGCTGGCAGCGGCAGGTGTGGCCTTTTAGATACACTGTTGATGTCGATCTGCAGATTGCTTAGGCACAGCGAGCTGGCAAGCCAGTGGTACTACGTTTGTGTAAAAACTCCAAAGTATTGGTAAAACAGCTCGAAATTTCAGTTGATGTCAATTAGATTTAATCAACCAAATTTTCTTAACCTCCAAACTTTTAATAAAAAGCTGTTTCCTACTGTGCAAATTATCTTAAATTGTTCAACAAGGTAAAGATGCAATGGAAATAGGGCTGAAGAAAAAATGGAAAATTGTATTTTTTGACAGGTAGGCTGGCAATTGCTATCGCTCGTGTCGTTTCCTTATACATCTTCCCATGCGTATATTCGGAGTGCACGGTGTGCTTTCTTTTCACTGGCTAATCCTTTATTTTTTGGTCTTTACTCTCTGTACACTGAAATACAGGTAATGAAATCATACAACAGTGAAAAGATCGCACGTACGTTGCACAGCTTATTTCAAACCTTTGTGGTTGCGTAACACCAATGGGCGAGTGCTCAATTTAGACAGCAGGTTTTTGATTGAAGTTTTAAGAATTACAGACCTTTTTTGTGACATTATTTAGTTAAACCTGCTCACCAATGCTGCAATCTGTATATATTTCCGTAGAAGTTTTCGATTATCCAGTGTCAAAAACTATGATTTTCTACTTTGTCCCATAGCTAAATCGAGATTTACCGGCTTCATTTTTACTTACAACTAGTCGTTCATTCTATTTGAAACTACCTATACCTTGATTTTTCTTGTGTATTAAATCGTCAGTGTGGAAGCATTTAAAATGCACGTAGTTTAGTTTAATTTAACATAAAAGCTATTAAACCTACTGAAACGTGTGCATTTCACAGTATACTGATAGCGATGCCCAATAAAAAAAGCATTTAAACAACTTAAAATAAGTTTGTTTCATGTTATGGAACATGCTTTTTCATTGGGATATCGCAAACAGGCTTACAATGCCCTGCACGAACGTCAGGCTAAAAATTAAAAAATATTTCAATATTGGACAAAATCCTGATTATTTTAAACCTAGACAGGTAGAAGCAAATATAATAATGGTTTTTAAAGATTGTTGCAAGATAGATGAACATACCATGAATCATGAAAGCTGGAAGTCCTAAACCGTCATCTCATCGTTTTGAAGCAAACAAAAATTTTTTAATCTCTATTTTTGTTACTGACCCATGTTATACCATTTTATGTGGACCATAAGTATGAGATAAACACACAAATAAATGATAATAAGAAAGATTAAAACAACCAGCAAAATGAAAATACTGCGGTTAGAATACTGTTTGTTTTATTACATCTGTCCAGTAAGCACTAAACCGGCGTGGAATTTTCTGTCTTTTTTTCTTTAAAGTAATAATATCAATACAGTTTGACTTTCATTGAAACACAGTTTTTATTTGTACAATCACGATGCCGAATATTAATTGAGTTTACAGTTATAAGCAATATGAACTCTGATTTGGCCTACGATTATAGCCTAACAGTAACAGCAGGTTTTATGCGTTGCTTTGATATCGTAATTAATAGTGAAGAAAACTTTTTTAAACTTAATTGTAGTAACAGCGGTAAAATGTTCACGTAAAAACGGCACCACCCTTCTTGTAGCAAACTAGATTCGATAAAAAGTGTAACACTCTGAAAAAATTGTACTCTTACTAGAAATTGAATGGAATCCTGACCTGCGTGCTTGCCAAGTTAAGAGCAAATACGCATAGTTTGGTATTAGATTACAGTTATCCTGAACCATGGCTTACCGAATTTCGCACGACAATCCAAAAATTTAAAATGTCTATCATGCTACCCAGTTCGTTTATGCATTTGANTGCCTTGATTCAACCNTATTTGCATGCACTTGTTTAGCTGTGTGCCTCTTCATCAAATATTTTTGCCTTTACAGTATATTTCTAATGCTCTCCTCTGGTCCTCGTTTTTCAACTCCTGTGTAACACTTCCATATGATAATAACAGATTGATGTTGATGCTTTTTTTCAATGTTTGACTTTTTTGATTTACCAGACGTACTTAGTGACGCCTCCTTTAACCCTGCAGTATTTCTTGAGTACTACTACTACTACCTCGTGTGATATTGGTCGTAAGTCTGAGATAACACTCAGTAAAAAATATTTGAAGTAAACGGATAATTGCATCAGCATACATTTTAAATTAATCTTTAGCGAGTGTCTCAAAGAATCAATGTCAGATATTAAAATATAAAGACAAAAAAATGGAAGAAGCACCTGTTTTTCTGATACTTGTTTGAAATGTCGTGTTTTTTTTATTTGTTAGTTGTAATTCTTTTGCGAATGCAACAATAATTCCAGAAAGGTTGGCGACGTTTTCCTGATTTTTCTATGTGGACTATTCTCTGTATTGCGTGTCGCATCAGTGGTACACAATTACATTACATGTTTTGTTCTGAGCAAAACCGCAACAAGAATGTCAAATCAGACAAGGCGAAAACCCTATTGCAAACACGCGTGGAGAATGACTGCAGTTCATACTCATAGTTAGCTCGTATTGCAGCAGATATTCGAAGTTGTAGGTTGACTTATCACATGCCAACGTTTGCATATAGTTTATATCGGTCTGGAAAAGCTCGAAACAGGCGGCACTGCTCAAGTAATGTGAAATCTTTTCAGAAGTTCACCGTTCAATAGCATTTGGTTAATTTTTTCTATTTCACGCAAAGCACTGTGGTTTACGTGGACACGAATGCAACAGTTACGTTGCTGTAAGTTTAGCTGCTTTTGTCACGCTGATGCGTTTTCTTGTAGTTTCAACCGTGCATAGCGCATGGCTGTTGACACTGCAACTTGACTGCACAGACAATATTTCAAATTTAAAATGTTTTAGAAAAAACTATAAAACGTCATTGTTTTTTTGGTTTGCTGAGATGTCCTGTATTGTGCCGATTCTTGCTAGAACAGCTGAAGACTGCTTCTGAAATTTGATATTCAGGGAAACTTGCGGCTTCAACATATGGGCCTAACGAAGGTGAAAGCTTGTTGGTTCATAGGAAAAGTCTAAGCTAAGCTGTTTCAGAAACGAAGCATTGATATGCCGTTCGAGAACACTTGGCTTACACAGCAAGCTTCCCATACATTACATCGTTTAGAGAATCTTTCTTCTAAATGTGTTATTTCAGATTGGTTTAGCAACATGAGCTTGAGTTAACAATGTGAGAAAAAGAGTGGTGGTAACTAAGCAAGCAGCAGAGCATAAATTTTTTGATGAGAGCAAATAGAGCCTTCAGCTAAAGATCACTCAGTTAATACGACCGTACATATCAACAAGCTCATTTCCGAATAGGAAAATTACTGAAGTGATTAAGTGGATGGAATATGAAAGAACTGTATTGATTTACCGTCTATTTTTGTTGTTTGTTTGTATTTTACACTTTGACCAGGCCAACTGCTGTTGCATCTTCGGACTGCGTGCGCAACAGATGAGTAGAAATCATCCTGAACATTTCTTACTTTTCTTTAATCTTCGCAGAAAATGTAGTTAGTAACAACGCCGGATTGATTACTTTGTGCACACGTACAGCACTAAGCGCCTAATATAGACGAAGCAGTATTTGCAAAATTCAGGCAAACTTGAGAGGATATAAGTGTTTGAGGTGTGGGCTTGTTGGAACTTATGAAGAACTGTGTGTTAAATCACATTTTTTCAATGAACAGCGGTTTGTTTAGATAGCTGGATTGCTTTTGCCATAAAGGGTGTGTTCCTTCCAAAATGCTAAAGTAAGCTAACCAACATACGCAGCTTGCAGTTATCAACATGTTTGAAGTTTTCTGTCCGCTCAGTTTTGTGATTGAACGCTGGTTATGGAAAAATATTGGCTAGAAGTCGATGGGTTGGTGAAAATGAGAACTAAAACGTCGATGCTTAGCCTTACTAAAATGGCGGTGCAACAGACAACCATGTTTTGTAAATGTCAGGTTTATCCACACATTTACTTGTTTGATAACACAGTGTTTGGATAAAATCATTCAGAGATTGTTTTTATGGTATGGAAATTACAAACATTCAACACAACTACAACAACGAACACAACAATTTCGTTTCTACGACAAGTGTCGAAAATTGTATGACGTCCATCTTCCCGCTGTGAAAATCGTGTGAAGCTACTTACGAGGCAGGCAGTAGTTTTGACACGTTCGCATCGGACCGTGGTGGCGATGCCAATGCCTTAAACAAATGCGCGATCTGGTACACCCTCACGTCCAAGTAGTGAGAAAATTAACGAAGACAAACTTTTCAAACGCGCATCACGCTCAAAGGGCGAGGATACACTCCACAGGAAATTGCACTTGACTGACATGATGAAAGAAGTTCTTTCGAAAACAACTTTGAACGAAACCAGTGCTGTCACTTTCAGGGATTTTGTCCCTAGATTGGAACTTTTGACCCTTTTAGGGATTTTCGGAAAAGTTTGAAAATGTGTTAAATTAATCGTTTCAGTTTATTTTGCATATCATGTTTGGTTTTATTTTGAACACTTACTGCCATGGCGCTCCGACATCATGCTTCACTACCACAAACAGTGATTTTTGGTACTGTTCTTGGGACTTTTAGAGTTGCTTTTGTGAGAACCCTGAACGAAAGTGTTACAATAGTCAGGAGCACTGCCTGCGACTAAATCTGTTGCAAATATCCTTTCAACAACTCAGTTGCAGTATACATTCAAATGTTTTCTTTCATAGTAAACGTGTATGGGTAAGTTGGTTTAAAAAAATTCGTTTTTGCAAGTACACACACATATGTTATCAACTTATCACCATGTTCGCAACAATTAGCTTACCACTTTGTTAGCAGCAAATTTTGAAATACATGAAAGACTTTTCAAGACGTACGTTTTTAAGATTTTTTAGATAGCTTATAACAGACTCGGCCTCAAAACAGAAGAGTTAAAGCATGAATTAAGTTAAAATGATGTTATAAAAGAATAGCATTACGTCTGCTTTTACATTTACGTTACACCAAACGCTTGTTTTATTTTTACTACTAAAGTCATGGGCGTGGGAAGGGGAGGCAGGGAGGGCATTGACTCCCATGGATTTTGAAATTTGACAGTTTCCAGTTACATTTTTATCACCAAAGGTTGTTTTCGTAGTTTCGAAGGGGAAAAATGAAATTTCACCACCTTTGACCCTCTCATGGTAAAATCTTTGGATACCTCTGAAAAATCCATTATTGCCCCCATCCCCTGGAAAAATCTTTCCGATGGCCAAGGCTAAAGTTTCCTGAAACAATTATGGATTCTAGAAAATCAAACAATATTTTGGCGAGTGCAATATAAACTGGGAAAGTAATTAGGGTTGACATCCGATTAATTTAATGTTTATAGCAGGATGTGGTGGTGAAAGACTTCTCCGCCATCAAATTTCTTGCGCTGCTGTCCTAAGCTTCCATGGAAACACTGCATCTCACAACCATCACACCAGGGTGCTATTGTCAGTTTGTGGTATTCAGCATGTAGGGCCAATTACGTAAGCAGGTCAGTGACGCGTATGAGCATGACACAATGTGTGGCTCAACCGAGTCAATATTGGCTACGCTGCTTCCGGATATCATGGCTTGCCTACGTGGCAACAGAATGGCTATTGTGACCACAGGAGCACCCTACAATCCCAAAGCATTTCGTCGAGTTTTTGTCGAGACGTAGGTGTCAAGTGATTTAGATGTGTACTATACAAAATAAATGATGTAGGTGCGTACCCTTACAAAATAAAGGACAGGATTATGAAACAAAATAAATTAGCTGAAAGGAGAGGAATGCGTCACAAAATAAATAAGCTGTTGGAAGGGACTGTAGAAAGTTGAAGATGAGTAGGGTATCGTCCGCTTTCATAGAAATTCATAAATTTTTCTCATGCTTATGAAAACGCATTGAAAACAAGGTTTCTGTCGCTGTGAAAAACTTCAGGCGTTTGGCACTGTTCTTTCTGCTGTTATGCAATCCCGTCGTGAATGAATCCTTCGAATGCCGGTTGCTCATTGTTAACTGGCTAGGCTCGGGGTTTCGACCTTAGCCTATCTGTTTGTACAACGAAATATTGTGCTGTGGTCGCAGCTGGGCTTTATGGAAAAAACTAAGCGGTAGGCTACTAACTGGCAGTTTCCGCCTGTAATCACTAAAACTGCTCCGGCGAAAATAAAGCGCTAACATTGTTACTTACCGATTTGTAACTGTTTTATACCTGTGCAATTTGGCTTAGTTTCCGCTAAAAATGTCTTCAAAAGTAAACAACACTCATTTGCGTGTAGTCTGCACAATGCATGTAGCATACTAGCATTGTATGGTTACTCTGGTAGATACGCTGTAGCCTGTTTTTCACCTTTGAAAGCTAGAAATTTATAAAAGCAAAAATTGGGATTCTTCGCATGGCGCTAGGCAAATAATATAGGTTGGTGTTTTATTATTTTAAAGAATGGTAAAAGTGGAGCGTTTTAGGCTTCTGCAGGTGAAACACAACTCAGTTACTTGGGTTGGCTTCGTTACAACAGGATAGCCTGACAGCACAAAGTTGCCAGCAGCTATGCTGCCCTCTGTTGTTGCTGAGGATTTCCGTTATTTGGCTGACTGGTAATGTCATTGAACAGATTGTTTCTGCAACAGTGCTCTGAAATATGTCTCTCATGAAACCATTTGAAAATATCAGAATGTGTTCAAAAATCGCTCACAGTGGTACAGTGCAAACGCGATCTTCATAAATAATAGCACAGTGTACTGTATGTTTATGTATTCGTGATGTAATTTTGAGCAAACCAACGATACATATGTGCCCATGCTCGTAGTTATCAAAATACGTTTTAAGAAACGAATCCAGGAATCTTGGGTTTGAGGGCGAAAATATGTACCGAGGGAGTTTTCGATTCGAAGTCAACGAGAACAAAGTGGTCAGAACAGTTTTTCACCGCATGCTTTTCAATAAAAGCAGCCACTGTTCATCATGCATAACTGTTACTATAGAAAACCGTAGAGATATATTTGCTTGAGTGGTAAAATGGGTTACACGTTGTGATTGTAATTCTGCCCATGACAGTGCATCTTCAATCTTACGCCTTACCAGTGGCGTAGTGCTCCCAGAGCTCTGCTCCACCACCTTTACCGGTGAATGCTGGTCGTTGCCTACAAACATAAGCTAAAATAACCCGCAGAGCTCCGGCACCTATAAAATTGTCACTACACACCTGTGTTTTACAGCAATAGCGGAACTCACGCTTTCATTCCTGTGAAAGCATTGCACGTAGGCACGAGTAACTACCGATTACTTTGCCTTGTCTAATTTTACTTTGTTTTACCTTGTCTAATTTTTACCGATTACCTTATCTTGTCTAAATGAAAACCGGTCTGCTTTACTAAGATAAAAAGCATGATGATATGTTATACTTGTCGACTAGTATCCAACCTGAAGATTCCCTCTTGTTACCAACAGTTGACGAAGATGTAGGCAGAGGCGTAACGAGGGGGGAAAGGGGGCGCAATTCCCCGGGCGAGTCACTATTGGGGCGCCGAATGACTTCGCGAGGCGCCGAAAAGTCCCAACAGTGTCACAAGTACTTTCTTCAATACAGTGCATTTGCTTCCGAAAGACCTCAGTTTCGACCATGGGGGCTCCAAACTTGCTTCTTGTCCCGGGCGCCATGTAACCTCGTTACGTCCCTGGATGTACGCCTAATGACCAGGAGGCCTCTTTCAAGACACACTGTGGAACCCTCGATACTTTTCGGTCCATTCATTGGCAAAAACAAATAACAGCCTTTCATAATTTGGAAGCCGGAATATAATCCCAAGCAACCGTTCTTCGGGTACCTCGGGCAAGCTGCAATAAAAGTGATTGTTTTGAATGGTAACAAATGTCTCATTTCATGGATGCCTGTGGTCAAGAATAAACAAAATTTCTTCAAAATTGAAGCTCCTTTAAACTACATAATGTCCGATACTTGGCTATGAAAGGAGTCCTTTCGGTAGATACTGTCTTCAAAACAATGTGTTTTGAGTAAAATCTTCTTCAAAACTTCCTCATATTTTGTGGATAGTTAAATCTTGCAAAATATTTGTGCAAAATTCTATACAGTGTTTTGTGATAACACAGTAAGCAGCAGGGTTTGAAACAATAAAACCAATTAGACTTAACACCTAGATGTAAGTTTTCTAAAGCTTACCTTTGGGACACCGATAAAACCTTGAGCTTATCTAGCCGATACCTCTAAATTATACTATGTTTGAGAATTCCCAAGCATTAACGTGAGCTTGATAGCTTACATGCGTACTCAAGTTTGTAATCCTGCAAAACGCATGTGAATCTGTCACAGGCAAACTTGTCATGCTCAGGCACTATTTCGGATATCTGCCTTTCAGTTTTATGCGTAAATTAAACACCCGCTTCGCTAGGATGTTTGCTTAACAAAAATTACCTTCCTGCATGTATGTTACTACCAATCAGCATCGATCAGTACTCGCGGCACGTTCCCAAGCAGTCCTAGTATCCTACAACAGCAGTTTTAAATGTTTTCATTGATCGATTTGGTGATCAATTACGACAGACTACTTCATCATTGAATAGGATATCTAAACAGTTACGACAGAAGTTAGCATTTTACTTGGATTGGCTTGGAATGAATTTGTGAGTTAAATGCAAAAGTCTAGTACATCCTCAATGCATACAGACATAACGACTAAAACGCAGCATCGATTCAATGTGGTTGTCGAATTAAAAAGCCCCCAGAACAGGATTCAAGGTATATAAACATTCAGCAACCCCTGTCCGCCAGTGATTGAAAAATATGATGGGGTGCCAGTTTCTCATGGATTGAACCAGGAAAAAAGATATATGTAATTTCGCTATAAACCGAGATAATGTATTCACTGCGAGTTACAGTAGTTGGCTTTGCTGGCCCGGCTTTCTTGAAAGTGTTCGTATCTGGTTTTATGCAAGCTATCTTATAACACATATTTTCTTGTTTTTCAGGTCGTTACCTGATGAGGAACTTTGTCTTTAAGCCGTAATGTAATTTGTGAGAGATCAAATTCATCTTGATTGTTTTACAGATCAACTGACGTGTGGTCTTCAACCATTGAACTTCTGTTATTTTACATTTTCTTTAACCTGTGTGTCATTTTTGCGTTTATTGGTGCAAAATAAACCAGTCCTTGCGTGAGTTGTCCGTTAATTTAGGCATCGTCTCGCAGCTGCGAATATTTTGGCAGAACGGCGTTTGCATGAGAATTACGGGTGTGTTGTGTGTTGGGCGATTGCTTTGTAATTGTGGGTACGCATTTTGAGTTGTGTGTGGGTATGAAATTGATTTCTTTGTGCCTTTTACCTTTTCTTTTGTTTGGTATTTAGAGACTTTTTGCAAAATCTACTTTTTGAGATTTGTTGGTTTATAATCTAAGTAGCATTTTATGGTGCAATAACTCTTTTTTTCAAGTTGCATAACACCGGTCGTCAATTCGTTTCAACTTACTGCTGTTCAACTGAGTGTTCTTTTCTTATGTGTAAACAGTCAGGTGCCCTGATTCTGGGTGCGGTTGGAGCATACGATTGGAGTGGAACCTTGGCAAAGTATGACAATTCAAGAGACCAGACGGCTGATATTCAGGACTTTGACCAAGTTAAGTTGGTTCTTCCGAACAGGACCAAGGAATCGTATTTAGGTACGTAATTCATATGCAAAGCTAATAAGATGCTAGTGATCAATACGTTCGAAGATTTAGTCATTGTCTAAACTGAAAATAGCACGTTCCCGTCTTGCGACTGATTTGACTCAGTGTAGTGTCACGCTGTTGTGACACACTTGCTTGATTGCGAGTCCGTCTGTTATTGAGTCCATCACGTGATTCATCCAAAGCTTGTTGTGGTTTAATATAAAAAAGAGCATCGCAAATATTGAACTGGCAAAACTGTCCTCCTAATACTTACGTTAGAACTCCACATCTACGCCATTGCGGAAACAGCGATGCCAAAATCATAGATTTGTAGAAAAATCATGTTGTACGGAATTGACGGAGATGCATGCGTTTCCACTGCAACTTTCACATGGAATCAAAATAAACCTTTGATTGTATAAATCGGCAATGTTTTTGAGGTGATTACGATTATAGACTTGATTGTACAATTTTATCATGGATTGCGGAGCTTAAATGAAACTGTTTTGGAAGTGACACTCTTCTAAGGTGCTACATAAAGCAACGGCAACTAAACGGGGCCATTACTAGTTAGCGGTGTGACTGGTGGTTTGGCTCACAGTTTTAATAACGTTTGTTTGTTCCGGGATAAAGCATAGTAACGCGGAAGCAAACACTGTAAGGATGCACTCGCAACCAGGACGCCGAAAAGAACCCTAAGGCTGCCAGTCGAGGCGCCCCAAAACATTGTTTAATGAAACACAGTGCCACAATTCATAAACACATCATAAGCATTGCAACGCAAAAATACAATGTAAAAGCACACAATTGACCAAAAATAAGCAAACGAAAGCGCTACACTCCCGGAGAAGACTGATGCAACCACAAAAAGGCACATAGCTAAATATGGTTAAGTAAAATCAAACTATTCCTAATATGAGAAGAGACAATCTCTATATTGTTTGCAAAAGGTGATATGGGGCAAGGTTTTCAGACTCTGTTCTATTTTTGTCGAGAGCGCAGTCCCTCCAAAAGAATACAAAAGTTAGAGAAAGTTTTGAAATATCGTAAACATTTTGAAAGTTTTCTTTCATCAGTGGGTGATTGTTATCAGAAAAATGTAATACAGCAATGTGGTAATAAGTTGTCTAACTCTTTTTGAAGGTTACAGCCTTACCACTGGATTTTACAACGGTAAACCAAATGAATACGCAGCAACTGGTGCACCACGCTATATGCTTGAAGGAGCGGTAAGTGCTTTTCATTAAGAAATCATGAACAAACAAGTAAATCTCCGGTAAAAGTCTTATGCATATATTTTCTGAAATAGTCTTTCTGTTAAGAAAAGTTGCGCTGAAAAAGATTTAAATAGCCGCGGCAAGTCTGCTTTAAATGCACCGTTTTCCTACTGTACAGTCGACATAATCACACCTTTCTTACTTAGCGCAAATGAGGGAAATCTCTTGGACAACATAATGTCAATGTGAAGATGCTCTTCGAAATTAAAGTCAATCGTGAAAATGAAAAGCTGAGATATTGAAATCTCCTAGACCTCTTGTCCCTGGCATTCTTTAATAGCAACTTTGCTCGATACTTTACCAATTGTGCAGGTGGTTGTTTACCGACCCTTGCAAAACAACAAGAAATTCACCGATTCTCAAACAATCCGAGCATATTCTTGTGGCTTGGCCAACTGTCAACCGAATCATCGCCAGCTTGGTAGTTACTTTGGAGCAGCTCTGCTGTCGGTTGATCTTAACGGTGACAGCAAGGATGATTTGTTGGTTGGAGCACCATTGTACATTGGAGAGAAGTTCGACGAGGGAAGAGTTTTTGTTTACATCGCACAACCAAGAGAATCTACTGTTGCTTGGGTAGGAACTTGTTCATTCAATTTAAATCGTTTTGAGCCTGTTATTCAAGCTACTTAACCACGGTCGAAACTTTGCTGTACATTGCGCACTCTAAACATACAAAGGATTGGAAGACATCAGAAAATTGCTATGATTTTTTTGACGTTTTTAAAAAAAACTTTTTTCACAAAAACAGTCCTAANTTGCTCACAAAGCCATCAACAAGATTTTACTGAAAAGACATATTTTGTGATATNTGTGCCAGAGACAATGTGCGTTGAAGAAAGGTACAAATCGACGCAGTTAATTCTTTAGTCCACAAAAACCCACTTTTGAAACAAGACGTTTTAAAGGTGTTGCGCTGCGAAAAGTGCGAGCGCTTTGCACAGTGGCAGCCCTGCTACAGACATAGACACGATAATCAAGTAGTTTTATGAATTGTGGATCTCACAAAAATACTAAGTACACTGCGATATTTTCGCGTCAAATATAAAGTAAGTTAACTCTGGTAACTCTTCAAACAGCTGGTAGACAAACTCCCCACTTTTTTGCTATTGGCTAGGTAGAACAATGAGGAACAACAAGAATTCACGCCCAGTTATTGCAAGGTTTGTGTCATGCCAAACAGAAACAATTATCTTGCAAACAACTCACATTGCAGAGATTACAAATCGTGTATCTACCGAGCCGTTTACGAATTTCCGTTCCCGCACGTGAATCTTCACATTGACTGAAAATCCATTTCCCGAACGACCGGCTGTACGCCTCGCTCTCAGCTTGTTTTGATTTTGTGAAACCCATTGCAGCGCTGCACTATAGTTCACAGCTGTCATGACGCATTTCCATCTATTACCCAGTATATTCATAACATACGCGGAAACTACTGGCATTTAATGTGGTAAATTTCAACCATTTTATTCTGTCGGATTCAATTAGGCTGCAACGCATTGTACTTAATTACGCGTATAAAAACTTATACTCAGAGCAACAGACTTTTACTTGTTTGCATTGACTAACTGTTCCCTTTACACTATAGGCAGGGGAGCGACCATTCGTAGGGCCCCACAATATATATTGTATTAGTAAGTTAGAGCCGTCTCTCTACCCTTGACTTTTACTCTTATGGTTTTTGCCCTCAATGCAGAGCCGGTAGATTAAGCATGTACTGTAACATCATGATTCGTTAATTTCGAAAAGGAATTGCGGACGTTCGGACACNATAGCAGTTTTAGTAAAGTTGTGGTTACGTCAGAACAACGCCAGTTGTTAATAAAGTCTTGAGCTTGAAATTCTCGGGAAATTTACGTCGTAATGAATGTGCTGTGGAGTGTTGTGCAATCGCTTTGTAGATGCGTACAGATAGAGAGGCTTGGTTGCTAGTTAAACGTTAAAAACGTTTTCGTGAAAGCTGCTTAAGACAGGTTATGTAAAGTTGAAACGAAGGAAGGCTGTTGTGCCAGTTTTTTATATATATGTCTGTGCAGACTGTGTTAAGACAGTCTAATTTAAAGTTTCGACCAGAAAANCCGGGGATAATCTCGATAAGTTTAACGCTCGCTTACTCGATCTTAAAAAGCCTCTTCAGATTTAATCTCACTTGCTATTTGTCATGATGAAGATGGATGGTGTCAGACTCCAATAAATTCGTTCTCATTAGAAGTGAAGGCAGAGGGTGTGTTGAGAAGCAGTTAGTTCTACGCACAGCTTCCACCTATCAGCTTTTGGTGAAAGCAACAAGTTGAATACGTTGAGACTGGCTATTAAACTGATGAGGCTGTACAGCGACCACCAGGCGCTCTGTGATCGTCGGGATGCAAATCACAAGCAATGAGACTGCCAGTTTCACATATTGTCGTATACCAGGGGTGTGCAACCTTTATTGCTGAAGGGCCAAACGCAATTAGACAGATTAAACCGCGGGCCGCGCCTTCGTTTCACACAGGCTATCTAGTACCAGTGACCGGCATAAAAATCCACTTTGTTGTATTGCATTTGGCGGCAGGCCGCAGGTTTCACATCCCTGTCATACACTATATGTGATGCAAGTACGGCAACTACATCAAACAGGTAAATTACATCATACGAAGAGATATTTGTTTCGCTTTATTGATGCTAACAACTAACAAGTGATAAAGTTAGTTTTCACTGAAAAGCATTGGCAGTTCGTTAAAGTTATTTTCTCCTAAGTTGTACATTGTCAGTTTAGCTTGGTTAGGTTTTGAAATAGCGCTGCTCAAGGGGCTAATTTGCAACTGGCTCGAAAAAGTACGCATCTGCCTAAATGCTTGCTGATATTAAAGGGCCCCATCTGGATATTTTTTGGGGGGGCAACAACCTTTCACACGGCTCTGACTTGGAACTACCGCAACACAATGAAGCGATGCTAAACATTTTAGTAACCGGTTTAGCGCCGTCTATGCATGCGTTCTTTGCTGCCGCCACATATATATGTTCGTGTTCTTTAATCTATCTGTGTGTTTCTTGGTTGCGTCGGTGTGTGTGTGACTTGTACTTTGTTGTGTTGATGTGAAGACAATAAACAATAAACTACCACTGTCTGTAACACTGGTTGATAAATGTTTGAAACAGCGATGCGAATATTCTGCTATGAAAAAGTATCGCTGTGTCTCTCATCCATTTTCGCAAGTAAACAGTTGTCTTTTGAAAATGCAGTTTGTTTCAAAGATCGTGCGTGCAATTTCCCTGCGGTTCATTAAATCCAAGTGAATACGTGACATCAATATCAAATTTGACAGGTTTTGAAAGTTCCTTTAGCTGATTTATTTTTATATCTAATAGGCTACACTAAATTAGGCTTTGTGACTATTAAGTTACACAATTTTGAACTGAAATGTTATACTTGCATTGCAGGCAAACCCGAATTTCAAGCCTATAGAGCTGTATGGAGACCACCTCCAAGGTGGCAGATTTGGTACAGCTATAGCAGGTGCTGGTGACCTGAATAAAGACGGTTTCAATGACATCATCGTTGGTGCACCTATGAGCGAAAATGACAGAGGAGCCGTGTTTGTCTACCATGGCTCTGCAAATGGAATTGACGTCATGTTCAAGCAGGTATGTTCTTGCCATATATGGAGGAATTTTGTTTAGTTCGACTTAGGTTCTTTGTCGGCAACGTTTAAGCCACAACATTAGAACAATTCACAAATGTTCAGGCGCCAGCGTCTGGCTGCGTTACCGAACAACACAGCAATATCTGTGAGCTACATTTCGCTGGACATTTCCGCCTTTGCGTCATAACGATGAAATAATTGGGGTCTGTGGCTTCGGGCGAATTACTATACCAACTACATACAGACAATTCCAACCATTTCCATTTTTTTATCTCTAAGTCTGCTTGGCATCTGGTGCATTCCGTTAACCTTAACACAAATACCATCCCTGTGACAAGTTCCTGGTTGCTATAAGAAAGTTGTGCAACAATGCAACGTACGTTCTGAAGGTTTTGTGCTTGAAAAACAATTAAAAGACTCTTTAACAATGTAGCCTTTCCGCTGTAGTTTGCAAAATTGGCAAAAAAGTAGAGAATTGCTGTCAAAAGTGTTAAAATTATGAAAAATATGTTCACCTCTTGCGCAATTTGAAAAACATTTGTATCCGTCATCAGTTCGTTAAGCTTGAATCTTTTAATTTTTGAATTTTTTTTCCAACTGGCATTTCATGTAGTTGGGTCTGTAACAAATAGACGCCACGAGAGTGTTTCACTATTTTTTCAGAAACTCTGTTGTTTATTTGCATTATTACAAAAGCCAGTAAACCCGCTTATCTTAGCATCATTTTCTTCAAAGAAATCTGTTCAATTATCTCTTAACTTTCTCTTATCTAAATTTGTTTTTAGCCTACGTAAGTTTGAAGTTATTTTTTTACTTTATGTCACTGTTCAGACAAAAGTGTTCTGGAGAGTGTCAAAAAGCTCTTGGGTTATCTTTGTTTATACACTGCTGTTGTCAACAAATTTTTTGACAGAAAATTTTGGCTTCGGCGTTGAAATCGACAAATCTGCAGTACTTTGGTCAGTCCTTGCAAGGAGGGGTTGATTTGGACGGGAACAAATACCCTGATGTTGCTGTGGGCGCACCGAAGAGCGACACAGTAGTTATATTCAGGTAAGTACTTGATGTGAAGGTTTTTATTATTCTGCATAGCAGTTCTTTACATTTCGTTTGAAATGTTGCTAAATGCGTAGTTTCAAGAAATGCACCCTTGCAAGTCCTAATTTTTTCACGTAGCGGTTCATTTCGGCTTTCTACAGTTAAACGGTTTATCTATGATAAATGAAGGTCTGTTTGTTTGATGAGAGAACGTTTTCCACCTAAATTGAGAGAGTATCTCACAGAAGTCCCCTCGACGTTTGCATGAACATATTTGGTAAAGAGAAGATGTTGTAACTGAGGGGTCTTTGTAAATACTCGTAACGACCTATGGTCGCTTACTGTAAGCCTAGTTCGACTTGTATTGATGTCATATCCGCTTCCTGCGAAGCACACTTACAACGTGATTAAATTTTCGGAAGCATGATTGGTTCGTTGCGTCTTCGTTACGTAAATTAGGAATGGGTTTCATATGCCATTTCAGTTGGCGTAAGTTAGGGTGCAGNAAGCCTGTTANCAATTCTAACGCTCAATGGCAAATACGCTGCATGTAGAGAAAGAATCGAAATAACGAACATCCAGAATTTCAAATATGCTTGTTTCGTGGTAAAAAAAGCAAACCCACTGATTTGTTGAAAGTAATCTGCCCGGATGAAAATATCAGGCCTATACAAGGAAAAGTAGTGTCTTAAATGTTACCTCTAGTTCTTAGAATTAAAAAAGCTGAAATTCATATAGGGAAAGAAGATATTATATGTTGCTGGAAAAGTTTGTTGAAATTATGCATACAACGTAAAGTGTTTGGACTCTTTTTGAAAGAATGCATTGTCTTGTAAAATACAACTGCGCAACAACACTAACGATTATAAAGTTTATTAAGTGTCAAAACCAATAATTTCAAGTCACAACTTTGAGGTGTACTGCTAAAATGTCAAAATTGGCCAAAAGAATGCATTATATGAAATGAATAGTATTCTTAAAACAAGGATAAAAACATCACACGCGAACGTTTGGTGTAATGACCTGAATTTGAACAAAAACCCGTCAGCTTTCGTGATTTTGAAGCACATTTCGATCACTGAAAGCCAAAAAGAGAAGTGAAACTTGTTTCAAACTTTATGTAGATGTTTGCTTATTGCTAACACCTTAAAATATGAAATTCATTTACTGTTAACGCGAGATTTATAATCATTACATGTTATGAAAATAATTAAGCCAAGTCTGTGAAATACTCCACAATGCATTTTGCTACACCGAGACTGGAGACCTTTCCGTTAACGCCGCAGGTATAGTCGTCAATGGAATAAAACTGTTTAACAAATCAAAATAATTCATGTAGCCTTTTGCCATATTTTCCAGAAAAATATCACATGTTTAATGATCATTTTTTTGAATTAGCTTGAAAAACTGTGTTAAATACGATTTTGCAAAAAGAATATTTGGCAAGTCGATGAGAATTCTGTTAAAAAAATTTGCTAGATACAGTTCAGGACATTTTCCATCCCACTGCAGTTTTGTGCTAAACTGATCAAGCCCTTGATATCTTGTTAAAATAGAACTCTGCGGATGCCTTAAAAAAACATAAGGAATTCTGTTACAGCTTACATTCTTGTTCAGATAGACTAATTTTTAGGTTGTATGTCGAGTGCTATATGCACAAAACGACGAGGTATCATTTCGTGCCATTTCACTTGTTTCTAAAAAATATTGAGCGCTGTGATGCAACGATTTTGTTGTAACCAATGAAGGATATGGTGGAGGTCGAATTGACACCTGGATTTTTTTCTCCTTGAGCTTCGACTCCCTGTAAGCCAGGGTTTGAAACCCGAATTTTTCAATAAATACAATCCACAGGTTGTCTTTTAACTGAAAAAGTCTTTAACTTTGCTTTTATTTTTTGTATTCAGGTAAATACAAAACTTATCTTTATTGCAAAAGTGAGTTATTGCTTTCCTTAGCCTATATACACAAATAAAAATTAAAGATGGTGTCTTAAAAACTGTATAAGTACAGTTAATTTAATTTAATTTAATTCATTTGTTTATGACCAGACACGAAATGCATAGTATGAATACACACTGTGCAGAACGCAGGTCGATAAAAACAGACAAAACAGAACGTTGTACAAGGTATTGAAGCCGGCGGAATCACAAGGTTACAGACATTTTTTGCAACTGCTTTGAAGACGGAACCATAGGGCTAATGCAGCTATTGCAGCACTTCATGCCGTCCCTTCTGTCGAAATGTTTTTATCCGAATGTAACGAACTTTACCACGTTTGCTTTAGAAAAAAAAACGGACTTTAGTCCAATCGAACCATGAATGTCCAAGTCTTATAACTGCAGCCCCGCATTTTGTTCTTTGGTAACTTCCATTCAGAAATCATCACACTGCAGTTGCACGCATTGACTGCTTGAACTTTTATCAGGGACGACTCGTGGACTACGAACACCGTTTTACAAAATGTCATATATGCCACAGAATCCTCAACTTCTACTTTTCAAATATGTATTCATGCAAAGGCTGTTTACGTGACAACTGAGCTTCATTTTGGTTTGTTGTTTTCAAACTACTGCAATGAGACCGAACAGAGCCAACTTTGTGGAGGCTCAGTAAGTCAATGTTCAAAAAACGCTTTGTGAGCCATTTGTCTACCGAGCATTAGACCGGAAACGTTGTTGCACGATTTTAAAAGTCCGTGACGGCCTATTGCCTTAGTTCGTTCTGTACATTGACCAGAAGTGCATACATTCAGTTATTTATTTGATACACAACAAATGAACTCAGCATAAATGTTTGGTTTACATAAATTTGGTATAAGACCAGCTACTAAAAAGCTCAGGTCCGACGCAAGTGTTCTGAAAGAGAAACAGAGATAAGGGTACGTTTTTATCCTAGCCTGGTCTGCAAGTCTTCAGATAACTTAACTTGAGCCCTTTCTGTTTTTTTGACTGCAGTGACGAAATTATTGACCATAAGAACAAGCGAATTTGACTAAAAGTGACTTTGTTACCTCTTAACATTGCCTTCTGAGCGATATCGTGTGCTTCTGCGGTTGTTCAACTTTGTTGATTTTGATTTTAAGTGGAATTGTGGTTACTAGAATCGTGCACAAGCAGTGGGATACCCAGGAACCCAAAAGCCGTGGATCACCTGACGCCCGGCACTGAAGATTGCGTGATAATGGCTACTGCTGCTTGTTTCCGCAGTTGCTTTTATCGAAATTAATGTCTTTTCTGAGAAAAGATTTTACGTTTTACTGAATGTCCTAGGCCAGGGGTGTCAAACGTACGGCCCGCGGGCCAAATCCGGCCCGTTGCGTGGTTGGATCCGGCCCGCGGGATGATTTTGTGAAATAAAAACTTCTTTGTTTGCTTGAAGTCTATCCAGTTATACTTCAATAACTGGTGACTATAGATTTCGATTACTTGCAACCTTAACGTAATTGCTTATATTTTATTGTTTTTCTCTGTTTTTTTCACGTGAAAATTTCCCGTTTTCTGCATATTTCCTTTTGCAT